>WNFS01004261.1_pt1 | contig 10904 bp, 12 predicted proteins | sample 5400141 | NCBI WGS metagenome assembly WNFS01 (sample SAMN13153358, study PRJNA577476) | soil metagenome | isolation source: 60 cm saprolite under Madrone tree | place: USA:California | collected 2016-06-14 | reverse complement strand
TTCTGCAGGAAATCAGCAGGCCCCCACCCTGACCCGCCCCCACAAAAGGGGGCGGGAATAGAAAGCGCATGCCGTGATTCTTCCCCCGCCCCCTTCTTCAATGGGGGCGGGCCGGGGTGGGGGTGAGCCTTTGTGCCCTGCTTCTGCAGGAAATCAGCAGGCCCCCCACCCTAATACTACTTTGGCAGATTTTCAGGTTGCGATGCGTTTTAGGGATTCCCAAGGCGGGTTTTGCGTGATTCATAGGTGGTCGGCTTTGGAGGGCCGACCATGGGTGGAAGATGGGAAGCGGAGCTTGAACGCTGGTTAGCGCCTTTTGCTGCTGCATTGGGCCACAAGACGCGGGCGCGGATGTGCCCGGCCTATGTTGCGGGGTTGATCGGGCCGGGAGACCGCAAGAGTATCCAGCCGATGGCCGAGCGCGATGGAAGGGTGAGCTACGACCAGCTCCATCACTTTATCGGCAGTGGCGTCTGGGATGCCGCGCCGCTTGAAGCGGTTCTGCTGGCTAAAGCCGACAAGATGGTGGGTGGCGACGATGCCTGGCTGATCGTTGATGATACAGCCTTGCCCAAGAAGGGTCAGTACTCGGTCGGTGTCGCGCCGCAATATGCCTCCGCGCTTGGCAAGAATGCCAACTGCCAGACGATGGTGTCCGTGACGCTGGCATCAGGCGAAGTGCCAGTGATGGCGGCCTTGCGCCTCTTCCTGCCCGAGAGTTGGACGAGCGATCCCGGGCGCCTCGCCCGCGCCGGGGTTCCCGATGATGTCCGCGCCTATCGCACCAAGCCCGAGATCGCACTTGCCGAGATCGACCGGGTTTGTGCTGCTGGCGTACGCTTCGGCTGTGTCCTTGCCGATGCCGGGTATGGTCTGAGCGCACCGTTCCGACAGGCGTTGAGCGAACGTGGGCTCACATGGGCAGTGGGCATTCCGAAGCATCAGAAAGTCTATCCCGCCAACGTGGCGATGATCTTCCCCGTCGCAGGCCGTGGCCGACCACGTCAGCGCCACATCCCCGACAGCAAATCGTGTCCGGCGCAATCGATGCTGGAAACTGCGCGCTGGCGCCGGATCAACTGGCGGCGCGGGACTAAGGGCCCCCTCAACGCGCGCTTCGCCGCCATGCGCGTGCGCGTTGCCGATGGCCCGACCCAGCGTATCCACGATATGGGCGCACAACATCTGCCGGGTGAGGAGGTCTGGGTGATCGGCGAGCACCGCTCAAACGGCGAACGCAAGTACTATCTCTCCAACCTCCCCGCCAATATCCCGCTCAAGCAACTCGCCGGAGCCATCAAAGCGCGCTGGCTGTGCGAGCAGGCGCATCAGCAACTGAAGGAGGAGCTGGGCCTCGATCACTTCGAGGGCCGGTCATGGACAGGACTCCACCGGCACGCACTCATGACGATGATCGCATATGCGTTCCTGCAATCCCGCCGCCCCAAACAAGCAAGAGGGGGAAAAAAGAATCCCAGGACCGCCACCACAACCAAGCCTCCCCGCCATCCGCCACGCCATACTCATCGCGCTCGCACAGCCACCACCAGTGCGCTGTCCGCATTGTCGTAGAGCCATCTTATCTAAAAATCTGCCAAAGTAGTGCTAGTTCGTTTTGCGTTTCAGGAAAATGAGCGAGCCATCGAGCTGCGACACGACGATCTGACGCGCGTCGAAAGCGAGGATCGCGGTCGGGCGGGTGAGGCCGCCAAGAATCACCTGCCGGGTGCCGGAAGCATGGTCTATGCGAAGGAGCCGGCCGCTGCCGTCGACCCAGCCGCCCGACGAGTCGAACAAGCCATGCTCGAGCACCAGCATGTTGCCGTCGGCATCGAAGGCGACGTCGACCGGGGCGTTGAGGTTGACGGATTCGATCCGTGCCGAGGTCGCCTCGCCGGCACTGGGCAATGAGACGACACGGCCGGCGCCGGCGAGAAACGGGAAGCCGGCGAAGAGCGAGACGTAAAGTCGGCTGCCGTGGGCGGCAATACCGGTCGGAACCGCATCGAATTCGTAGACCTGTTTCTTGGTGAATTCGGTCGGCGAGAGATGCTTCAGCACCCCTTCTTCCTGGCGAAGGCGGGCGAAGGTGAAAACCGTCGCCTTGCCGCTGCCGTCGGCATGAAGGCGCTCGACGCTGTTCCTTGCGGCGTCAACGACGAAACACACGTCGCCCTCCACGACAAGATCATACGGGTTCCAGAAGTCGCTGCTGACGACCTGGACGTTGCCCTTCTCGTCGAGAGCGAGGAGCGCATGGTCGTTCGGGCCCTCGTCGCGGCTGGCGGGCGTCCACCCCACTGCGACCAGATAGCGCGCACCGTATCGGACGGCCTTGTAGGGGCCGGTCGGTTCGCCCATCACGTCGACCCCATGCGGGAAGGCAGGGCCGAAAGCGGCGAATGTGCCGCCCGGCGCATAGCGATACAGCCGGCCTTCGGCGAGGTCGGTGACGAGGAGCGCATCGCCGTCGCGAGCGAGGCCGTCGAAGATGGCGCCCGGCTTCCGAGCGAACTCAAGAGTGTAGCCATCGGCCGCGATCGGACCGGCGTGAGCTGCGGGCGAAGCGGCGAAGGCCATGGCCAGCCCGCATGCGGCGCCTGCGAGCCTGGCCGTCAGTCGCGCACGCATCGGAATCCTCCATTGGCGGCAAAGCGAAATTCGGGATCGTAGGCAAGCCTGTAGGTGGTCGTGAGATGGCCCGGATCGCTGTTCCATGCGCCGCCGCGCAGCACCCGATATTTGCCGGCAATGTCCGGCGGCGGATCGCCCTTGTAGGGCGCGTAGAAATCCCGCGTCCATTCCCAGACATTGCCGACGAGATTGAGAATGCCTTCCCTGCTCGCCCCGGCGGGGAAAGCGTCGACCGGCGCCGTCATGGCGTAGCCGTCGCTGTCGCCGCCGCCGCAGCAGGTGTCGCTGCCGTGGTTGGCGCGCCTGGCGTCCACCGGTGAATCGCCCCACGGAAACGCGGAGCCGGCGGTTCCGCGGGCCGCCCGCTCATATTCCCGTTCAGAGGGCAGCTTGAGCCCATAGTGGGCGCAGAAGTCGGCGGCGTCGTCCCAGCTCACGCCGACGACCGGTCGGTCGTTGAGGCCGAGCTGCGGGTGCCCGCCGTAAAAGGCCGAGCGGTGGCCGGTCTCATCGACAAAGCGCTGATATTGAGCATTGCTGATCTCGGTCCGGTTCATTGCGAAAGCCTTGCCATCGATCAACTCCTGCGGACGCTCGTTCTCGTTGCCCGAGTCGCTCCCGAACACGAAGGTTCCGGCCGGAACCGCGATCAGCGGATTGCCCAGGATCGGCTCGTCGGCGAACGCCACGCGGCCGCCGAGACAAAGAGCGACGATGTCGGCCAGAGCTCTAGAAATCAACGCGATTGCTCGTCTGTCGGTCAAACAGGAAAACGCGATCCGGCGATGCCTTGATTCCGACCATCTGGTCGAAATCGCCGTCGAAATTCTTGTCGGCGCGCATGATCAAAAGGCGGTCGCCGGCGTGAACGCTGACAAAGGTGCTCTCGCCGGTCAGCTCGACCGAATAAATCGGCGCTGCGAGGTTGATTCCCGGATCCTTGGCGCCGACGACGTGGATATCCTCAGGCCGGACCCCCAATACCGCGCGGGCGACATTGGCGTGGTTGAAACCCTCGACGCGCAGACCGCCGGCGCTGGAGAAGACACCGTCCTTCACCTCGCCCTCGACCAGGTTCATGGGCGGAGAGCCTATGAACCCTGCGACAAACAGCGTGCGGGGATCATTGTAGATCTCCTTTGGCGTTCCGAGCTGCTCGATGACCCCTTTGTTCATCACCGCGACGCGATGGGCGAGAGTCATCGCCTCGATCTGGTCATGAGTGACGTAGATCGTGGTGACCCGCAGTTCATGCTGGAGACGCTTCAGCTCGGAGCGCATTTGGACGCGCAGCTTGGCGTCGAGGTTCGAGAGCGGCTCGTCCATCAAGAATACCCTGGGCGTGCGCACGATGGCACGGGCGAGAGCCACGCGCTGTCGCTGGCCGCCCGAAAGCTCCCTGGGCAGGCGGTTCAGCATCGGCTCGAGTTCGACCCGGCGGGCAACCTCGGCGACGATTCGCTGCCGCTCGGGCAGCGGTACCTTCCGGACCTTCAGCGGGTAGCCGATGTTGTTTTCGACGGTCAAGTGAGGGTAGAGCGCGTAGGACTGGAATACCATCGCCACGTCGCGGTATTTCGGCAACACGTCGTTGACGCGGTCACTGCCGATCTTGATCTCGCCGGCGCTGACTTCCTCGAGGCCCGCGACCATACGCATGGTGGTCGTCTTGCCGCAGCCGGAGGGGCCCAGAAGGACAAAGAATTCCTCGTCGCAAATTTCCAGGTCGAGATCGCTGACGGCGACGAAGCTGCCGAACTTCTTGACAACGCCCTTGAATGTCACCGAAGCCATGGCTCAACCCTTGATGGCGCCAAGGGAGAGTCCGCGCACGAGGTGGCGCTGGACGATGAATGCGAAGATGACGATCGGGATACTGGCAAGGAAGCCGGCTGCGCTGATCTCGCCCCAGTAGGTCGTGTACTGCGTCACCCGGCCGGCGATGCCAATCGGCAAGGTTACCGATTGCTCGGTCTGCGTCAGGATGAGCGCGAGCAGAAACTCGTTCCACGACAGAATCAGGCAGAAAATAGCGGTCGCGGCAAGCCCCGGCCGGGCAAGCGGCAGCGCCACATGCAGGAACGCGCCCCAGCGCGTGTCGCCGTCGACTATCGCGGCTTCCTCGAGTTCCACCGGCAGGTCCTGAAAATAGCTTTTCATCATCCATATGACGAAAGGAAGGTTGAAGGCCGTATAGGCGATCACCACGGCCGTCTTGGTGTTGAGCAGGTTGACCGTGCCGAAGAATATGAAAAGGGGAATGATCGTCACGATCGGCGGCATCATCCGGGTCGAGAGGATCCAGAAGGAGATGTTGTATCGCCATCGCCCGGGATATTGGAAGCGGGCAAGAGCGTAGCCCGCCATCGTGCCGAAGACGAGCGAGACCAGCGTCGTCAGCACCGCGATGATCATGCTGTTCATTGCATAGATCAGGAACGGCCGCTCGACGAAGGCGGCGTAGTAGTGCTTGAGCGTCGGCGAGAAATCGAACCACACAGGCGGCACGGCGAAGATGTCGAGGTCGAGCTTGAAGGAGTTGATGCCGATCCAATAAATAGGGAATAGTGTCCACAGCAGCGCCAGCGCAGCGACGGCATAGGCGAGCCAGCGAAGCGCCCGTTCTCTGCCGCGGTTTCGCGTGCGAATCGCCCCCATGGCTAGTCCGCCAGCTTCATTCGTTTGATGAACCAGGTGCTCAACACGGTCGTGACGGCAAGCACAAACAGCGAGATGGCCGCGGCATAGCCAATATCGACAAAACGGAATGCAACCTGAAAGATATAGAGGCTGAGCACGATGGTCGCATTGGCGGGGCCGCCGCCAGTCAGGATGAAGACGAGATCGAACAGCCGCATCGCGTCCATGGCCCGCAGGAGAAGCGCGATGGCGATGACAGGCTTGAGGAACGGCAGCGTGAGGTCCCAGAACTGCTGCCAAGCCGACGCGCCGTCGATCTCCGCAGCCTCATAGGGCTCGACCGGAAGGCTGGCGAGGCCAGCAAGCATCAGCAGAAACACGAACGGCGTCCATTCCCAGATGTCGGCGAGGATGATCGTGAACATGGCCAGATGGACATCGCCCGCCCATGCCCGCAGCGGCAGGCCGAGCCGGTACATCAGCTCATTGAGAACACCGAACTGCGGTTGATAGATCAGCTTCCAGGTAATCGCCACCGCAATCGGCGGCAGCATCATCGGGATCATCAGCACCGTCTTCAGGAAATTGAAATGGCGGATGAAGCGGTCGAAGAGGAGCGCGAGGCCGAGACCGAGGAGAAACTCGACCGTGACGGCGCAGGCCGTGAAGATGATGGTGTTTAGAAGCCCGACATGGAACTGGCTGTCGCTTGCCATCCGAATGAAATTGTCGAGGCCGACAAATGCGCGCGGAACCCCCGGGTCGGCACTCACTCTTTGCACAGACGCCGTGAACATGTAGAGCGTCGGAAACAGCGTCAGTGCGCCGAGAATCGTAAGGGCGGGCGCCAGCATCAGGACGCGCAGGTGCCGCTCCCGCCAGCGCTCGCCGGGCGACCCGAGCCCGACTCCGACGGGCATTCTCAGCTCAGCCGTCGTCCTATCTTGCATTTCCGGTTACCTGCCCCAATGGGGAAACATCACGGAAACGGATTCGCCTCTGGCCGATCATACGGGAGCGGAATCGGATGGCCCCGCTCCCGTACCGATCGGAGTCGCCACCGCTTACTTGGCGTCGATTATTTTCTGGATGTTCGCCTGCGCGGTTTTCAGGGCTTCGTCCGGGCTTTCGGTGCCGGCAACGGCCTTGGAGAGCTCGATTCCGAGTGCGTTCTCGATCTCCGGCCATTTGGGATGGCGCGGCCGCGGCGTCGAAGCCTCGATGGCAGCCATCAATAGCGGATAGTGCCGGAACTTGGCCTGCTTGGTCAGATCGGGATCGGTGAAGGTCGACGTCCGGACAGGTGGGTTGCCGCGTTCGGCCGAGATCTTCATCTGCTCCTTGGAGGTCGCCCACAGCATAAAGTCGAACGCTTCCTGCTTGTTCTTGGACGCCGACATGATGCCCATGGTCCAGTGGCCGATTTCCGAGGTGCCCGGCTTGGTCCCGGCCGGGATCGGCGCGTAGGAGATCTTGCCAACCATCTTGGACTGGCTCGGATCCTCGAAGGTGGCGACCCAATTCGGCCAGTTGATAGAGGAAGCCGCGGTGCCGGATGCAAGTGCGCGGCCGACTTCGTCGGCCTGATAGCTCTCGACGCCCGGAGGAGCCGTCCCCTTGAGGGCCATGAAGGTGGCCATCGCCTGTTTGGCTTCCGGCGTGTCGAGCGTGACCTTGGTTCGGTCGGCGTTGAAGAGGCTGGCGCCGTAGGACCAGAAGATCGGCATGAAATCCGCCACGACGGGGTTTCCCTGGCCCCCGCGGAAGGCATAACCATAATAGCGCCCGCCGCCAGCGGCGGTTAGCGCCTTCGCGGCCTTCAGGACGTCGTCCCAGGACTTCGGCGAGTCGACGCCGACCGATTTGTACTTTTCGGCGTCATAGAAGAACATTTGCGCGTTGCCGACATAGGGCAGGCAAATATAGGGGCCTTCATCGTATGGATTCCGGCAAAGTGCTCGTGACTTTGACAAGAAATCGCTGTCGGGGCCGTCCGTGCCGGCCTTCTTGAAATACGGCGTCAGGTCCTCAAGGTGGCCGTTCTCGGCGAAGAAGGGAATCCATGGATCGTCCATCAAAACGATATCAAACACGCCGGACTTCGTCTGGCCGGCGTTGGCGGCCTTCTCGAAGAGGTCGTTGTACGGCGCCTGGACTATCTCGACCTTGGAGCCCTTCAGCTTCGCATAGTCGGCGGCCGCGGCCCTGAGGCCGTCGCCTTCGCTACCCGCCGGGACAGCGACCGTGATGTCGGCCGACGCTGCGGTTGCCACCAGCGAGGCCAAGGCGACTGTAAACAGCAGCATGCGAATCATGTTTTCCTCCCTTTGCGTTGTTGAATAGAGACCTCTTCTTTCCGGCGCATCACCTCATTAGGCAGAGCCTAATAGTTAGCATCGTATCTCTAGAATGTTCATTCTGCTCCCTTTTTCTCGTCTCTCGGTGACAAACTTTGGTTAGGACTCGACCTTTCCGCCAGGCGGATGCGCGAGAGCTTCGCGAGCCTGTATACGGCGAGACCAATCGACTTACTCGCATCGCCTCAGCTGGTCGCCGCAGTATCGCTGATCTCGTTTAGCGCGCGAGTAAGAATTGTTAAATAGATCGGCGCATCAATTTCATGCGTTGAAGCATGTCACGCTCTGTGCCTAAGATTTCGGACGAAGATTTCTTGGGATCTTGTGAGGCAGGCGGTCCGATGCCCGGTCGACAGAGCCGATCTTGGTCATCACGAGAATGTCGGATAACATCGTCAATTAGCAGAGGGCAGCGGCGGTTGACCGCTTGCGGCGGCCAGCCCCAGATATCTCGTGGGAGGTCAATATGCGCGGCACTTCGAGAATGGTTCTGCTGGCTTGCTTCCTGGCCATTGTATCGACGGAATCTTTTGCGCAATCTTACGCGGATCTAGACCCCTCGGGGCCACTCGGGATTGCGTTGACGAAGCACGACCTCCAGGTGATGTCAGCGGCGGCTCGGCCATTGCTAACTGATGACTCGCTGCCGATCGGTGCTACCCGCGAATGGAGCAACGCAAAATCGGGGAACCGCGGGACTATCCAGCTTCTGAGAAGATTCGAGTACGAGTATCAGGGCAGCAAGTTGCCGTGCCGCGAGATCAGATATCATCTCCGAACCAAAGGCACTGCCGATCCATACAATTACAAGCTCAATCGTTGCAGGGTCGCGGACGGGAGTTGGAAGATTCTCTAACGCGCGCCAAGAAGCAATTGCGGTCGGGTTGCCTTGTGGCACGATCTACCCGAAATAGGGCGTCAAATTCCGCCGTAGCGGCCTACACTTGTGCGAAACCGCCATCCACGAACAAATCCGTTCTCGTAACGTAGCTGCTGTCGTCCGACGCGAGAAACACGACGGCCTTGGCGATCTCATCGGGTGTGCCGAACCAGCCGAGCGGAACAATGCTGGTGGTCATCTTCCGGCGCGTTAGCGGAACGCAGATCGATTCCGCAAGCCGCGGATGGATGCAAACTCGCGGATAGAGCCGAGGAACTCAAAGCTGCTATTCGTGACGCCCGAGGCGCCGCTCAAGAGGCTGGCGTCGGCGTGACCTTACCGGACCATGTTTATCGATCGACCTAGCAGGCCGTCGAACCAATGGGGAATGGGGGACATAATGCTTAACTATTCACTTCTCGCTGCCCGTCTGGGGCAATGACATATCAAGTTCCCGCAATTTACGGCGTTCCATCCCGATCCTTGGTCATCTCGAGAATATCGGATAACATCTTCAATCAGCAGAGGGCAGCGGCGGTTGACCACATGAGGGGGCCAACCCTAGGTATCTGGTGGGAGGTCGATATGCGAGGCACTTCGAGAATGGTTTTGCTGGCTTGCTTTCTGGCCATTGTATCGACGGAATCATATGCCGATTTAAACCCCTGGGGGCCACTCGGCCTTGCGCTGACGAAACAGGACCTCCAGCTGATGTCAGCGGTGGTCCAGCCATTGCTAAACGATGACTCGCTGCCGATCGGTGCCAGCCGCGAATGGAGCAATGCAAAATCGGGGAACCAAGGGACTATCCAACTTCTGAAAAGATTTGAGTACGATTATCAAGGCAGCAAATTGCCCTGCCGCGAGATCAGATATCATCTCCGAGTCAATGGCCGTGCCGATCCATATAATTTCAAGCTCGATCGCTGCAGGGTCGCGGACGGTAGTTGGAAGATTCTTTGACGGGCGCGACCGGCGGATCGGTCCAGTGGCCGCCGGCGCGACGGATAGTTTGTGGACTGCGCCCTGATCCGTTTACGGCATCAAGGAGATATCTGCATGTCTATCGATCTTCCCAAACCCATAGCCACCTATATCGCAGCCGAGAACGGGGACGATGCGGAGGCCTTGGCTCAATGCTTCATCGACCATGCCGTCGTGCGAGACGAAAACCAGACGATCGAAGGCCTGGCCGCTATCAAGCTGTGGAAGGTGGAGACCAAAAGGAAATACCAGCACGCGATTGAGCCGCTTGCATCGATCCAGAAGGACGGCAATACCATCGTCACCAATCGTCTGACCGGGAAATTCCCTGGCAGCCCGGTCGAGCTCCAGTTCATCTTCAGGCTCGAAGGCGACAAGATCGCATCGTTGGAGATCCGCTCATGAGCGATGATCTCGCACTCAATGGCCGCCGTGCCCTCGTCATCCCCGATCTCGGCCTATGCAGCGTTCCTGAAATCGCCGATTTGCGCATCGAACGCACGCTTGAAGGCCGGCCGCGCGGTGCAGCGTTCGACGTAGGCGGCGAGGCGCTTTTCGCTCGTGACGATGTCGGTGTGCTTCAGGATTCGAAGCACGGTCGTCATCATTAGGTCACCCGCGGTGAAGCGGTCGCCATCGAGGTAGGGTTTGTCGCCGAGCGACTTGGAGAGGGCGAACAGGCGCTTCTGCACAAACTCCACCGCCCCCGGGCGGCGCAGCTTCGCCCATTCCTCATTCGCGTAAAAGAGATCGATCAGCGCGACGTTCATGACGAACGGCTCGATGGAATTCAGCGCCGCGATCAGCCATTGCACGGCGCGCCCCCGCGCCCCCGCGTCCTTCGGCAAGAGCGCCTCGCTCCGTTCGCCGATATGCAGCACGATGGCCCCGGATTCGAAAAGTACGAGGCCACTTTCCTCAAGGATCGGCACCTGGCCGAAAGGCTGTAGCGCGCGATAGTCCGGCTTGTCCTGATCGCCCTGTTCGAGGAGGCGCGTTTTGTAAGGCAGGCCAGCTTCCTCCAGCGCCCAACGCGCGCGCAGATCGCGGACTTGGCCCTGTGCAAACTCTGGGACCCATTTGAAAGCGGAGATCGTGATCATGCGGTATGCTCCTTTGCGCTCCGTTCGGTTGCAAGAAAATGGCGTTCCAGCTTGCCGAGCGCCCCGGTCCAGCCTTCCTCGTGGCTGCGGCGAGTCTCCTCGTCGCGCAGGCGCGCATGTGTGAATGAGAGTTCGGTGCCCTCGGCAACGGCGCGAAGCCTGATCTCGACAAGTGACTCACCAGGATCTTCGGCCCCGCCCGTCCAGCGCCAGCTCATACTCAGCCGCTCGGGCTTCACGACTTCGAGATATTTGCCGCTGCTCTCGTGCTCGCTTCCATCGAGCATGCGGAAGCGTACCCGGAAG
>WNFS01004260.1_pt1 | contig 10904 bp, 6 predicted proteins | sample 5400141 | NCBI WGS metagenome assembly WNFS01 (sample SAMN13153358, study PRJNA577476) | soil metagenome | isolation source: 60 cm saprolite under Madrone tree | place: USA:California | collected 2016-06-14 | reverse complement strand
CATGATCCCAAGCCCAACGGCGACGATCAGATCGGCGATACCGAACAGATTCCAGGTGATCGCTCGCCGGCTGCCCCCAGGCGTGTCGAGCTGTCGCGCAATCCACGGGGCCGTCGCTGCGACAAGGATGTCTCCAATGCCAGCGGGAAGCGCCCAGAGTGCCGGCATCTGGCCCTGCACCATCAGAATCAGGAAGACTACGCCTTCAAATCGCCACAGGTGAAGGCGAATGAGATTGGCTTGCCTGGAAAGCAAGCGACGCAGAGAACTAGAAGCAGCCAGGGATATGGCCAGGATGAGCAGTACGACAGCGAGATTGACTCCTATGGGTGGAACGCTCTCTGCCGTAGATGGTTGGAAAGACCCGCGTCGCGCAAGGACAGTCGCCGCGACGGCCCACACCGTCAGCGCGCTTCCGCCGGCTAGCGCGACCCGGCCTTCGTGACTCGCTGTGCGTTCACGCCACAAGACTGCGAACAAGGCAGCCACGACTACAACGGTTGGCCCAAGGACAGCGACTACCAGAAGAAATGCAGACATCGCGAACCCCTTTCCATCGACATGTCTTGTATGACGTGCGCCGCCATTCAACCGGATATGGCACGCGAGATCTGTACCTATTGCCCCGTGAAGACTTTTTCGAGGTTGTCCACTTCATTGAGCACCGGGGTGGCGAGTTTTCCAAAATCAGCTGGACTTTGGGCCGCTTGAACCTGCGCTACCAGTTTGCCGAATCTTTCCGCTTCGGAGACTCCTCCGGCGGCTTCGAGTGAGGGACGAAGTGCGTTCCACGCGATGACCATGTCTGCCGCGGTAGCCTTCAACCGGGCCTGATCTTTTTCTGAGGACGAGATTTCCAATTGACGCCCGTAGTAGTCCAGCCGCGTGACCTCGATTGGAACGAGGGGCTTGAACGGCGCGGCCAGATCGGCTCCTATCCACGTAATCTGATTGGCCTCACGAGTGGCCCGTCCCCAATTCTTTTCTGTTATCGCCTGATCGAGTGCCTGGATAGTGTCATTGAGCTGAACCTGCTCTCTCCCGTTGCCGTTCACCTCTGCAGGCAGTTTTCCCGCTGCCTTCTTGAGCCACGCAAGATCGGATGCCGCCTGTTTCCAGTCACTGACCTTCGCCATATCGTAGATGCTCTCGCCGTAACGACCGACGTCATCGATAGCGGCTTGCACAACCGGCGTTGCCGGAGACGAAACATGAGCTGCTGCAGGAACGGGAAGGTACGTTTGCGGACTTGCCTGCGGAGAGCAGCCTCCAATCACGACCCCCGTTATCGCGAGCAAAAACCTCATCTTAGTACTGATCATAAAACCTCCTTGAATCCGAAATCATTTCTCTCTGATCCAGTGTAGGAAAAGTCCTTCCGGCCGCATACGACCAGGGGGATGTGCCGGCGATAGCTCTTTAGGGCTATCGATGAACGCCGATCCCAAAAGACCATACACACCAAAGAGCTATCGCTTGCACATCCCCCTGGTCGTTTCTGCGCGGAAGCAATCTGCGTACGCTGGAATCATGAGAATGAAATCGTTCAGTACTGCCATCGTGTTCGCGCTGCCGGCGACTCATCAGGCCGAAGCGCAGGGCACTCAGGTTCCAGCCGTTATCTCCTTGCAGGACGCGATGAATCGCGCGAAGCTTTTTGATAGCCAGTTTCTGACGACTACCTCCGATGCTCTGCTAGCGAAAGAAGATCGCCTACAGGCCAAAGCAGCAATGTTTCCAACTTTGAGCGCAACGACCGGCATCCATGTTTATCGCGCGTGGGCCGTCATGCACCAGGACCTATCGACTGGCCATTTCGACGTTGCAGGCTCTAACTGGAGGTTTCTGACACCATGTTCAAAAGCAAAAACAAACGTTCAGTCGCTCTGCTGTCCAGCCTCATAGCCGGAACATTATTGTTCGGTTGCGCCGGCAATCAACCTCAGGCAGCCGCGCCTTCGACCGATGTCACGGTCGATGTTGCGCCCGTCCTGACCTCGCAAATCGATCTCAAGGTGACCGCGGATGCTCTCCTTTATCCATTCGCGAAGGCGGATATCCCTGCCAAAGTCAACTCACCGGTGAAGAACTTCTATGTCGAGCGTGGCGCGCATGTGAGAGCAGGGCAGTTACTGGCTGAGCTCGAGAACCGGGATCTGGCCAACGCGGTTGCGGAAAGCAAGGCCGCTGCCGATCAAGCGGAAGCTGTATATCAGACAACAGCGCGATCCGGGGTAACACAGGAGGTGCAAAAGGCCGAGCTCGACGCGAAGGCCGCCAAAACCGCCATGGATGCGCAGCAAAAAATCTATGACGCGCGCCAGGAATTGTTACGGCAGGGCGCAATCTCTCAAAAGGACGTCAACGACTCGCTGGTGACTCTGACTCAGATGCGGACCCAGTACGAGACCGCGCTTAAGCATCGTGATGATCTGAACAACTTTGCGAAAGATGAGGAAATCAAGGCCGCTGCCGCGCAGCGTGATGTGGCGAAGGCGCATCACGTGACCACGCAAACGCTGCTGGGCTATTCGCGGATCTTCAGCCCCATCAGCGGCGTCGTCACCGATCGACCGCTCTTTGAAGGAGAAATGCCGCAGAACGGCGCGCCTCTCATCACAGTGATGGATGTCTCGCAGGTGATCGCACGAGCGCACCTGTCCCCGCCAGACGCGGCGCTGCTGCAGGTTGGCAACGCCGCGAATCTCATTTTTCCCGGGTTGGCTCCGGCGCCTGGCAAGGTGACGCAAATCAGTCCCGCACTCGACCCGACGAGCACGACGGTCGAAGTATGGATTCAAGCGGCCAATCCCGATGGACGTTTGAAACCCGGTTCCAGCCTGCGTGTCGAAGTTATCGCCCGGAGCGTTCCGAACGCTCTCGTCATTCCTTACTCCGCGGTAGTGACGAATACGGCCACAGGCAGTACGTCCGTTGTGGTTGTCGACGCCCAGAACAGACCGATTAAAAAAGTTGTCACTCTCGGCATCCGTGATCAGGCGAATGTGCAGGTGATCAACGGCCTTAGCAGTGGAGAGCGCGTCGTAACAGGCGGAGCGTTCCAGCTCGCCCAACTGGATCCCGCAATCTTCGACCAGACGAAACTAACAATTACGCCGTCGCAATAAGCACCTGGAGTCAAGCAAATGCGCAACACGCTGGAAGATCCCGATAATTACTGGTTCGCCCGTCACTCCAAATCGATCCTCCTTCTGATCCTGATGCTGACGATCGTTGGAATTTACCTGGCCCTGAGTATTCCGGTTGCCGTGTTTCCCACGACCAACTTTCCGCGCATCATCATTGGTGTGGACAATGGCGTCACGCCGATCCAGCAGATGGAAGTGACCATCAACCGGCCGATCGAACAGGCCGTCAACAGCGTTCCGGGTCTCGTCGATGTTCGGTCGACCACGAGCCGTGGTTCTGCGGAGATCGATCTGACCTTCGACTGGAACGTCGACATGCTCACCACACTGCAGCAGGTCGACTCGGCTGTTTCCCGCGTTCAAAGCAGTCTGCCTCCGACGGCACAAATCCAGACACACCGGGTGGATTTCGCGAGTTTCCCGATCATCGGGTACAGCCTCACCTCGGACAACGTTGCCCAGACGGACTTGTGGGAGCTCGCTACCTACGACATCAAGCCCCGCCTGAATCGTCTCAATGGTGTTGCGGGCGTGATCGTTCAGGGAGGCCAGGTTCCGGAATTTCACATCACCGTGGATCCCGCCAACATGCTTCGCGCAAAGGTCGGGATCCCGGACATTCTGACCGCGGTCAACAAGACGAACGTCATCGATTCGCCCGGTTTAATGAGTCGCGACCATCAGTTGTTCCTGGGTCTCCTCACATCACAGGTTAACGGCTCTGACGGAATCAACGCCATCGTCGTGAAGAACGCAAACAACACACCGGTCCGGATTCAGGACATCGGATCCGTCTCTTCTTCTACAGCGCCAAACTACACGGCGGTGAGCGCTAACGGCAAGCCGGCGGTGTTGTTGAGTATCAACCGGCAGCCGAACAGCAACACGGTTCAGGTTGCGAACGAAGTGACCAGGGAAATGGAGGCCATCCGCCCGTCGCTTCCCTATGGCGTGCAGATGCTTCCTTTCTACGACCAATCGAACATTGTTCAACAGTCCATTGCCAGCGTCCGCGATGCCATCATCATCGGCCTGATTTTTGCCGGTATCATCATCTGGCTTTTCCTGCGCGACTGGGGTTCCATGATGACCGCACTCGTCGTGCCGGTGACGATCGTGGTGACATTCATCGCGATCAAGATGCTGCACCAGAGTTTCAACCTGATGACATTGGGTGGTCTTGCTGCGGCGGTCGGGCTGGTAATCGACGACGCGATTGTGGTGGTCGAAAACATCGTCATGCATCGCGACGCAGGAGAAGGACCCCTGGAAGCGACATCCAGCGCTCTAAAGGAAATCACTGCGCCCCTGATCGGCTCGACGCTGACGCCCATCGTTGTATTCCTTCCGCTGATCACGATCACGGGAGTGACGGGCACTTTCTTCACCGCTCTTGCAGTCACGATGAGCATCGCATTGCTCACGTCATTGGTGTTGGCGCTGGTCTGGACCAGCAATCTCGGCGCACGTCTCATTCGCCGGGGACAGACGGCGGCGGTCACGCACATCAGCGACGATCCCGCGGAGCGAACGAAGCGACTGATGGAGGCGGAGGAAGCCTCCTTGTCGAGAGGGTTTTTCGGCCGCATTCTGAGGTTCTATGAAAAAGTGATGCGTCGGTCATTGAAGCACCCCATAGTGATGGGCTTGCTTTGCATTGCTCTGATCGTGGTGTCCTTCGCGTCCTATCGCGTGCTGGGCAGCGACCTTCTTCCTGCGTTTGACGAAGGCGGCTTTGTCATCGACTATGTGATGCCTCCGGGCAGTTCTCTCGAGGAAACCAGCCGCGTCCTCAAAAATCTCGATGCGATTCTCCGAACCGTCCCCGAGGTCGAAAGCACTTCGCGACGGACGGGATTGCAACTTGGATTAGCGGCAGTCACCGAACCGAATACCGGCGACATCTCGGTTAAGCTCAAACCCCAGCGAAAGCGCACTGTGGACGAAATCATCGCCGATGTCCGCGCCAAAATAAATGCGGCGGAGCCCGGCCTCGGAGTGGATTTTATCCAGGTGCTGCAGGATATGATCGGCGACCTGACGGGCGCGCCGCAACCCGTGGTGGTCAAGCTGTTTTCGCCTGATGCGGATCTTCTGGACACATGGGCCCCTCAGGTTGCAGCCGCGCTCGACAAGATAACGATCAACAACCAGCAGGTCGTTGTCGACGTCGCAAACGGGATCGATAACCACACCAGCGGTCCCGCCGTGGTGTTTACTGTCAATCCGGACACCGCAGCCCGAACGGGTTTTGCGACGGACGATCTCCGCGCCATCACGGCAGCCATTATGGTAGGTCAACCCGCTGCTCAGCCGGTGCTCGTCAACGACCGGCCGTATTCCTTGCGTGTGAGATTCCCGGAAGGCAATCGGGCCACACTCGAGGCAATGCAGAGCACGATGCTCGTCAATTCAGCCGGCGGCACTGCAACGCTCGGTTCTCTGACCTCAGTCAGTGAAATCCCGGGACAGACCGAGGTTCTTCGCGACAATCTTCAGCGCGAGGTCGAAGTGACCGCCCGACTGCAGGGTGTGGATCTGGGCACCGGCATCGCGGCTGTACAAAAAGCAATTGCCGATTTGAAAATGCCTCCATCGGTGCGAGTTGTGTACGGCGGCACCTACCAGGAACAGCAGAAATCATTCAGCGATCTGGCGACCGTGCTGGTGCTTGCGGTTGTCTTGATCTTCCTGGTACTGACGGTGGAGTTTCGAACCTTCACGGCGCCTGTTGCGATCCTGTCATCGGCGATTCTGTCGACGTCGGGCGTGTTTCTCGCTCTGATGATTACGAAAACCACGTTCAACGTGTCCTCATTCATGGGTTTGATCATGGTGATCGGAATCGTTGCCAAGAACGGCATTCTGCTGCTGGACGCCGATCACAAATTCGTGTCCGCCGGACTGAGTGCGGAAGAAGCCATAGTCCAGGCGGGCCGCCGCCGCTTCCGGCCGATCGTGATGACGGCATTGGCGGCAGTTGCCGGAATGTTACCGCTGGCTCTGGCACTCGGTGCCGGATCGCAAATGCTCCAACCTCTGGCAATCGCGGTGATCGGCGGTATCCTGATCTCCATGGTGCTGTCCCTCATCATCACACCGGCAATTCAATTCTACCTGGGACGACGAACGGTGAAAGATTAGCAGGCTGCGGAAAAATCGGTTCGAGCACTGTAGCGGCGCTCTATGAGCGCCGGTTTTTCCTGGGATCAACGAAATACCGGCGGTCATAGACCGCCGCTACAGTGCAGTTTGCCTTCTTCGGAGCATTTTCCCGCACCCTGTTAGAGTTCGCGACCGAGTTGGAAAACTCATGCCGTAACCTTTCTCACACGCTGGCGATGCGGGCGATGACGACTCATTGACACGCCCGTCAGGCCAAGCATAGAATCCGTCAGAATTCACCACTTGAACTTGGATTCGATTCGGGTCCTTTTATGAAAGGGCCGTGATGCGAGCGCGGCTTTGCGTGCTGTCACTTTCTGAACGCACCCAGGCCGACGCCTGCCCGTTGAACCGTCAACTCCAACACGACTAGGAGCAAACATGCAGTGTACGCGGAGCATTCTGGTCTTAATAACTCTACTGATATCTTTCGTCGGTCACGCTTCGGCCCAGCGAACTACTGCCACCTTTGCGGGAATTGTCGCGGATTCGTCTGGTGCAGTGTTGCCGGGGGCGGAGGTGCAGCTCATTAATGAGGGCACGTCTGCCACGGTGCAGCAGGTAACCGGCGAGACCGGAGAGTTCCTATTCGACTACGTGCCCGTCGGCACCTACACACTTAAAATCGGATTGCCGGGCTTCAAGACTTACGAAAGCCGCGGCATGACGTTGGGCGGCGCACAAAACGTGAGGCGAACCTTTGTGCTGGAGGTCGGCGCCGTGACCGACAATGTCACCGTGACCGGTGAAGCGCCGCTCGTGAACACACTGTCCGCGGAGCAGCGGATCAGCGTGGAAGCCCTGGAAATTGCAGCTCTGCCGATGGCCAACCGCAACATTACGAACATCCTCTCGGTCGGTTCGGGCCTGATCAAGGGGCGTGATACGGGCGACGGTATGGCCGGGAACCGTTTCCGCTTGAACGGGCTCGGCGGTAGTTCGATGAACGTCACGGCGAACGGAAGTGACGCGAACGGCGCGTCGGGGTCGCCGAACATATCGGGCTACGGGGCGTACAACAAAATCGATGTCATGAGTGCAGAAGCCGTCGGTGAAGTACAGGTCGTCAAGGGTGTGATGGCAGCGGAATATGGTGGGGCGATGGCAGGCAGTCTGAGCGTCATCACGAAGTCGGGAACCAACGACTGGCACGGCAGCCTGTTTCATCGTTACGAAGGCTCCGTACTGTCGGCGCGGAATCCGACTCTCACCCGGAAGCCAAACTCGGTGTGGAATCAGTTCGGCGGATCGCTGGGCGGACCGGTCAAGAAGGACCGTGTCTTTTTCTTTGCCGCCTATGAAGGTTACCGCCAGCGCACGTCAGGTGCTCTCAATCCCACGGTTCCCACACCGTACTTTCGAGACATTCTGCTGAAGTCGCTGCCGTTTCCTGAGACCAGGACTCTTTTAGATTACTATCCCATTCCAAACCAGCCGTACGGCCCAACGGATCTCCTGGCCCGCTGGATCGGCCCAGGGCGCAGAACGAACGATGACGATCATGTCGACTCGAAAGTCGACTACCTTGTGGGTGGCGGTAATTTCTCTTTATCTTTCTCCGGCGGACATCCAAACCAATTGAGAGCGTCGGAGAATCCATTGAATCCGCAAGTGACCACGAGCAGTTCGCAGCGTGCGAGTGCGATTTACGTGAAAGGGTGGGGCCGGTGGACTTCGTCGACCCGGGCTGGATACAACCGGAACCTGCTGCACAGAATTGAGAAGTTCTGGTATGAGCGCGATCCCAACCGGCCAGAAACGGTTACGGGCTGGCGCCAGATCAAGCCAATTTCCTTTCCGGGTTTGACAGTTTTCAGGTCGGAGAATCAGACGCGGGGCATCCTCCCGAGTTGGCAGTTTGAACAACAATTCGCCGTTGTCCGTGGAACGCACTCCTGGAAATTTGGCGGCATCCTGACTCTTCAGGGAGGAGGGCGGCCCGGTACACAGGCTGGGGCCCTTCCGACTTTCCAGACTCTTGACGATGTCCTGCGGAACGAAATGGCCTCGGTTGGATTCAGCGCCGGCGTGGACTCGTTCAAGCAGGTTTATCACAACTTCGGGTTCTTCGCGCAAGACGCCTGGCGCGTGAACCGGAAGCTCGTGCTGAACATGGGACTCCGTTACGATCGCTACGAACATTACGTTACCGAGCCCTGGAACAAGGATCATCCCTCGTGTTTGTGCAATCTGAATGGACTACTCAACTCGGACGCTTTTCTGTGGGGCCCTCTGCGTCCGGCGGACAATCCGTTTAACAGCGATCCGCTCAGTCTTGGACCCCGGTTTGGTTTTGCTTACACCGCGGACAGTCGTGGCGACTTTGTCGTACGCGGCGGCTTCGGCGTGAACTTCCAGGCATTCGATGTGCAAACGTATGACAACTCGACGGCGAGAACTCCCTACCTTCCCAACAACAAGACATGGACCAGGGGGGAAATAGCCGCGCGTGGATTGAAGTATCCCAATGTCTACAACGAAGATCTGGCAAAACTGGCTGAAGCCGAAGGACAAGGCCAGCCACAGATCGGCGCCCGCTTCGATCCGAACTCGAAGCCTCCCTACGCCATGAATTACACACTGGGGATTCAACGGGCGTTAACGTCGACACTAGTACTGGAGACGGGATTCGTCGGATCGCGCGGCGTGAAGTTCAACATGGCGAGGACGTACAATCAGCCGGACCGCATCACCGGACTCCGTCCCAATCCCAACGACATCTCCGGCACGTACACGGACAATTCCCAGCAAACAGACTACAATTCCTGGCAGACATCGCTTCGAGAACGGCTGAGTCACGGATTGCTGTTCAATGTGCACTACACCTGGAGCAAGGCGATGTCCTACACTGGCGGCGATGTCTCGACAGGGTCCTTAGGTGATACGTTCGGCGGTATCGAAGACTTTAACAATGTAAAAATCGAACGTACGACCTCAGCCGGCGATGTCGCCCACCAGCTCGTCTCGAATTGGGTTTATAGACTTCCGACGCCATTTCATTATACCGCGGCCCGACAGATCCTGGGAGGCTGGGAAATCTCCGGCATTTGGCGAGCCCAAACTGGAGAAAATCTCGGCGTCACCCAGACGGGCGGCCGACCGGATCTATTGGACATCAAGGGAGCAGTTAACAAAAACTGCTGCAGCTACGGGAATTTGCAGTATCTGAATCCCGCCGCTTTCGAACAGGTGCCCATCAGCCGCGCCTCCAACCGCACGATTCGCCGAGGCAGCATGGGCAACCGGCCACTGCGAGGACCAGGGTCCAGCACCTTCGATATTTCTCTTGGAAAGAGCTTCTCCATTCGAGAAGAGAAGAAGCTGGAGTTAAAGGCGGACATGCTAAACGCGTTTAATCACACAAATTATTCGGCTGGAACCGCCCAAGTCCCTGCAATCTCGACCGACATGAATTCGATAACCTTTGGCCAGGCCACAGGGACGGATCCTGCCCGGACGATTCAGCTCCAATTGCGGCTCACTTTTTGACTCTTTCAGCGTGACTGGTTAACGGGAGGCTGTCCAGCCTCCCGTACGCGTGGGCTTACTTAACCTCTCGGGAGGCCTCGGCTTTTTGCTGATACATCACCACGCGAGCCTGCATGCAGGTCGACAGCATTTGGGTGAATCGCTGCAAGCGGTCCGTGCCGACGATCAGGTCGTTCTGGTTCGGCTTACGCTCCTCAGGGTGCATGATGTAGCCCCACGCCGTGCTATCGATGATCGCTTCGTGGGGATCGATAAGCACATCGACACTCGCCTGCTTCGCCGCAGCCGATACGTGCGCAATACTGCTTATCGCAGTCCGGTGCATATCGACACCACCCGTCGGTCCGATTCCACCGGCCAGGAGCGCAACATGGCGCTGTCCACGGTCGAATACGGGGAACATGGCTGCAATCGTGCCGGGCGTGTGTCCGGGGATGAGAAGGAACGTGATCGGAGTCTCCCCAACGTTCACAACCTGCCCATCATGAATGACGCTTTCCGGGTTCGGCACGCCGCCAAGCGGTCCCCAATCCGCCTCGGAGGCCATCACACGCAGCCCCTTTGCGCGGAAATAGGACAGGCCACCGGTGTGATCATTGTGCGAATGGGTGAGAACGACCAGCTTGATCTGATCGGGATTCAATCCGAGTTTGCGTAATCCCGGTACGACGATATTCGCGGCCTCGTCCGGATTATTGAGAGTGTCGAATAGAACGAGCCCATCCGAAGTCTTCAAGGCCCAGGCCCCGACATCGGTTTTGCCCACGTAATAAAGGTTGTCGAATAACTGCGATGGTGTGGCCGCATCCCCTTTCCCATTGGCCGTGTTGGGTCCATCCAGCATGCAATATCGGCTGAACGAGATCAGGTATCGCGCATCAGTCATTTTGAAAGCCTGCTGAACCAGGGGCAGGCTTTGGTCCGGTGCCCGGACGCCACGACCTTGTTGCGCGGCCGCCGGCACACACGGCAGCAGCGTCAGGATGACGCCTGCAAGGAACACCGCGCGTCCCGCTCTTTTGCTCATCGTGGAACCCGGCATTGTTTTCATCTTTTGCATTCGAAATCTCCCTACTTCGCAGTCTTCTGCACGTCGGATTC
>WNFS01004257.1_pt1 | contig 10908 bp, 8 predicted proteins | sample 5400141 | NCBI WGS metagenome assembly WNFS01 (sample SAMN13153358, study PRJNA577476) | soil metagenome | isolation source: 60 cm saprolite under Madrone tree | place: USA:California | collected 2016-06-14 | reverse complement strand
GGCGGCATTTTCATCGCGCCATTTTTTCTGCTGTCGGCCACAGGCGGCGAACTCGCAGATCGCTTCGACAAGGCCCTGGTAGCGCGCCTGCTGAAGCTCGCGGAAATCGGCGCGGCGGCCGTCGCCGTGGCCGGTTTCGAGCTGAACTCGCTGCCATTGCTGTTCGTGGCCTTGTTCTTGTTCGGCGTGATCGGAGCTTTGTTCGGGCCGATCAAGTACGGCATCCTTCCCGATCATCTGGCGCGGGAAGAACTGCCTGCGGGCAATGCCCTTGTCGAGGGCGCCACCTTTCTGGCGATCCTCGGCGGCACCATCGCGGGCGGCCTCGCGATGAAGGACGGCGGCGATCCTGCCGTGCTCGCCGTCACCCTGATGCTCTTTGCCGTCCTATGTTGGGCCGCCAGCCTCTTTATCCCGAAGACTGGGCAAGCCGCACCGGATCTGGCGATCGACCCCAACATCCTGGGCGCGACCCGCCGGTTGCTCGGCGAGTTGTGGTCGGATATGCGGCTTTGGCGCTGTGCTGTGGTCACCAGCATATTCTGGCTGGTCGGCGCCATCCTGCTGTCGCTGCTGCCGTCGCTCGTGGTGCGCACGCTTGGCGGCGCCGAGACTGTCGTGACCATCTTCCTCGCGGTCTTCGCGGTCGGCATCGCGGTCGGCTCCGCCCTTGCCGCCTGGCTGTCGGCCGGGCGGATCGTGCTGCTGCCTACCGCCGTCGGGGCATTGCTGATCAGCCTTTCCTCGCTTGATCTCGGATTGGCGCTACTGCGCTTGGCTGCGGCCGACACGATCACGTCTCTCGCGCCGTCGGCATTTTTTGCCCGGCCGATCGCTTGGCATGCCGCGATCGATCTCGGCATTCTCGCCGTCGCGGGCGGGCTGATGATCGTGCCGTCCTTCGCGGCGATCCAGGCCTGGGCCGCACCCCAACGGCGCGCCCGCGTCGTCGCCGCCGTCAATGTGCTCAATGCTGCATTCATGGTCGGCGGCGCGCTCATCGTCGCACTCTTGCAGAAGGTCGGGGTCGGTATCCCGGTGCTGTTCCTCGGCATCGCCGCCCTCGGTCTGCTTGCCGTCTTGTGGATCGGCAAGACCATGCCGACCAGCGCCCTCCACGACTTCCTGTCGATCCTGCTGCGCGCCTTTTACCGGCTCGAGGTCAGGGGGCGCGAAAATCTCGACAAGGCCGGCCCCAACGCGATCATCGCGCTCAATCACGTGAGCTTTCTCGACGGCGCCGTCGCGCTCTCGATCCTCAACAAGGAGCCGGTCTTCGCGGTCGATCACGGTTTCTCCCAGCGCTGGTGGATCAGGCCTTTCCTGAAGCTGACGCGTGCGATGCCGCTCGACCCCACCCGACCGCTGGCGACGCGGCGGCTCATTCAGGCGGTCAGGAACGGCGACAGCCTGGTGATCTTCCCGGAGGGGCGCATCACGGTCACGGGCCAACTGATGAAGGTCTATGACGGCGCGGCACTGATCGCCGAGAAATCGGGTGCGATGGTCGTGCCGGTGCGCATCGAGGGGCTGGAGGCAACGATCTTCTCGCGGCTCAGCCGTGACCAGGTCCGGCGCCGCTGGTTTCCCAAGATCAGGGTCACCGTGCTCGAGCCGGTGGGTCTTACCGTCGAGGATGCTCTCAAGGGTAAGGCGCGTCGTCAGGCGGCGGGGGCGATGCTCTACCAGATCATGTCCGATTTGATCTTCCGCACGACGCCGACCGACCGCACGGTCATCGAGGCGGTGGTCGACGCAGCAAAAATCCAAGGCTGGCGCCGGATCGCGGTCGAGGACCCGGTCGCCGGCAAGCTCAGCTATCGCAGGCTTCTTGTCGGCGCCCGCGTCTTGGCCGGCAAATTCCTGCCACTGGCCGGCGAGGGCGAGGCGGTCGGCGTGATGCTGCCGAATGCCAATGCTGCCGCCGCGACCTTGCTCGGGGTGATGTCGGCGGGACGGGTTCCGGCGCTGATTAATTTCACCGCGGGTGCCGCCAACATTCTCGCCTCCTGCGCCGCGGCCGAGGTGAGGACGATCATCACCTCGCGAGGGTTTGTCGAAAGGGCCAGGCTCGACGCGCTGGCCGGCACGCTCGCCGCGACGATCCGCATGATCTACCTCGAGGATTTGCGCGAGAGGGTTTCGCTCTTCGACAAGATCCGCGCCCTCCTCCGCTATCGGCGTGCCCTCGTGCCGCGTAACGCCGATGATCCAGCCGCCATCCTGTTTACCTCGGGCTCGGAGGGGACGCCGAAGGGTGTGGTGCTTTCACACCGCAACATGTTGTGCAATGCAGCTCAGGCCGCGGCGCGCATCGATTTTGGCCGCACCGACAAGGTCTTCAACACACTGCCGGTATTCCACTCCTTCGGGCTCACCGTCGGGCTGGTTCTGCCGCTCGTATCCGGGGTTCCGGTCTTTCTCTACCCCTCGCCATTGCACTATCGCGTCGTCCCAGAGCTGGTCTATGGCGCAAACGCAACGATCCTCTTCGGCACGGATACGTTTCTGTCGGGTTACGGGCGCGCGGCGCATCCCTATGATTTTCGCTCGGTGCGCTACGTGCTGGCGGGTGCCGAGCCGGTCAAGGAGACGACGCGGCGGTTATGGGCGGAAAAATTCGGGCTGCGCATTCTCGAGGGCTACGGCGTCACCGAAACCGCACCGGCACTCGCGCTCAACACGCCGATGTTCAACCGCTTCGGCACGGTCGGGCGGTTGCTGCCCGGGATCGAAGCGCGCCTCGACCCGGTCGAGGGCATTGATGAAGGAGGGCGCCTCTACGTGAGCGGCGCCAACGTCATGCTCGGCTACCTCAAAGCGGATCGGCCCGGTATGCTGGTGCCGCCGGAAGAAGGCTGGCACGATACCGGGGATATCGTAGCGATCGACCGCGACGGCTTTGTAACGATAAAGGGCCGCGCCAAGCGATTCGCCAAGATCGGCGGCGAGATGATCTCGCTCGCAGCGGTCGAGAGCCTTGCATCCGAGCTGTGGCCCGAGTCTCAATCGGCGGTCGTCACCGAACCCGATCCCCGCCGCGGCGAACGGCTCGTGCTGGTCACCGAGAAAAAAGGCGCGACGCGGGCTGCCTTTCAGGGTTACGCCAAGGCCAGGGGCGCATCCGATTTGATGGCGCCGGCTGAGGTGATGATCGTCGACAAGCTGCCGCTCCTGGGGTCGGGTAAGGCCGATCTCGTCGGCGTCGCGCGACTCGTCGTGGGGCGGCAGAGCATGGCAGCCGAATAGCGCAGCTAGAAGCGGTTTCCACCCGGTCTAGTGCTGCAATTGCTGCGGCAGGCCGGCGATCGCGGCGTCGATCAATGCGGCACCGCGCTTCTCGTCGAGTTCGGCGACGATGACCTGGCGGGCAGCTGAAATTGCGACATCCACGGTAACAGCGCGGATTTCGGCGATAGCCTTGGCCTCCTCCTGCGCGATCCGCTCCTCCGCCAGGCGCCGGCGCCGCGCCAACGTCTCTTCGAGGTTGTGCGCCGCTTGCGCCGCTACCCGCTCCGCCTCGTCTCTGGCGTGAGAAAGGATCGCCTCGGCCTCTGCCGCCGCCTGCCGCTGTTGTTGTTGGTATGCCGCGAGCGTCCGCTCGGCTTCTTCGCGAAGGCGTTGTGCCCCAGCGAGCTCGTCACGGATACGCGTAGCGCGGGCATCGAGCCCGCCGAGGATCGCCCTGCGCGCCGGCCTCCAGACGCCGATGACGAAAATTAAGACCGCGAGGACGACCCAGAACTCCGGATCCTGAAGAAGCGGCATCATCAACCAACACGCTCAGCCATCGCTCGGTCGACTGCCGGTGCGAGCTTCGCCTCGTCGGCGGCGGAACCGGTCAGCTTCTCGGTAACCGAGCGGGCGACATCGACCGCGACGTTGCGGATCTCGGTGAATGCCCTCTCCTTCGCCGCCCCGATCTCCCGCTCGGCCGCCCTTGTCTGCTCGGCGAGCGCCTCGGCGAGCTGCCGCTGCCGCCCGGCGGCTTCGGCAGCGAACCGGTCGGTGCGTTCCTTGATGGCCGCCTGCGCCTGAGCGCGGGCCTCAGCCAAAGTCCTCTGATAGGCGGCAATCACCGCTTCAGCTTCGGCCTTCATCGCCGCTGCGCGGGCGAGGTCATCATCCAACCGCTTGCGCCGCGCCGCGATGATCGCATCGACCCGCGGGAGGCCCAGCCTCGACATCAGCAGGTAGAGCGCAATGAAGGAAATCGCCAGCCAGACGAGCTGCGGCGCGAAGGTCGATACGTCGAGCTGCGGCATCGCCGATCTACCTTCTCGTCAAGCCTCAGCCGCGATCGTCACCCCCGCGACGGCGGGGGTCCAGGAGAAGCCACGCAGTTCATTGACGTCTCTGGATTCCCGCTTTCGCGGGAATAACGAAGTGTAAGCAGAACTCACGACCGCCATTTCCGAGGAGTCCTCAAAAGACGAAGAGGATCAGGAAGGCAATGGCAAGGCCGAAGAGGCCGGTCGCCTCGGCCAGCGCGAAGCCAAGAAACGCGAAGGGCTGCACCTGTCCTTGCGCCGCCGGGTTGCGGGCAACCGAGCTGATCAGCGCCGAGAACACGTTGCCGATGCCGATGCCGGCCCCGACGAGGGCAATGCACGCAAGGCCGGCTCCGATCATTTTGGCAGAAGCGAGATCCATGTGATTTTCCGGGTCAGTGGAGGTGGATGGCGTCGCTGAGATAGAGGCAGGTGAGGATGGCGAATACGTAGGCCTGCAACGCCGCGACGAGGACTTCCAACGCGACGAGCAGGATGTCGATGCCCATCGGCAATATCCCGAGAAGGCCGATACTCGCGGCGAAGCCGGCAAAGATCGCCAGCATCGTGTGCCCGGCCAGCATGTTGGCGAAGAGCCGGATCGCCAAGGTGAACGGGCGAATAAAATAGGACAACAGCTCGATCGGCACGAGCAGCAGCAAGAGCGGTGCCGGCACCCCTTGCGGCACAAACAGCCGCAGGAAATGGAAGCCGTGCCGGACGATGCCGATAATCGTCACGCCGATAAACACGACCGCGGCAAGGGCGAAGGTGACGACGATCTGGCTGGTGACGGTGTAGCTGTAGGGGATCATCCCCAGAAAGTTGGCGAACAGAATGAACATGAAGAGCGTAAAGACGAACGGGAAGAATTCGCGGCCGCCATGCCCGACATTGGTGTCGATCATGTCAGCGACAAACTCGTAGCTCATCTCGGCGAGCGACTGCCAACGGCCGGGGACGAGAGCGCGCTTGCGCGTGCCGAGGACGAGGAGTGCGGTGACCAGCACCACGACGATGGTCATCAGCAAGGCCGAGTTGGTGTACGAAACGTCAAGCCGACCGATGTGGATTGGAATGAGCCGCTCGATTTGAAATTGCTCGAGCGGGTGGATCTCTATCGCCAATTCAACAGTCCTCGTCGTCCCAGCGTTTTGAACCGGCGCCGCTCTCCGGGCGCCTGCCATACCCTGCCGCCGCGCTGACCCCGGTGACGGCGCGATAGACGTTTAGCATGCCGGCAGCGACCCCCAGAAAAAACAGCACGATCATCCCCCATGGCCGCGTGCCGAGCCAGCGATCGATCGCCCAGCCCAGGCCGGTGGCGACGACCACCGCGACGACGAGCTCGATGCCGATGCGCAGGCCGACGCCAAGCCCCCCTTGCAGCGCCGCGCGGTCGCCCGCCATTGGCTCCTTCCGGACACGCTGCGCCTGCGCCCTCTCGATCTCTTCGCCAAGTCGCCCCAGAGGATCGGGTGGCCTGCCCTCGCTCATTCTGACAAACGCAATGTCCGACACCTGTACCGGCGGTAGAATGGCCAAAACGCGCGCACCATAGTAACGCCCCCGAAACCTGTCAACGCGGCCCCGTGGGAGGCGGCGGGACCCCGTTCACATGCAGCTTGAGTGCGGCATAGATAAAGCCGTTGACCGGGGTCGGGATGCCGTGGCGGCGGCCGAGCTCGACGACCTTTCCGGCGAACCAGGGCAGTTCGAGCCGGCTGCCGCGGAGCAAGTCGTTCCCCATCGATGTCATGTGGTAGGGCGGCATCGACCGCATCATTGCCATACCCTTTTCGACGCTGTCGGGCGAAAGCTTCACCCCCTCGGCCAGGCCCACTGCGACGGTTTCGCGCAAGGCCGCCTCGTAGAGGGCAAGAAGATCGGGGTCGTCGCGCCATTTGCCGAGCGGCACCCGGGTCAGCGCATTGAGCCCGCTGAGCGGCACCAAGAGGATGAACTTTTCCCAGATCGGCACTCGGATGTCCGAGCTGAGCACCCCCTCGAAACCGGCCGCTTCACACATTTCACGCAGACGATGGCCGCGCTCGCTGCGCCGACCATCGAGCTCGCCAAAGGTCATCCGCTGATAGGTGCCGGTCTGACGGATCACACCGGGGGCAGCGATGTTTCCGGTGACAAAGGCAGTGGCGCCCATCACCGCCTCGGGTCCGAGGATCGGGATCAGCCGTTCCGCCGCGTCGACGCCATTCTGCAATGGGACGACCGCGGTTTTCGGCGCGAGGATAGCGCGGAGCTGCGCGCCGGCCTCTTCGACGTCCCACAGTTTGACGCAAAACAACACGAAATCGACGGCGCCGATCCCGCCGATGTCATTGGTGGCCTGGGCCGGTCGGATATGGGTCTCGCCGCGATCCCCCTCGACGCGCAGCCCATTCTCACGGATCGCCGCAAGATGGGCGCCGCGTGCGATAAACGTGACGTCCGCCCCGGCCGCCGCGAGCGACGCGCCATAGGGTCCGCCGATGCCGCCCGTCCCGACCACCGCGATGCGCATGAGCCTCTCCTATGTCAGGCAGAATGGGAGTCGACCAAACACCTTTCGAACAACGCAGCGGAATCTTCAAGGCGGAGGTAGCGCGTGATATCCGTTAATCGCGCATCGCCGCGGTTTGCAATCTTCGGTTATATCGCCAAATTGCGCATCGCTGCACCTACAGCGGATCTACAGCGGGATTTCTCCCATCAGTTGAATTAGACCTTCGCGATCATGTCGCTCTTCCGAAGCGCGTTGGAGCGTCCGGCCCTGAGATTGCTTCGCGATGCTCACAATGGCACCCAGCAGAGTTCGCGGCTATGTGCGGCGGAAGGGCGTCATTGCGACGAGCCGTAGGCAATGAAGCAATCTCCAGGGGGTAGCGGGTCGCAGAGTAGGAGGCGACTATGGCAATTTTACCGTCGTGGTCGAGGCGGGCGTCTAGAGATCGATGCACTCGTCACCGCCGTCCAGGAACTCGGCCGCCTCGTCGAGGTCGCAACACCAACGATCGACGCGGTGCTTGCGTTGGTACGGGGACGTGGCCGGCAGGCTGGACTCTACGGCAATGATGCCCAGCGCTAACTCGCATTTCTCATACTGGCGAGTAACCTGTTGGCTGATATTGCAGTTCCAGACCAAATATCGGTACAGCGGTGCGTCACGACGGGGATAGAGCTGGCTTCCGGCAAAGCCCCGTCCTCGCCGCGGTCTCGGCGGCGTTGGCGGGGCTGCACGGCATCTATGCGCTGTCTGGTTCATTGTCAGTGACGGTGAGCTTATCGTGGAGATTGGCGCTGATGTCGCTTCTAGTGAGTAAGGGTGCTTGATAGACGATGATCCCGCCAAACGCCAACAACAGAAATATCAGGAACAAGAAGACGTATGCTTCAGATTTGAGCAGCTTAGCTCTTGATGGCCCTTCCCCTTAGCCATGGTTGGGTCAGGCCTCCCTCTTGCGCTATTCCCGTCTCCGCTTGGCGACATCTTCGGGCGTGACGCGGCCCGTCTTGCCGCCAAAGTGCGAGATCACGTAATTGGCGACCGCCGCAAGCTCGGCATCCGAATAGGCTGGGCCGAACGGCGGCATATAGACGTTTTGGTCCTTGATGCGATACTTCGCGCCGTTCAGCATGATCTGAGTTACATTACCGCCGTCGGGATCGGCCACCGACCGGCTGCCGGCCAGCGAGGCATAGACCGTCTGCCGGCCATCGCCGTTATATTGATGGCAGTTTACGCAAGCGCCTTCGAAAACATGGCGGCCGAGTTCGTCCTGCGGCTCCTGCGCACCCGATGCAGGCGCCGCGTTGACCTCGTAATCACCTGTTTGCGCTGCAACCGTGCGCAGATAAGCGACAAGAGCGCTGATGTCCTCCGACGTCAGATATTGCAGACTGTTCTCCACCGCTTCTGCCATCGGTCCGGCGGCGGAACCGCGGCCTTGCGCGTGGGCCGAGGAGAGAAAGCTGGCAAGCTGCGCATCCGACCAATCCCCGACACCAAAGTGTTTGTCGGAGGTGACGTTATAGGCGTGCCAGCCTTGCAGGACGTCGCCCGCGAACTTGCGACCGCTTTCCAGCCCATAGGCCAGATTGCGCGGCGTGTGACATTGGCCACAATGGCCGAGCGCGGTCGCCAAATAGGCGCCGCGATTGACCGCAGCAGATTGTGCGGGATCGGGTACAAAGCGCCGGTCGCTCAGGAACGCCAGATTCCAGAACGCCATGCCCCAGCGCTGGTTGAACGGGAAGCTGAGGGTGTTCTCCTTGTTCGCTACATGCTGCGGCGGCAGGCTGAACAGATAAGCCTTGATCGCCAGCGCGTCGTCGCGGCTCATGGCCGTAAACGACGTATACGGGAAGGCCGGATAGAGATAGCGCCCGCCCGGCGCAATGCCGCGATGTAGCGCGCGCACGAAGTCGTCGTCGCTCCAACTGCCTATGCCGGTTTCGCGATCCGGCGTGATGTTGGTTGAGTATATCGTGCCGAAGGGCAGCTTGAACGGCAGGCCGCCCGCGAACGGCTTGCCGTTCGGGGGGTAAAGAGAATTCTCCGGGGTAGAAGCCGCGGTGTGGCAGGCCGCGCAATCAGCGGCGCGGGTGAGATATTCACCGCGTGCGAGCAGCGTCGCGGTGATCGGCCCAGCCGGTGCGCCCTTGTCCCCCGCATGCATCGAAACGTCGTAGAAGACATATAACGCGCTCGCGACAATGCCGGCCACGATGATGACTGCGACAATGGAAACGGCTCTGAAGACGGTCATACGACGGTCATTCGTTCTCATGGCTGTCACCGAAGGTGGTGGATAATCTGGGTCAACCAACTGGCCCGGTCTGCGCTTTCCATCCCGGTATCGACGAATTTTCTGCGCGTAGGCGTCATGAGGCGCCCCTCTAACCTAAAGCCTTCTTCACCCGTTCCTGAGTCATCGGCGATTCACGCAGCCGCACGCCGGTGAGCCGCGCCACGCCATTGTTGACGGCTGGGGCGACGATTGGCACCGGCATCTGGCCCACTCCGGTCGGATGATTGTCGGTCGGGATGACCTCGACGTGAATGTCCGGCACCTCGACATGCGCATGACCCGGTAGTCGTAGAAATTGTTCTGTTGGACGGCGCCGTCCCGGACGCTGATTTCCTCGGTCAAAGCCAAACCGAGGCCATAAACGATGCCGCCCTCGAATTGCGCAACGATGTTGTCGGGTTGCACGGCGATGCCGCAGTCCACGACGCACCAGAAATTTTGCACCCTTATTTGACCGGTCGAATGGTCGACCGAAACCTCCGCGACGCCGCTGATCAGCGTATCGTTGTAGACGATGAAGGCGCAGCCCAAGGCCGTATTGTCGCGTTTACGGCCCCAGTCGGCCATTTCCCCGACGCGCTGCAATACTTTTTGTCCGCGCGGCGTATTCTTCAGCAGCTCCAACCGGAATTGCATGGGATCGACGCTCCGCTTGTGCGCCACCTCGTCGAGAAATGATTCTGCCACAAACTTGTTTGCGATGTCGCCGATGCCGCGCAGCGGAGCGGTCCGTACCCCGGTATCGCGCGGAATCTGACCGGCATACTGGTTGGGAATATCGTAGTACGTCAGCTGGACACCACCCATCAGTTGATAGTCCCGATCGTGGCTGTCGCGAAAGAACTGTGGGTTTTCAGCCGGCAATACGCGGTCACCCACCAGGCGTTGATCGTAGGCGATTAATTTGCCGGATGCGTCGAGGCCGGCGCGTAAATAATGTGCCGTAATCGGACGGAAATGGCCGTTATGGACATCGTCCTCGCGCGTCCACATCACCTTCACTGGCACCGGCCGTTGCGCGCACTTCGCCATGAGCACGGCATCGACGACAAATTCCTCAGCGTAATCGCCGCGCCGTCCGAAGCCGCCGCCAAGCAGCGTATAGTTGAGCTTTATCCTCTCAGCCGGGATATCGAGCGCGCTCGCCGACGCAGCCTGAGCCGCCGTCGGATATTGCGTCCCGCACCAAACTTCGGCGGCATCGCCGGCGGCCGACACCGATGCGACCGCGTTCAACGGCTCCATCTGCGCATGATAGGCATAGTGACAGCGATATTCCGCTTCCATCTTGGTTGCGGCCTGCGCCAGCGCGGCTTCCGCATCACCCTGCTTGTACCAGTCAACAGTAGTCGGCATGTTGAGATCGCGGGCATCGGCAGCGAACGCGTCCAGACCTTTGTCGCTGTCGAATCCCCAAGCCTTTCCGCTGCGCTGCCAGGTTACCCCAGATTCAAGCGCGGACTTGGCGTTAAACGCAGCCCACGGAGTTTTTGCGAGGACGCCGACGCCATAGGGCAGACGCACGACATCGATAACGCCAGCAACTGCTTTGGCCGCGGCATCGTCGATATTGTCGGGTGCGCCGCCTTGGACCGGGCTCCGCAAAACCGCGCCATAAATCATCCCGGGCACCTGGACGTCGATCGCATATATCGCGCTGCCGTTGACCTTGGTCGGCAGCTCGACGCGCATGACGTCGTGGCCGATCAACCTGAAGTCGCTGGGCTTCTTCAGTACCTCCGGCTTGATGGCGGGCGCGACGGCTGGAATCTCGGCAAAGGCGACGATTTCACCATAGCCGATGCGCCGCCCCGATTTGGCGTGAACGA
>WNFS01004256.1_pt1 | contig 10908 bp, 8 predicted proteins | sample 5400141 | NCBI WGS metagenome assembly WNFS01 (sample SAMN13153358, study PRJNA577476) | soil metagenome | isolation source: 60 cm saprolite under Madrone tree | place: USA:California | collected 2016-06-14 | reverse complement strand
AGCCGTATAGGGGTCGAGACCGGTGCGGAGTGCGAGATCGGAGCTGTAAAGCGAGCAGAAGTCGCAAGGGAAGCTCTCGTATTGCACTCTCTTCGCGAGTCTTGAGATGTGGAGTGTTGAGAAGTGGATTATCGCGAGAGTCCAGACTATCGCCACGATCACAATACTCGCCACAGTCCAGCCGCGATCGCGCCGGGATTTGCGCTCGGGCGAATGCTCCGCTACCCCTGCTGTCGCGGGAATTTCCGTTTTGACTTTCAGAGCACCCGATTCGTAGCCCTTCACCGAACGCAGCGTCAAGTCGCGGCCCGGCTGCCGGTCGCGGCCGGCCACGGTATTCGCCTGCGCTGCGCTTTGCCTGATGAATCGGGATTCTACGCGTAGGAAAGCGTAGAATGACAGGCAGGGCGAAGCTTCAGGAGTGGTGGCGCTTGCGGTCTTCTTCGAGCTTGCGCAATTCGACGCGGCGAATTTTGCCGCTGACCGTTTTGGGCAGATCGTCGACGAACTCGATCTCGCGCGGATATTTGTAAGGCGCGGTTACGCGCTTGCAGTGCTCACGCAATTCGTCGGCGAGCGCGTCACTGCGGGCAATCCCAACTTTGAGCTTCACGAAGGCCTTGACGACAGCGCCGCGGTCGGGGTCCGGGCTCGCGACCACCGCCGATTCCATCACAGACGGATGCTCGAGCAGGGCGCTTTCGACCTCGAAGGGGCCGATCCGATAGCCGGCCGACGAGATCACGTCGTCGGCGCGCCCGACGAACCATAGATAGCCGTCCGAATCGCGCCAGGCTTGATCGCCAGTGAGATACCAGTCGCCGCGGAAGACCTCGGCGTTCTCGTCCGGATTTTTCCAGTATTCGAGCATGACCGAGGGCGGCTTGTGGGGGTTCACACGCACCGCGATTTGGCCGACGTCGCCCTCGGCGCATTCGTTGAAAGTCTCACCGTCGAGTACGCGCACGTCGAGGCCGAGGAACGGCCGCCCCATCGAGCCCGGCTTGATCTTCATTCCGGGCAGGTTGGCGGCACATAGCGTGGTCTCGGTCTGGCCGTAGCCGTCGTGAATCATGAGCTTGTACTGATCGTTCCATACATTGATGACTTCGGGATTGAGCGGTTCACCGGCGGCGGTGCAGTGTCTCAGCGCGGGCAGTTTGTGCCGGGCGAGGTCTTCCTTCACGAGCATCCGGAATTCAGTCGGCGGAGCGCAGAAAGTGGTGATGCGGTAACGCTCGAGGAGTTCGAGTTCCTTCTTCGGCTCGAAGCGGCCGTTGTACATGAAGGTCGTGATGCCGTTCATCCAGGGGCCGAAGAGGACTCCGTAGGCCGCCTTGGCCCATCCCGTATCAGAGGTCGTCCAATGCATGTCGCCGGGTTTGAGATCGAGCCAATTGAGGCCGGTATAACGGTGCGCCCAGGTGTAGGCGTGGCCATGCAGGACGGCCTTTGGATCCTTGGTCGTGCCGGAGGTGTAATAGCAGATGGCGGGCTCGTCGCCGCGGGTTTGTTCAGGTTTGAAACTGGACGACGCCTGCTGCATCGCCTCCTGCAGGCACGCCCATCCGGTGCGCTCACTGCCGGCGAGCAGGTAGCGCGTTATGGAAGGACAGGCGCCGCGCAGGTCGGCGACGAGATCGGCGGTGTCGGTTCCGGCGATGATCGCGCGGGCGCCGGAGTGATTGGCGCGATAGACGAGGTCCTTCTCGCGCAGCATCGAGACGCACGGAATGACGATCGCGCCCATTTTGAGCGCGCCGATATAGGCCGCCTGCCACAGCGTGATGCGGGGCAGCACGATCATCACGGGGTCGCCACGCTTGATGCCGAGTCCAACGAGCACGTTGGCGATCCGGTTGGATTGCGCGGAGATGTCGGCGAAGGTGAGACGCGCGCGGTTGCCGTCCTGATCTTCCCATAAAAGCGCGACACGATTGGGATCGCTCGCGAAGGAATCGATGGTCGCGCCGAAGTTGAAGTGCTGGGGCGTTTCCCAGTGAAATTCGCGGTAGAGCTTTTCGTAGGTGTCCATCGTTAGCTTAGGGGCGAAGGCCGTGATGGTTCGTCTTGTGTTGGAGCGGCGCCTGTGAGCGCTTGGCGGCGGCCTTGATGTACTTGATGGTAACCGGTGAGAGGTCGTCGCGGCCAACGTGCGCGTCGATTATCGCGAAGGTTTTGCATCGATGAGCGGCCTCGAGCGCGCTTCTCAGTTCTGCGGCGGTGTTGGCTTCGAAGCCGGTGCCGCCCCAATCCTGCGCGAGTTTGGCGTACGGCCACGGAGGAATTTCCAGCAAATCGCGCCGGTCAGAAGCGACCGGCCGGAAGATGCCCCAGCCACCGTTGTTGATCACGATCACGATCGGATTCATGCCCATACGAGGCGCATGCGAGACTTCCGGGCCGGTCATCTGGAAGCCGCCGTCGCCGCATAGTACGAGCGGACGCAAGCCGCATCCGACCTGTGCTCCGAGCGCGGCGGGCACCGCAAATCCCATCGACGCATAAAATCCCTGCGCGAGATAAGTCCCGTGATGCGGCACGCGGACATCGAGTCCGCCGAACAGCATGTCGCCCGATTCGGCGACGACCATGTAGCGGCGATTCTCGGCGAGGAAGTCGTTGACGGCGACAAGGATCTCGCTCACCTTCACCGGCGATGCGCCATTGAGTCTAGCTGCCCCGCCGTTCGCTTTGCTCATTGCACCGCCCCCCTTGAGCAGTCCGCCCTTCACGACGCCGGCGCTGTTGGTGAGATTGCTCGCATAGGTCACGGTCTCCCGGTGCTTGCGAAGATCCTGGCGCAGGAGCGCGCGCACGAAATCGCGCACGGCGACGTCGGTATAGGTGTGAAATTTGACGTCGACCCGGCGGTCGACCGCCCATACGCTGTTCTTCTGGATTATGTGCGGCGGGCGGTTGCCGAAGTTCATATCGGTCTTGAGGCATCCAAGGTTCAGCACGAAATCGGCCTCGTCCATGCGGGCAACGATGGGCGGCGGACTGATCGGGCCGACGTGGACACCCATGTACAGCGGGTGATCCATCGGAAAGGCGCCCTTGCCCAGCACGGTCGCGAAAACCGGCGCTCCCATGCGTTCGGCCAGTTCGACCAGATCGTGCGAGGCCTTGTAGCGATGGATCTCGATGCCGGCAATGAGGACCGGCTTGCGGCTCTCGTTGAACATCGCCGCGGTTTCGCGCGCGGCTTCCTCGAGCTTGCGCGAATCCGATTCATGAAAGTGCAGATGGCCGTCCCATTCGATGATCTCGTCGGGCACTTCGATCTCGCGGTCGACCATGTCGCGGTGAATCTCGACATAGCCCGGGCGTTGTTCGGCCCATACGGCGCGGACGACCGCATGCAGGTCGTGCGCGGCGGTTCGCGGGTCGGTGATTACGCGCGAGGCACACGTGACCTCGTCATAAATGCGGCGCTGCGATTCGATTTCGCGGGCCTGGTGATGGATGAGGGTGCCGAGTTTACGCTCCTCTTCTCCCGGGCCGCCGGAGAAGATAAGGAGCGGCACCCGCTCGGAGAACGAACCGGCGACGGGGTTCACCATGTTGTGGCCGCCAGCGCCGTAGGTAACGCATACCACGCCGATTTTACCGGTCGCGCGGGCGTAGCCGTCGGCGGCGAAGCCAACTCCGGGTTCATGCGAGAAGGTGAGAATTTCGAGATCATGCTTCTTGCCCAGCGCAAAGAAGAGCTTGAGGGCAAGATCGCCGGGAATGCCGAAAACGTGACGTACGCCTGCCTTGCGCAGATAGGCGACTAAAAAGTCGCCGACGGTCATGTGCCTTTTCACCGGGTTATCTCCCTCCCCTGGGTTTGATTGTAGCCAAAAAAGGGCGTGAGCGCTTAATCGGCCTAACCGTGTAATTCTTCCTACGCGGGTGTGCTAGTCTTGGTATCAACGGAGTCGCATCTGTGTTTCGATCCTTCCTCAGAATGCAAATGCTGAGCCCGCTGCGCGTGCGCGGGTTATTGATGTATTTGCCGCAGTTCACGCGGGTCTTTTTCCGGCTGATGAAGGATCGGCGGGTCTCGTTCCTGGCCAAGCTGGTGCCCCTGCTCGGCGTTCTGATTCTGATCACTCCACCGGCACTTGAACTCGATCTTATCCCGATAATTGGAGAGCTGGATTGGCTACTGGTCGCTTACATTTCCTTGAAGATCTTCATCTGGCTGTGCCCGCCGGACGTGGTCCGGGAGCACGTTGCCCAGGTCGCGCGCGGCGCCTGACCGGAAAAAGCTGATGCGCCCGAGAATACTTCTGATCATCCTGGGTGCGGCATTAATCGTCGCCTTTCTCGTCCTGAGTCTCGCCGACCAGCTGTTGGTCAACCTGTACTGGTTCGCCGCACTCCACTATCGACAGGTTTTTACGAAGACGCTCATTGCCCAAGTCGCGATTTTCGCAACGGTCTGGACGGTTGCGTTTTTGGCGATAGCGCTGAGTGGCTGGATCGCGCTTCGGTTGAGCCGTGAGCGCGAACGCCTGAGGGTGGTGCGCCGGACCGAAGAAATGGTCGAGATAAACCTGCCGGAGCTTATCCGCGCGCTCGGCGACCGCGTGCCATGGTATCTGCTGGTGATGGGCGGCGCGGCGATACTGGCGCTCTTCGCGGCACAGGGCGAAGCTGGGAGTTGGGACGTTTATCTCAAGGCGCTCTATGGCGTACCGTTCGGGCTCAAAGAGCCGGCCCTTAACCGTGACGTCGGCTTTTACGTTTTTACGCTGCCGCTCCTGGAAGATTGGCGAGATTTGTTCCTGCTGATTCTGTTTCTCACGGCAGCAATGACAGCAGCGGTCTATTGGGCGCGCGGTTCGCTCGATTTCCGCGAATCGCCGCCTCAAATTACGCTTTCGTGCGCGGCGCATCTCTCGGTTCTGCTGGGAATCTTTTTCCTTCAGCGCGCGATGAATTACTGGCTCGGGCGCTATCAACTCCTGTTCCATACCGACGGCGTCGTCTTTGGGCTGCGTTACGTCGATCATGTGTTGTGGCAACCAGGTCTGTGGCTGCTGGTGGCGCTGTCGATAGTGGCTGCAGCGTTATGTGTCTCGAACGTTCGTGAGAGAGGTCTCAGGCTTCCGGTGGCAGCCGCTGTAATCGTGTTCGGCCCGTCGATCATCCTGAGCCTGGTCCAGCCAGTTATCGAACGGCTGTGGGTCAAGCCCGACGAGTTGCGGGTCGAGCAGCCGTACCTCCAGCACAATATCGAGATGACGCGGCGGGCGTTTCAGCTCGACGGATTCGATGTGAAGCCGTTTGCAGGGATGGGGCACATGACGCCAGCCTCGCTCGAGCAAGACGCGACGACGATCAAGAATATCAGGCTGTGGGACCCGCGCGTGCTGATCGACACCTATCGGCAGTTGCAGGAAATCCGCCCCTACTACGACTTCAAGGACGTTGATATCGACCGTTATCAAATTCAGAACAGCTACACCGAGGTAATGTTGTCGGCGCGCGAAATGAACGTAGACCTGCTGACGCCGGTTGCGCAGACCTGGGTCAATCGGCATTTGAAGTTCACACATGGTTATGGCCTGGTGATGAGTCCGGTGAACACCAAGAACCAGGAAGGATTGCCGAACCTTTACGTTAAGAATATTCCACCGGAATCGAACGTCGGCCTGAAAATCACCCAACCCGGGATCTATTTCGGCGAAGAACCGGACAACTACGTTATCGTCAAGGGGCCCGCGCCTGAATTCGATTATGGGAGGGGCAACGAAAACGTTTCTAATTTTTACTCGGGCAGCGGAGGCGTACCGGTAAGCGGCTTTTGGCGACGCCTGGTGTTCAGCCTCTACTACCGCGATATCAATCTGCTGGTAACCGGTAATATCATCCCCGGCAGCCGAATCATGCTGCGGCGCAACATCAATGACCGCATTAATGCGATTGCGCCGTTCCTGAATCAGGACCGGGACCCTTACATGATAGTATTAAACGGAGGGCTGTACTGGATAGTTGACTGCTATACCGTCAGCGACCATTACCCGTACTCACAGAAAAACGGCGACCAGATAAACTATATCCGAAACTCGGTCAAAGTCGTCATCAACGCATATACGGGTGACAGCGAATTCTACGTTTCCGATCCCGACGATCCCGTGATACGGACGTGGGAGCGCATCTATCCACGACTCTTCAAGCCGATGGGCGAGATGACGGCAGAGTTGCATGCCCACATTCGCTACCCCGAGGACTTGTTTCTGATCCAGGCAGATATTTACCGCACCTACCACATGACCGACCCGGCGGTCTTCTACAATCGTGAGGACCTGTGGAGCTTCCCGCAGGAAACATACGCGGGCCAGTCGGGCACGATGCAGCCGTATTACGTGATGATGAGGCTGCCGGGCGAGGTCAACGCGGAGTATATACTGATGCTGCCGATGTCGCCGCAAAATCGGCCCAACATGATCGCGTGGCTCGCCGCGCGCTGCGACGGCGCCGACTACGGCCATCTTTTCGAGTTTGCCTTCTCGAAGGACCGGAACTTTTACGGCCCCAGCCAAGTCCAGGCGACAATCAACCAGGATACCGAAATCTCGCGCCAAATCTCATTGTGGAATCAGATGGGTTCGAAGGTGATTCTCGGTAACCTGTTGGTTATCCCGGTCGAGGACTCACTACTCTATGTCGAACCTCTCTACATAGCGGCGGAGAATGGCAAATTGCCGCAATTGCAGCGCGTGCTGGCCTCGTATGACGGCAAGGCCGTAATGGGTGACGATCTCGAGACCACCCTCGCCGCACTGTTCAAGGCGCCGCCGGCGCAGGCGCCAGTCGTGGCGAAGAACGGATCCGCGCCGAACGTCATCGTTGCGTATGCGGGGCAACCGGCCCAGCCGGCAACTGGGGGCGCGCCCCACGCGAATGGACGACCAAGCCTCGAAGCTGCCGCCGCGCACTATAACCAGGCACTGACGGCGCTGCGGCGTGGCGACTGGGCGCAGTTCGGCGCTGAGATGCAGAAGCTCGGAACAGACTTGGGCCAACCGAGCGATTCGATTCAGCATTGACTATCCACACGTCCAGCATGAGGGGGCAGCATAGGGGAGGATGTGAGTATTTTTCCGGAACCTTCGCTGGTGTGGGCGGCACGTGATGCTGACGAATCGTCCGGCGTTCGCGCTGCGCTGGGCTCTCTCGCCAGGCTCAACGTGATCGCCGGCGCCACCGCTTGCCTCATCGAATGGCGGAATTCGCATGGTGACGGCGTGCTTCACGTCCCCGCCGGCCCAAGATGGAATGCGGCGCTTTCGGCGATACTCGCCAAGGCCACCCGGCAGATTATCGAAGAATCCGTAACATCACGTGAGAGCGTACGATTTGCTTCTTCCGAGCTTGGACCATTCTTAGGCGATTCGATAGTGCGGGACGGCAGCCGCGTCTCAGGCGTAGTAACCACCAACGCCACCGACGCGGCGCGAGTGCGAGTGGTCAGTGTCGCGCCCGATGGCGTCGCGCACTCCAGGCTCGAGGCGGTGAATGAACTGGTTGCGCGCAACGCACTTTCGTCAGTCATAGCGAGCGAACATAGAGCGTCCCGCGACTTCTGGCGTAAACGCGCGCTCGCCACGCACGGGGAACTGGCAAAGACAAAGGCGGAACTCGCGGCCAGTGAATCGGAGGTCCGCAAACTCGACGATGCGGTCAGGTCGGTTCTGAGACTAAGGCCGCGCAACCGGTTCGCGGGATTGGGCTCACTCTTCGCAAAGATGGGCCCATTCGAGGCTTGGATGGTCGCAGCGACTGAAGATGGCGAGCTACGGTTGGCGGCAGCCTCGACCGCACTGGCGTCGCTCCCACCGCTCGACGCGCATAGCGCGCTCGCCGACAGCTTCAAGCGCCGAGCCACGATTCTCCGGACTGCGAATCGCAACCGCGCTGGCGTGTACCGTGAAGACCGTCTCTTCGAGCGCTTCTCGAGTTATGTATGCGTCCCGTTTCGCGAGGGCGCCGTCGCGCTCGCCTCCAATTCTGTGATCGACGATACGGTCGTCGCGGGCGTCAAAGCGCTGGCCGCGCGCATCGATCCGATCATCGACTGCTGGAAAATGGAAGCAGAAAACGAACGGCTGCGCCGGCTGGTGCGCAGTCTGGGGCTTCGGATGTTTGGGGCGATCGACACGGAACGCGCACGAATCGCCCGCGACCTCCATGACCATCAGGCGCAACTGCTGGCCGCGGCTCGGCTGGCGCTCGAAGCCGATCCTGATGAAGCGCGCGGCGTCTTCAAGCAACTCGAACAGGCGCTGCGGCTGCGCATGAGAGAGCTGCGCCCGGCAACGCTCGGACGTTCATCACTATCAGAGGCGCTGCGCTACGAACTGCGCCGCCTCGGCGATACCGGCGTTAAGGGCCGGCTCGCTCACGCGGATCTGATGGACGCGCTGACGCGTCCGGTTCAGCAGCTCTGCTACCAGGTCGCACGCGAAGCACTTTCGAACGTGATACGCCATTCGGGCGCAAGCCGCGTCGAAATAAGCGTCGAGAAACGCGGCAGCCGTGTGCGGCTTTCCATCCTGGATAACGGCAAGGGGATTGCGAAGAGCGCGAGCGGAATGGGGCTCAGCGGACTCGCGGAGCGGCTCGAACTGATGGGCGGGCGATTCCGAATCGAGTCCAGGCCGGGCTCGACCAGGCTGGTCGCGGATATCCCGGAGCCGGCATGACCAGGGGCGACGGAAAGATTCAGGTTGTACTCGCCGATGACCATCGGATGTTTCGCGACCCGCTGCGGCTCCTACTCGAGCGCGGTGGGGAATGTGAAGTCGTCGGCGAGGCTGCGAGCGGCGAAGAAGCGGTCGCACTCACCGCGAAACTCCATCCGCAGGTAACCATACTGGATATTGGAATGCCCGGAATGGGCGGCATCGCCGCGGCCCATCGGATCGCCAAGGCCTCGCCCGCCTCCAAGGTGCTGATGCTGAGCCAGTACGACGACGAGGAATATGTGCTCGAGGCGCTCACGGAGGCCGGCGCCGCAGGCTATCTCCTCAAAACCGACGCACCCGAGGAGTTGCTCGACGCGGTGCGCGCCGTCCATGCCGGCAAAAGCTACTTAAGCCCGTCGATCGCACCGATACTGCTGAGCCGGATCACTCGCCCACGGACGGCGCAGCACAGCAACAAATTCACGCTCACCCGCCGCGAGCGAGAAGTGTTGAAACTGATTGGCGACGGCGCGACCAGCAAGGATATCGCGCTCAAGCTCGACATCAGCCCCAAGACCGCGCAGGTCCATCGCGACAATCTCAAACAGAAGCTGAATTTGCGCTCGACCGCGGAAATGGTGCGCTACGCGATAAAACACAAGATCGTGAAGCTCGACTAACGCCTGCGCTACGCGTAAGGCGCAGGATAATCGCGTTTTCGCCATCGCCGTGGTACTAAACGACAGGGGACAAATCTGCCACAGACGGAGGACCGTCCAATGGAACGCAGCGGCGTGCATCACTTGGGACTTACGACGCTCGATATCGATCGCACAATCGAGTTCTACACTAACATTCTCGGCTGGAAGGTCGCATGGTGCGACGTTCTCGAACCGCCGGAGGGCGGCAGGATCAAGCATGCCTTCCTGGATACCGGCGATGGCACGCTGGTCGCTTTTATGTGCCCCGAGAAAGTTCCAGGCATTCCCTCGGAGTTTGCAACCGACATCAGCAGTGCTCAGAACCTCCCTGCCGCGTTCTATCATTTCGCCTTCAACGTGAATTCGTTGCAGGAACTCGAGGCCAAGCGCGAACACCTCGCTGACAAGGGCGTCGACGTCACTCCGGTGGTCGATCACGAGTGGTGCCGTTCTATCTACTTCAATGACCCGAATGGCCTCCTGCTTGAATATTGCGTAAGCGTGCGCGAATTCAATGATGACGATAAGTTGATGAAACATCGCGTGCAGCCGGGCCCGATGGTCAAGGATCCGGCCGACGCGAAGAAGGTCATGGCAAAATTGCTCGGACGTGGAAACCCAGGCGCCAAGACAAAGTCGGTATAAGCCGCGCCGGTTAATTAACAAGAGTTGTTCCGTCGGAGCGTGCGGCCAAGCAACACTTCTTATTCGAGGATTACTGAAGATGGCTGAATTTGGACTGTTCGAAGCGATGTACTCGGCGCGATCGGTCAGGCGTATCAAACCCGACCCGGTTCCCGATGAAGTAATTACCAAGGTTCTGGACGCCGCCATTCGGGCGCCCTCGGGTAGCAACGCGCAGGGATGGGTCTTCATCGTGGTCAAGGACGCTGAGAAGCGAAGGCAACTCGGCGCGGTGTACAAGAAGGCCTCGGACATCCTGACGAAGCTTTACGCCGGCCGCGAGCGCCCCGCGCACATGGATGAGCAGCAGTACGAACGTTTCATGCGTTCCGTCACGCATCTGTTCAATCATATGGGCGACGTGCCGGTCCTGCTGCTCCCATGTCTTCGCGCGAGTATGTGGTCGGCAGCGGCGAAGTTGCCCGACGATATCAAGGCCAAAGCACAGGTCCAAGCGCGTATCGCGGGCTCAAGTATTTACCCCGCCGTCCAGAACATCATCCTCGCATGCCGCGCGTTCGGACTGGGTACAGTGCTCACGACGATTCACGCGTTTTTCGAGGATGAAGTGCGCGAAATCCTCAAACTCCCGGCGGATATCCAGACGTACGCGCTGATGCCGATCGGGTATCCGCAAGGCAAGTTTGGTCCAGTACGACGGCGTCCCGTAAACGAGGTTGCATGTCTCGACGAGTACGGAAAGCCGTGGCCGGCTTAGAGGCTTCGCAGCATTAGCAGAGTAACGGGCGGAGCGGGCGCGCGTCGCGCGCCCGCTCCGCCCGGCAGAAAACGCACGAAGCTTGCCTTTCGCGACGGCTTCGGGCGCTGGCCCCGTCCTG
>WNFS01030903.1_pt1 | contig 10909 bp, 13 predicted proteins | sample 5400141 | NCBI WGS metagenome assembly WNFS01 (sample SAMN13153358, study PRJNA577476) | soil metagenome | isolation source: 60 cm saprolite under Madrone tree | place: USA:California | collected 2016-06-14 | reverse complement strand
CCCCATCCCCACCCATCACAATACTCGTTTGCGCCTCCGTCTGCACCGCAATACGGTGGTTACAACATCCCTCCATTTTACCCACCTATGGGTCCCATGCATACACCCGCACATCGGCAGCAGCCTCTCTCACAACCAACACACCCTGTTGGTATGTCACCATTGCCACAAGGCAGTGACCTTGGCATCCGCGTGATGCCACCAATGACGATGAACAATGATCACGTTGACCCCAGAGGCAGGAAAAGGGGCAACTCACGCAATGGCGGTGGCTCATTGAGCCATGGCCCTATGTACGGCTACTCTTTCGGCGTATCGGGTGTGACAGGAGGGAGTTCGCCTATCGAGAACAATGCCAACATAATCGGCCCGCGCCTTAATAGTTCGATACGACGAACATCGGGCACGTCAAATGGGAGCAGGACTCCAGGAGATGAAGCGTCGAGCGTCGCGGTGAGTAACATTTTTTATTTATTGGCTCTAATAAACGTCGACTCATGGTGGACAACACCAGTCATCCACGTCTTCGTCCTCCCGTACTACCTCTTCACAGCACCCGCTCCCACCGCGCCCAGACTGGGCCGTCGGTCTCAAGCCAAACCCGACGCTGCACGCAACGCGCCCATCTGGGCGCAACGGTGGTCCACGCAATCACTCTGCGAATGCACCGGCCGTATTATTACAATCGGCGGACTTCCCTCCTCTCGGCGGTGTCCGCACGATTCCGGTGCCAACTGGCGTGTGGACAAGCGGTGCTGGGAAGGCTCGCGAGCCAGGCGGGGGCATACATCGGGATGGTGGTGGCAATTCTGGCCCTGTTTCCGCGAGTAGTGTGGAAGCAGTGGAGCGTATGCCATCGAAAGGTCAGGGATTCAGAGTGCCGCGCGTGGTATCTGCTCCTCCATCCGCATCTGCTGCGCCTGTGCCTAGCGAAGATACCTGTATACCGGACTTGACGGATGGGACGGACGCACTCGCTCTTGACCAGGAGCAGTTATGATACATGATGGGCGACTGCTTACGCACTTTGGCTTTACCAGTACGAGGGATGGGTTGAGCTAGGGGAGTTTCTCTTCGGTTGGCAAAGTGCTGAGTGCTGTTGGGTAGTGATTTCCACTTCCTTCATCTTACTTGGTGGCTCCCAATCCTCGGTACTGTTCCTGTGTTTTTCTTTTATTTTTTTACTTGGTAGAGTGAATATAGCTATGTGTATCCCTAGTGGGGTGAGGAAGGAATGTACGCTACGCAATTCTCAGACTTCAAACTCAGTAGACACATAGACGGTATCTGAACTCGATGAGGCACCTGCACGATAGCATATCCACACACCACCATGAACTCCGGTTAGAGCCAGGTTACCATAAGACGTGGCATTGATGATCGTAACGAGCTACAATGAATGATACAATACTGTGATCAGATGGCGTCAGAGTGGTCCTGGTGAAATATGATAGATTGGCGCCTCAGATCATGCCAGTACCAGTGAGTGGGCTTCTTCCTCAAGCTCTATCGCGGCATAACTAGATTCATATACACGTCCCTAGTGATCGTGTCAGTGGCAGATCGAGATTCACTTCCACACAAGTAATACAAAGGTTACATACCCTCTTATAGTGCGAGCTTTGAGCCAAGGGGCTATTATTGAAGTGAAGAATCTAGATGTGACCACTGGCAATGCGGCGGGCGGCTCTTGGTGATGGATTCTTGGGCCTGGGCCTAGGTCTGGGCCAGCCGGCGTATTATACAATATGATACGATACGACGGGTCTTCAAGTTCGTGCATTGCATCATTTGCCGAATAGTGAGACTATGGTCCGAATGGGGAATTGTTGGCTGAAATACTGTAGGAGATCTGCAAGTGCGAAGGGGCGGAGGGGCCTTGCGCTATCCATCCATTTATCCATCATAACTTTAATTAACTGGCGGTGTCACTGTTGCTGTGTCTATCGTGACAGGGATGAGCACTGCCGCAGCGACGAACGGAAGGGCCTGGGGGCGAAGTCAGAACGAGAAGAGGCGAGGCCCTACAGTGACCCTTGGTATTTTAACTTTGATCTGGGGGTCTAGAGACGCCCATGTCCTTGGCATCTCTCGTCCTCATCAAACCGGAGAACTTAATTTAGGCCATATGGAGTACAGGAGGGGGTGTGATGTTACTGGTAGTGAGCACCTGACCCGGAAGCGCACAGAGCGCACTTTTGGTATAGGTATATTTTGGCCCTGGGACCCGGATGTCGCATTATTCACGAACTTGAAAAAAGGTTGTTTTTTTTTTACGTGCCAGTGCCAGCAGTGCCCCTTCAATTGGGTTGGTTCGACGTTCGACCGTGGAGCCGATTGTGCGCCATATCTGGGTATAGGAAGTCTGAGGCTGCGTATGCTTGGGCTGTGGCGATGACGGCTCCGCCCGCAGGCTTACTACGCATTGGCAAGGAATCGACACTCGACACCGTGACTTTTTGCTTTTGCTATTCGCGGGATTTCGGAAGAGTACAGACACCGACCTCCAAGTTCCCGTCTAGGTCTAGTCCGGCGAAGATCCAGAAAGTAGTTCCAGACACCTAGGAATGGCCATCCGAAATCCCCGCTCACCTTTTTATAATCTCGCCTGGTTACTTTGGGTGTCATAAATAAATTAGATCATGGGACGATGCTCAGAATGACCGCAACTTTGGCGGGGACGAGCTTTGGACGAACATCTGGTCCTTCACGCGTAACACGGGAATAGTGCGCTTTCAAGTTCAATTATTGTGGTTATCGTACGGAAGCGGAAGGGACCAGCCCGGGTTCAGGAAATAATATTGATCGCTGATCGCCCTTACGTGTCAGTTACGGTACACATCTTAACCGACTTCCGTATGGCGGTGACCACCGCGTGGGGAGGATAATAACAGTTACTGTATCTGAGTTCATCAATTCGGTTCGCCAGCTCAAGCAATCAGACAGGTACTTGCCAGATTAACCACATACATTGTAAGTCCCTTTCAGTTGAAATGGAATCTGATAAATAACGAGGACGGCGGAGAACACGAAAGTTATACCATAAATACTTACTGTACGAGCGTCATATTCACACCAAGGTATGTTCATCCAATTAGCCCTCCATGTCAGCGAGCTCTGCCTTATCCGTTACAACATCTTGCTCATCCCCATCGTCATCTGGTTCGTCCACTTCAACCTTACTGTTCTCCGGAAAGTCTGTAACATCGAAGCGTTTTTTCTCGCGGAATGGATTTTTCCTTCGTTCACTTCTCTTGACCACGGCAGCCGCAGGGATGATACCCCTTGGATTTAGATAGAGAAGATCGTCACCTGAGTACGCGTCAGTTGAACGTACCCAGGCATCGAAGCTAAGTAGTCATGTCAAGGAATGTGGGTACAGCATTCACGATGACACCTACACAGCTTTTTGGTCTTCAGCATCTCGCATCCTGTCATATATATGCGTCTGTTTGAATTTCTCAATCTCCTCGCGATAAATGTCAAAGTCGATCGGTGGGCGGAATTCTACATCTTCAGGAGATAGATTCTCGTTCACGTCTCCGACCTTACGATTGTACGACTCGAAGATGGGATGCTCGAGCAATAGGCCGAGAGATGGCATCTTAGGAATGAAAACATGTCGCGGGCCATACAGCTTGAGGATGGCATGTCAGATCTATGAAAACGATTAGAAGCATCTACTATCACGTACTTCTTCGATGATCTGCGTGGGTGTACCTGTGCGACAGCATAGCACTAATGCGGAGATCATCTTGCGCTGTAGGACAAAGCACAGTGAGTGTGTAGGCGACGCGTATTGCTGTGCAAACGCACGATCTGATGAGAGGGTCAGCAGAGAAACCACATCTTGCGACGACCAGGTACCTGGTGAAGCATGAAACTTTGACCATGAAGCATAACACTTATCCACTCTGTGTTGCCGTAGACAACTGGGTCGGATATCTACCACCCCCAATTAGTTCCCACAAGCCCTTTTAAATAAGTAGCTTACCTCGATCTTTTTCATGTGTCTCTGCGTGCTCCTATCACCAAATTCACGTCCTACAGTAAAGTTGTGAAAATTGCGAGTACCCTCGTACTTCTTGGCGATCTCTCGTAACCTCTGAACGTCTTCTGGTCCAGCGCGCCATCGACGTTTCCTTTGTAAATCATCATCCCTTGATGACTCGGGCGGAGACTCAGCCCAAAATGGATGAACGTGGTCGGTGAATGCACCAGTGTTGGGTAAGCTGTTCGACGGCGGTACTGCCTGGCGGCGGAAAGTTTCGTACAGACCACTGCCAGGCTTTGGTGGTATGAGAAGGTAGGACGGAAAGAAGTACGTGTATTTGCGGCTATCACAAGATCTATACTCCGGGTGAGAGTGAGCACGCGTTTTGGAGAAAGGGGGGCGTACGTTCTGGCGTTGAATGAGTTCTGTACACGGACAATACTCCAAATGCGGATCTCGGGTGGTAGTAGCCTGTTAATCGCGGCAACCACATCTGGTACGCCAGGGATTTGAGTTATCAGCTTGAGGGATACGAGGTTTCCTGCTGCGTGTACGCCTGCGTCTGTACGAGCCGCACGTCCAAGATTAACTTTAGTAGGATCATCCGCATTATCTGAGGACACGGCACCAACGCGCACGAAGGCGTCGAATAACACCCCTTCGATCGTCCGCACGTCTGGTTGGCTGTAAAATATTGTTAGATTAGGGGTGGTTTCATCGACGTGCTAGTCAGACACCCACATTTGCATACCTGCGCACCCTGTTCCACAAAACCCGAGCAGGATTGCGGATTGACGTTTCGGTAGACGGGGGGCCTTCTCTTCCTCTGCCACTGGCACATCTCGAGGATCAGCGTCAGTTGCCTCTGCGCCGCCTGCCGCTTCATTCTTCCCATGGTCACGACGTCTCCTCCGCCCCACGTTTTTGCTGTCCTTCTCCTTTTCCCGACGTGATTTCCGGTATCCTGCAGCGTCGCGTTTCTTTTGAGACTTCTTCCTGCCCTGGGAAATGTCTGCGTTGGAATCTGGAGGACTAGCGCCCACTGTTGATTGTAGATCTACTTCAAGTTTGACGCGTTTAGGGCTGGACTGTGGTGCGTCCTGAACGCAATGGCGTTTGGTAGGTATACCTGGTGTAGCGGTGCCCGTATCCTCTGCCATTTGTTTCCTATACTAGGCCACAATTATGGAGGTTGGCCTTAAAGTTGACAAAGGCGGCGCTATGACAGCCAGTGGGACGGGCGAATTTGACCAGTTTGGTCAGCGGGAGGCGGGCCGCGGAGTGAGGGACACTTGTTCTCTCTTCGACTTCAAAATCATGTATACGCTTCAATCAACCTGTTATGCACCTGTTACTCATTATCCTGCCCTGAAATTCTTCATTCTTTTAGCTTCACCAGCGTGCGTTTCTTCAAATAACATTCCAAGTCAGTGCATCTTCCGCCGTTTTCAACCGATGATACATGCGATCCCAAGCTCCAAGTGCGCTGTTTAGTGGGCATAACTGACCAGCTCCACTGGCAGAGATGGCACGGATCTGGCCGAAGTTAAAAATGGCACTGACATCTTTCAAGCGCAGTAAAATGAAATCGAGTACTTCAACCATCATCGCTACCAGCGACTGGTGTGGCCGCACGTATCGCCGTAGAAGCGCATATTTGCCTCCCCCGCTGCGTCTCGTCCCGGATCCTTTCTCTTCCCAGTCCTGTTTTTCGTTCCCCTCTTCCTGCACTTCCCTGCGCTTACTCCTTTCAGCCCGCCTGATATTGGGACCTGCCAGTCGACCTTGGCCGACTCTGACACAAGCTGGAACACCAAAGTCATGGACACCCCTGTCTTTCCGTGGTAAAGTGTGAGTCGAAAGATTTTGCTGGAGTCGATGAAGTCGTTGGCGAGGATGTCCCCCCGGAGAGTAGATGGGAAGTCAGGCCACGAGGAATTTCTGAGGAACTTCGCCCTGCTGAATCCCGGGTCTAGTGCATAATTCCGGGGGCTATCTTAGCCCCAGCCAATGACGATCTCATCCCATTCAGGATGCATGACCTGGTCCAACTTCCCGACCACGCACGAGTTGCAGGAAATACTGGAGAGCTATTTACAGGCCTTTAAGACATAGTTGTATCTAGAAAGGCTCATGTCAGCCAGTTCTTTAGGATCACAAACTCTCATACCTTCCACCCCTCATTGCACTCAGTCCTTCTCTTTCCAACTGGCCTGTTGGAATTTGGAAAGAGGAGGACAGCACGATGAGGGATAGAATGGATGGGAGTCTGAGATTCTGAAGAACTGGTGAGTGCTTGAACGATTCTCCTGATGAAGCGTACCAGGAGACACGAGGACCATCGCTGGATAAAGGTCGAGGATGTATCTAATACTATATGCACATATATGTTGTCAGTCGGAACTCTGACATCGCTTGTGACCAATACGAACTTGGGAAGCCGGGGGCCTGTAAATCACTTATTTTCCCACATTTGCCTTTTGTCATTGTCCATAGGAACTCTAGTGGTACCAGGGACATGTCCAGGGTGTTTTTCCCATAATACACTGAGCATCTGAACAGGTTTTCCACGGGTCAGAGCTTGAGTTGCCAAGCCAGTTTCAAACAAGGAATCCCAGAAAAATCTGTCAGACTTCAAGGTTGAATCCTCTCTGGGACGTATCTGTTGAAATTATTGCATCGAATTCCGGACATGATCTTTTGTGTATCGAATTGCAGCCAGGGACCCTGGTAGAAAGGGCGATGCTTTTCCGTACGGCCGTACCGAATAAATAGTCACACAGTCACTCTTTTCCCAACCTCTGACTGGCGGTGACCTATGACCAGCGAAGTCCTTCTTTCACGCCCATTTGATCTGAGTGGTACATTCAAGTACTCAGTCTAGCATTGTCCCCCGAATGTGTCAGATACCCTTGACTTAAAACCAACCGCCAGTATTACATCACCTGTCGGCCATTGGAGTGGTAGATCCAGTCGTTAAAAGGTGTTATATAATTACAAGGCGCGCAAGATCGCCAAAACGCATGCGTGATAATATGGCTTGTGATATTGTGAGTAACGATGGATATGAACTCCGGACGAAATTCAAAGCTCGATAACATCGTCGCCGTCGTCGTCGCCATCGTCATCGTCATCATCGGAGTCGTCGTCATCATCATCCTCCGAGTCTTCAATTACAATGGGACTAGAAAATGTCTCTAACTTTGCGCTCCAATCCTTGACCTTTACGTGGACAAACACCTGAGCAGTACGGTGAGTAAAATGCAAAGGTAAAGGATGCATTGGCTGTCTTGCCTTGCTAGGGTTGAAGTTGAGGACTTGCAAACCGTCAAGGGATGTAGCACGAGAAAGAGCCACGTAGGCTTGACCTGGCCCAGGGTCACCAGATCGTCAGCACGAGAGAGATAACCGAGAACAGAAAAAGTGTACCCTTCTCGAAGACTTTTGCGAGGTCTACTTTCACCCTGTCAAGTGTCTGACCTTGTGATTTATGTATAGACATCGCCCATGCTAGGATGAGAGGATACTGCATCATCGAGGTGAATGAGGTGGACTGGTCGGTGCAGAATTTGCTGGGTCGTACCTGCGTTCGTGACGCCTGGACCTCACCGTTCGGTAGCTCGATTTTCCATGTCTCTGGTTCAAGCATTACCTGACGTATCCCCCCTCCAGGAACGTTGAAGTCAACTACAGGTCTCTTCTTTTTTGATTCGTCGAGTGCTAGAGCCTTGATAACCCCAACCTTGCGCGTTTCCTCTTCCGACTCTCCGCCAAAATTCTTGTCAAACAAGTGTTCCTTGAACGCAACCACGATGCCCATGCTTCCGTTGACTAGCGTCTCATCAATGTTCTTGATAAGCATGACTTGAGCGCCAACCGTCAGATGTAAGACGTGTTGGGCCATGAAATTATCAAGTAGCTTATGCCGCTGTTCACCGCTAGCTGACCCGCCGTCCTTTGCATGGTAGGTCTTGCTCTCGCCCCGGAGGTGGCTCATACGCAAGTTATTGGAGCTATCTACATCTAGACGGCGAGGGAAACTGAAACCAGCTCAGAGGAAGGGGTTATAGTTATGAAAGAACACTGTAGCTTACAGTTCGGTTGGCCCGATGCCATCTTCGTATGTGATTTCTCTTGATAACTGTCGGAATCTTGTGATTGATTTTTGAGACAAGGTCCCGTGGCGCATTTCGTTCAACATGTTTACGAACTCTAAATTCCTTTAACCAGTCGGACCAGAGTTCTGAGGAGCTCGGTTCGTACCCTCGTCTTTTTGCCGAAAGACTTTCGTAAGTTTGATTGCTCTCTCGATTGCCTCTCTCCAAACAGTAGCTTCGAAAGCGAAGTGCACTGGTGTACTTCCTTTGCTAACAGGGGGCAGCTGAAAGAAATCCCCCGTGACGACAAGCTACCTGATTGCGTTGGTCCGAAAAATTAAACAAATGTGGTCCCATACGTACCTGAATCCCTCCGAAAGGTTCATCTTGATTACCCCTGATTCTACGACCAATTTTATCCAACTTATCGAATAGTCCACCGTCAACCATCGAGACTAAACGAGCTGTCACACATAGTCTATGCAAAAGTGGCACACTAACCTTCGTCGATGATAAGGACTCGAGACCGACGCCACCTTGAGGCGGCTTTCCTGTTCGTCTCGATTTTCTTGATAAGCTTATCAGCATCTTCTATCCCCAGGCCAATACCAGCAAATGAGTGGATCGTCACTCCACCAATGTTACAGGCAGCAATACCTACGGGGAAAATCCTAATGTTTTAGTCTACCAGAATAGACAATTGAGTATAAATACCGGTAGATGCAGTTACTGCTACCGCATCGGGTAGTTTCACGTATTTTTTATGAAGAGATTTGATAATCTCGCGTAGAAGAACAGATTTGCCCGTTCCTAAACGCAGGTCAGCCTTCCTCGAAGACAGAATGCAAGTATATGCTGTAACCGTAAGCCTCCAAACGGACACTCCAGACAATTGTTTGTCTTTCAACGCATAACGTAGAAGACCAACAATGACAGGATTGACATCCAGCATATAGGACCTAAGGAAAGCCGGACATACCTGCACTCCCGGTGTAGAAAACATTTTTCCCCTCCATGACAAGCTCTAGAACATTTTTCTGCTCCTCGCTCAATGATATTGTGGGGCGTTGTTGGGCGGGCTTTAGTACGAAAGGAGGGACCGAATGGGCGTCAAGCTCCTCATGATGGCCATGTGACGACACATTGGATGGCAAAACGCTACTCATAGAAGAGCGTGATTTTAAATACAGCGAGGATGAGGACTCGAAGTCACCCCATGAGCGGGGAAGTTGGCGCTTCCGGGGAGGTGGTATTGCCCCGGGTGAAAGTGAACGTTTTTGTGACGCGGTCTGTGATGACGAAGAAAGAGAGGCTTTGTCGGTTTCGCGACTGGCGACACCATCCTGGATGGCCTTCCTAAGGGCATCGGAAAGTGCACTCCGCTTGGGAGCAGGAGGCACAGAAGCGGGAGGGGTATCTGTCATACTATTTGAGGAAAAATCACGCTTAACGGTGGCCAGACCCGAGCGCGGTTGTCGATCGCGCTGCATTATTTCCAGCGATGATGAAAGGAATGAAGACGCGTTGAGCGCCGCTGACCGTGTTGTGTCGGAGTGTCCCATTCACCGTCTTGGCGAGTACGCCAATGATCACGTGGACGCGCTATACCATTAACGGGTGAGCCAAATTCTGCCCGCGGCATCATCGCATCGGATCACGACGTCCGTCCATGACCTTCCTCTCTTCCGCCACGCGGCCGCGCGCGTCACTCAGTGCTTTCCGAGAAGTGGGATTGTCACTTCATTCACGCTTATATGCAGCCCAGGCCAAGGGTGGCTCCATGAAACAGCAGCATGGTAAGTGCCTCCACTAGCAATGTCTTTCCGACCAGCTTTATGGAACCGAGCGCAACGGGACTCCCTCAGCCCAGGGGTTCAAGGGCAAAGGCCAGAAATTAACTAAGAAGCAGAAACGAATGGAGGCTATGCAGAAACATAAATCCCTTGGTGTGCGTGGTTTATGCGCGGGTGCTGTTGTGTTGCTGACTGTGTGTATTCTTGTTTAGGCTTTTGTCCCACTCCCCGCTAGCCAACTTAAACACGAGTTATTTCAAAGCCAACGCCCGGACGAGCTTAATTTACCTAGCTTCAGTGCTGTTCGTGAACGGGCTTTGCAGCGATATGCGGATAACACTGACGCAAATATACAGGAAGTGCTTACCGAACGAAGCGTAGGCAATGCACCTTGGACGTGAGTCAACTTCCATCCCATTTCTTTCCTGGCCCGAATCCTTTTTTTTCTAGTTTCGTATTCTTTCGAAACCCGCATCGGTCGTGCGTGATGTGACAATTAAACTGGTGGATAAGCTACAAGCTGCGAGCCAAGAGTCGAGCCAACGGAACAGATTTGTCTTGAGTTCGTTCATTCGCCCGAGCATTTTGTGGGTGTAATTCATGACATATTATAGGTGGTCCTACGGGTTGCGGAAAGAGCTTCCTGTTGATCCAAGGAGTAGAATATGCTGCGTCCGCAGGCTGGATAGTGATGTACATCCCGCGTGGTGCGTCTGATTGTTCATGCGTGGACAAAGTATCCTAACCGCCGTCAAGCTATCAATCTCGTGAACTCATCCACGCCGTATTCATATGACCTGCGCACGCAGACGTATCTTCAACCGGTCTTTGCTCAACAAACACTTCAGCGCTTTCGCTCTGTGAATGAGCATGCTTTGAATTCGCTTGTCGCGGAGGACAAAATTGAGCTGGGCACTGGTTCATCGCTGCCTCAAGATACCCCTCTTCTCAAGTTGATCGATGTTGGACTCAAAGATCGGACCTCTGCACCTACTGTTTTGTCTGCGCTGCTCCAAGCTCTTGGG
>WNFS01004255.1_pt1 | contig 10910 bp, 10 predicted proteins | sample 5400141 | NCBI WGS metagenome assembly WNFS01 (sample SAMN13153358, study PRJNA577476) | soil metagenome | isolation source: 60 cm saprolite under Madrone tree | place: USA:California | collected 2016-06-14 | reverse complement strand
CGCTCATCAAGCCACTCTGCGATTCCTGCTTCTCGGCAGACCCCTGCCACTATTCCCAAATGATCCAGTCGTTCTGTTTGATACTCCACTTCTTGTGACACTTTTTCGCCCTTCCGCTTTTTTTCTTACCTTACTGGAAGTCCTTTTTTCCGTCAACCCTTCTGCGGAATGTGGGCAATAAAGAATCGATCCTGAAAACGGCAAACGCACGCGAGCTTGGGCAAGCGCCGCAGGACGTATTGGAGCGCTACCGAAACTACGCATTGACGCATGTGCCGCTTGGTGACACTACGAAGCAGTTGAAAAATCTGCAGCGAGTCATCGTTGAGAACAAACATTGTGCGGTTGGCACAATCGTCGGCCCCTACGGCTATGGCAAGACCAGCACGGCTGTCCATCTCTGGAATGAGTTACGCGAGCAGCACATTCTGGCCGTTCCTCCTTTCCTGTGGGTCAACCTCTCGGAACTGATGGATGCGGTGTATCACTGGCTCATGTTCGAGTTTTTGCAAGGCCCGAAAGCCTTTATGGACCCTCTAGAGACGCTCTATGAACGCTACCGTCAAAGCTACAAGGAAGAGATCTTCCGCAAAATAGGCTCCGATGTTGCCCAGGACCTCATGGATAGAGGGCTACTGTTATTGGAGATCAGGCCGGAAGATGTGATCGCATTTTTCAGCGATGCGAGCGCTCTGTGTGAGGAGGCTGGCTATAACGGCATGGCTGTCTTCACCGACGAATTGCAGGCGACGTTGGCGCAATATAAGCCTTCGCGGGATGAGTTTTTCGCTCACCTTTTTCAACTGGTGAAAGATATCCAGGGGGTAGAGGGGAATTGGGCCTTAATTGTCAGCATGGATGATGATACGGAAGGCATGATTACGCTGCGCCGTACGGACATATTGACTCGTCTCCAGCGCTCGGCTCTGTACTTTCGTGTGAAAGACGTATACAACCGGCGCGAATACCCTGCCGAACTGTGGTCAGCGTTCGAGCAGCGTTTTGGTTTCGATGGCAAGGCAATCATCAGCCCCTACACATTGGACTCGATTGGACAGGTAGCGGCGCGCAGCGACCTCGGGGCTGGCCCGCGCATGGTTACTCAGGCGTTAGCACTGGCAGTGAAAAGCTATGAGAAGACCGGGCAGCCTTATACTCCTCTACAGTTTGTGGATGATTTCTTGATGGGGCTGGTGCTATTCGATCAACAAGGGAAATTTCCCACCGCCGTCAAGAAAGCTTTGGATAACGATCTGGTACGATCATCTGAAACCAATCAGCAAGTGGTCAAATTGCTGGCGGCCTACCCAATGGGATGTTCCGAGAGGACACTGGCTGAGTTTAGCCTGCTAGAAGCTTTTCAAGTGTTTCCGCCGCTGGCATATATGGAACTCATCATGCAATTGGCCGGAGGCCCTACGCTCCTCTCGCTTGCAGAAGAGACTGTCGTTATCGAGAACATCGCCCAGCGCTTGACAAATGAATTTGCTAGCCGCTTTTCGCCGGGGAAAGTCTATGCCTCTCGTGCTGCCGAAGGTCTGCTGTGGCAGGTGCTCGCTACCCCTGCATTTGCTGGATGGAAAGCCAGTGCCCCCAAAGAGATTGATGTGCATGGCACGAAATATGTAGCAGTTCAGCTTCAGGGCAATTTCGAGAGCACTTATCCCGATCGTGTCGTCTCCATCATGGTCGCAGCAGTGCCGCAATCCCCAACTCCGGTGTGGAGGAAATACTCCAGTGAGGCTGATATTGAACTACGCTTCGAGTTAAACTTCAATACGCTCAGCGCCGAACCAAGCCGTCTCCTCATTTCCCCGGACCGCCCTGACACTGCCATTTTCCAGTTGAACGCCATGGCGGTTAACCCCATCGAGGCAAGTAAGATATTACCGAAGTTCCTTTTTGAATACTATGCACCTGAAAGCTGCAATCCCTTACTGACGCTCTCGCTGATGGATTATTTGTTTAAAAACAGGGGCGAATCGTCTGAAGATCAGAGCCGCATCAACATGCACATTCTACCTCTGCGCCAGTATACGTTGTTGGTATTGTTAGGTGATCAGCTTGAGACCATCTCACCGGTATTTGAAAGCCGTATGGTCGGCCTGGATCGTATCAAGGACCTGGTAAAGAAACAATGCCAGCAACTCTATCCTCGCTACAAGACCTTGATTAGTGGCCCCAAATGGCAGAACAATCTGCAACAGTATACACATGCGCTGCAGCGGTTCATGGCGCAGGGTGAGCTTTCGATAGCTCGGGGACGTCGTGCCTGGAAAGCGAGTAAGGAAGAAGTTGCTGACACCTTTGCTATTCCTGGAAGGCGTCTCACCAACCTTGAGCCGCTTTTGGACAATCTGAAAGATTTGATCGTCAAAGAAGAGTTTAGTGGACGCACTGCCTCCAGCGAAGTGACGCTGCGGTTTCGCTTACATCCTCTTGAGGAGGAATGGCTCAAACAGTTGGACAGTTCGCAGGAAACGGTAAAACGTAATGGGCTAGATGTACCTAGCATACCTGCCGAACTGCTTTTGCGCGAGGCAGGCAAGGAAGGTTACACTTATCCTGAAAGGATGGAAGTGCTGCGCCTGCTGAAAGAGCGGGGCTTCGTTGACCTGGATCAGAAGCGCAACCTGCTCACACGCACGGTGGATGCAATAGACGACTTACGCGATGCTGTGCAAGAGCAATTGAAGAGTCTGGAAGCACAGGTACAGGCGCTGGCAAATGCATTGCCGGACTTTGATACGAGTCCCTTCCCTCTTGGCAAACTACACGCGAAACTGGCGGATGCCAAGGAACGCGATCAAATCGAGGCGATCAAAGCTGAGGTGCGTGAGCATAACAGCACGATCAACAGTTTTGCTGCCAGCCGCACGGCAAAACTTCAGGAAGGCATACGCGGGGAACAGGAAAAGCTTCACCGGTTGGTAAAAGATGGTATGCCACCCTGGCTAAAAAACGCCTTCGACCAGAGTCCTCTGGCGGATTTGCTGGAGAAACAACGCCAGGACCTCGCCTCAGAGTATCAGTCGTTACTTGAAGAGGTGAGCCGATTTCATCAAACTTCACTGAGCATGACCCAAACTACACAGGGATCACCCACGGAGGTGCTGATCGCAACATACGAAGCCTTACATGCCCTCAGTAAGCAGAGCAAGAAGCTGACGACCCGCCGGGAAAGCTATCAGGACCGGCAAGAGGATTTTGAAGCCTGGCGTAGAGTATCCAAAGCAGCAGCCGATATTGATGCCGAGGCATACGATGCATATAAAGTGTATGACCACGCAGAATTCAAGGCAGCAGTCGATTGCCTATGGGCCTCATTGCATGAACGTTTTGAGGCTCAGCCGTTGACGTTCCTCAGTAGTCACCAGGCTGTCAGTGAGGATATAGAGGCACAGAGGCGGCGCATGGTGCAGTGGCTTGAGAGCCGGCGTGAAGAATTTGATGCGCAACGCCAATCCTATCAGCAATTGCTAGCCGGCGCTGGCATCCAGGCAGAGCTGCGGGTACCGTTTGATAGAGAACGGCCAGCAGAGTCGCAAGCAACGTTGCTGAATCTGGTCAGGGATGCTCTTGAGAGACACTTCAGTTGGCTGTATGCTAACCTCAGGAGTTCCTTGCAACATATTCGCTACAGCATCCAGGTGCAAGGTTTGGAGTTATCCGGCGCTGAAGCTCGCACACGCGAAGCGGTAAATTTGGCGACAAGGCTGAGAGAGCACATGCGTATTGAGGTGATAGGTAATCAGAAAAGCTTTGAATGCAGTATCTTAAAGCCGCTTGTAGAGCTAGTGGAAGAGGAGAAAAAGCTTGCTGATGAGGTGCAACAAGCTATTCAGCAGAGGCCCGCGGCAGGCAGTGAGCTGAAGTTGATGAAGCTGTTACAGTCCAACGGCTCTGGACAAGAAGTTGGCCTGCGTGAACTGATCATGCGACTGATAGATCAGCGGGAGGGAATGGTGGAACTCCGTTCCTTGATACATGATTTGGAGTCTTTATTCCAGAAAAATCTGGTGGATATACATATCAAGTTGTCGGGGGGTGACCGATAACGCATAGCATGTGGGGCGATACGGTTCCCCCCATTGTCCTTGGCCTGCCGTTGTCCTACAGACCGCGCCTGGCTTCCACCAGCGAATGGTGAAACGAAGAGTGTCAAGAGACTTTCTGTGGGACTTGCGTCAGAACTGCATCCACCTGTGCGAGGAGACGCTGGGTATTGGCAAAGCCGTAGTTCACAGCACGTGCGCGGCCTGAGGCGTCTATAATAACCGTCGTGGGTACGGTCAGGACATGGTACTGCTGAACCAGTTCAGGATTAGTAGTTGCGTCAACTTCTACTACTGTCACCGTGACTCCGTACTTCTCCTGCACGCGACGGAGAACTGGTGCCTGGAGTTGATGACATTGTTTGCAGTCAGCACTACTAAAGGCCAGGATACGCACAAAAGATGCTTGGGAGCGGGAGTCTTCGCCTTCGGTATCTGCTGCTGCTTCCAGTGCCGGAGCAGCCAGTACCCCTCTCCGTTGCATCTCTACGAACCGCCGTCCAGACCAGACCAGAAGCCAGAGCAGTAGGCTTACCATGATGAGTATCCCCATTCGAGCAATGATCTCGGGCATCATTACACTCCCCGCCAATGAAAGCCGCCCTCGTAGCGTACACGTGGTAATAGCCCAAGGCGTCCCAGGTGATAGTAGACAAAGCACCCAGCACAGAACCCAATGGTCAAGTTGATGCCTGCCAGTGCGAAGACGATGAGATCGAGTCCCCAGCCGATAGCCGTCGCGCTGCTGAAGAAGAGCACTATACTTGAGGCAATGAGAAACGCTGCGCCGATGCCCTGCGCAAAGCGATGAGGGGCAGGATCATCTTCGACCACCCGTGGTCGCCACAGGTGCAGAGGCAGCACTATGCCGCGGTAAAGGAGCCGAAAGGGACTCGTCTCGGGTGCAAGGGCACTCCATGTCAGTACTACAGCAGCTATGACGACGATCACCGGTTGGGAGAGGAGAAAGGCAAGGCCCGTGAGTACAACAACACTGCCTTGGGAAAACTTGGCAAGATGCGTGTCAACACGAGGAGCCTTAGTGAGGGTCGGGGTTGGTGTTTCCATTGAATCGATAGCCTCCCATATCAGGTGGAACTCTACCTTACCCACCTGGTGGTGCTCCCTTGTATCAAGGGGCGAGGTATGATAATGTTTAGTAAGTTTATCAACGAACTTCACTAATTGCTTCAATTGTAATGTTTGCAAGAGTAATTTGTCAAGTAAGAACTGTGCCAAAGAGGTTGACATTTTGCCTCGCTGATTGTATCATAAAGATCATCAAAGCGTAGATTTCGACAGGTAAAATCAGAAATGCCCGAGAAACAGAGATTCCTTACGATCGGTGGAGCTGCTGAATTCCTTCACGTCAGTGAAGTATCATTGCGTCGCTGGACAAACAGCGGAAAATTGCGCTGTTTTCGCGTCGGGGGACGAAATGAACGACGTTTCCTGGCGGAGGATTTGCTTGCGTTCATGCACTCTATGAATGCGCAAGCGGAGCCGCAGGTAGATGAAACGAATAGTACAAATGATACCGATTACACCGAGCGCCATATCAGCCTGTTTTTTCGCGACGCGGAGGAACAGTGGCAATTGGTGCGGCCTTATATCGTCGATCACTTGAATGCCGGCGCGCCGGTAATCTATCTCCAGCATAGCACTTCCCCGGAACAATTGATGCAACGGCTCCATGCCGAAGGACTGCCATTAGACAAACTGATCGCGCGCGGCCTGTTGCGGGTGCTGCCACCAGCTCAGACCTATTTGCTGCCAGGCCGCTTTGATGGGCAGCGGATGCTGGGTTTTCTCGAAATGGCCATTCTGGCTACGCTGGAAGCAGGACATAAGCGTATTCTCATGACCGGCGAGATGACATGGTCATTGCAAGGTACGCCTGGTGCCGAGGAGATGGCGAAATACGAGGAGGACCTCAATCCACTGGTGGATAAGTATCCAGCAGTGACCATTGTTTGCCAGTACGATCTGAAACGCTTTAGCGGCGATGTTATACTCGACGCTTTGCTGACTCATCCATCGATACTCGTGGCGCGTGGGAGTGGTCTGGCGGCTGGTTTCTACGGCTTGTGATGGTGAATGGGGCGTTCTCTTCCCCATAGCTGTCACAATAAGAGATATGGATTTTCTAGAAACAGCTTGAGTTGGTGAAGGAAGCGGCTGCCACTCGCCCCGTCCAGTACACGATGATCCGCCGACAGCGAAGCTTTCATCACCGGGCGTATCTCTAGCCGAGCAGTTTCACTATTTGCCGCGCATGAATAACTCATCGACTTTTTCCTCAAAAGCGCGAATACGGTACATGGTGTTCAGCATGGAGCGAAGCTGGGAAAGAGGGAGATCTGGCAGTTGCTCAGACATATCATGTCTCCTGCTATGAGATCAACAAAGATAAGGAAAAGATTTGTGTTGCGTATGTAAGTAACTGTACCATGTAAGGGTGCGCCTGTCAAGCGACAAGCGGACAAATTTCATCGGAAAATGTATTGACTTCTCTCGAAAAATCCTTATACTAAAGACTATCAAAGATAAGTATAGGTAACTCTTCAGGTACGTGCCCGATAAATCGGCACTCTACTCTTCGAGACTTCTCACCGCACGTACTCGATAAATCGGCCACCTTCGGTGGTGCTCGATAAATCGGCACTCTACGGCAGTTCGCAGATATTTTGTCGGTGCGGGTTGTGCCGCTGGCGGCACAACCCGCACCGACAAAACTGGGCGAGCCGCCGCAGGCGGCGAGGGGTGCTGAAGAGTTACGATATTGCTTAGGAAAGGAGAATTCTGTTCAGGCGAAGCCAAGACCTATTCCCTCGGTTTTTCGGATGGATCCATGAGACACGGTTGTCTCCCTCAAGTTATGCTCTCACTGGCCACCGGGGCTCAATCCCAGGTGACAGTATTTTCGAGAGATTGTAACGACAGTAACAAAATGCAGGAGGATGATTAAGATGAAAATCAGAGGAGAAGAGGTTCTTCTCCCATGTTCGATGATAGGTGGGTACCCGCGACCGCACTGGCTCCAGGGCAGGGTGTTCGGTTCCCTGCGTGAGCCGCTGTATCGCAGCATGGATCTTCGGGTGGCCTACGAGGACGCGGTTCGACTGGCTGCTCAAGACCAGGAGCGGGCTGGCCTCGATATCCTGGCCGACGCGCAACAATATTTCCCCTGGGAAGTCCCAGCCTTTCAGCTTGAGCCGATCTTCCACTTCAACACGGAGATGGTCGAGGGCTTCCGCCCCTGGGGGCCTCCTAACTCAATCAAAAAGTACGAAAAATTCTACATGGCCGAGTGTGTCGAGAAAATCAGCTGGGTTCGCCCTATCTTCGAAGGCGTGCTGGTAGCCATGCAGGGCGCGACCACCAGGCCGTTCAAGATCGGCTGCTTCGGGCCAGCGCAGAACAGCGTCATCGTGTCTGATCGCTACTACAACGACAACAAGGCCCTGGCCATGGATCTAGGTGCTGCGCTCAACGAGGAGTTCAAGTACCTCAGGGACAGGGGGCTGGAGGCCATACAGATCATCGACGTTCTCCCTACTTATCTTCAGGATATGTGGCAGGTTGAGGCACTGAACCGGATGCTCGCGGGCCTGGACGATCTCATCAAGATCTGGCACATCTGCTATGGCAGCGTGGATGGCCAGACCGACATCTGGGAAGATAAAGCAGCGGATATGATGCCGATGTTCGCGGAGGCGAATGTCACCGCCGTCCACTTCGAGTCATCCCATAGGGACTTCAGAGAGATGGACGCGTATCGGAAGTTCCCTCGGGACAAGGTCCTCGGCCTGGGCTTCATTGATGTGAAGGAGCCCAATATTGAGAAGCCGGAGCAGGTCGCCACGCGTATCCGACGAGTCCTGGATGCCGGCATCGTGCCGCCTGAACGATTGCTGGTGATGCCTGACTGCGGTCTGGGTTACATGAGCCGCAGTGTCGCCTCGGCTAAGCTGAGAGCGATGGGCGAAGGAGTCCGCATGGTACGGGAGGAGTTGTAGGAGAGCCTCGCGACCTGAGTGCTGGAGGGCTGTGAACACACGGTTCTCCCTGGCACTCTCTCTTCATTGGGAAAGGAGGATTTTGCCCAGATTAGGTGAATTCATTCTCTTGGTCGGTTTTTGTTTGTATGGATAGTTAGCAGACATTGTTGTCTTTCTCTTTCTGCGAAAGGTCCTCCGATAAATCGGGGACCTACACTGTAGAATGCCGATTTATCGAGCATCGTTCGTAGAACGGCCGATTTATCGAGCACAGGAGGAGTCCATGAAGATTCGAGATCAAGAAATCACGCTGCCAACTAGTATGGTTGGAAATTACCCCAATCCCCGCTGGTGGGACGCTCACTTCGCCCGGTTCTTTTCTGGAGATCAATTGCCGCCAGATGCTTTTGACCGTGAGGCATTGGAAGATGTGATAGTTGCCCTGGCCCACGATCAAGAAATGGCAGGGCTGGACATTATTTCCGACGCTCGCGTGCAGGCCGATGACTATGCCGAGCAAGCCCTCTATTACTACTACAAGCGTATGGGCTATGACCTGCGAGGCGGCAATCTCGGCTTCCCCATCTATAGCCGCCTCCATGCTGCTACGGTGACCCAGGAAATCAAACGGCGCGGGCAGATGATGGTGGAACAGACCAGGGCGCTGAAGAGAGCGACGAATAAACCTATCAAAGTTCAGTATACCGGCATCCAGGTGTTTGCCCAGGCCACCAACGACCTGTACTACAAATCGAGCCGGGATCGTGCGATGGACATCGCTAAAGCGATCAACGAGGACATCTTAGAAGTTGACGCGCTGGGCGCGGATTTCATTCAGCTCGACGAGTTTACCTGGCCCTATGGCTTCGAAGATTGGGCTATCGAGGCGTTCAACCGGGCCGTGGAAGGCGTCAAGCACGCCAAGATCGTCTGCCACATTTGCTGGGGTAACTGGGGCGGCACTCCTGCCTATCTCCCGGATGAGACGGCTCAACCCGGCAATATCTTTGATCTCACTATTCGCAAGGGCCCGACGCCAGGTGATAGTACCTATGTCATCCCAAAGGCCTACGATGCCAGGATTGATGTGCTGAACCTGGAAACAGGTGGTCGGCGGCGTGATCTGAGCGGCCTTGGCACAATACTCCAGCAGCATCCTCTGCCCAAACATATACAATACTGGGCTGGCGTGATCGATGTGAAAAGCACCATCACCGAAACCGCTGGGGAAGTGGCCGATCGTATCCGGCAGGTCTTGCAGTATGTGCCCGCCGATCAACTGGGTGTCACAACCGACTGCGGCTTGATCCTGCTCCAGCGCTACATCGCCATCGACAAGCTACATGCCCTCGCCGCCGGAGCAAATATTGTCCGGGAGGAACTGGCCCAAAAAGCTGTCGCTACGGCTGCGGCATAGTGCCCCGCCCCACCCCAAGGGCCTTTTACTGGTAGGTTTTTTGCGCACGGAGACAACGGAGACAATGGAGACAATGGAGACAAGTGTCGTTCCACAAGGGCACCTTGTCTGGGGGACAGGGAGTAGGTGGAACCCTGTCTGGGGGGCAGGGAGTAGGTGGTCCCCTTCCGAAAAACCTACCCTTGAGAGCCCCAAGGGCGGGGGCAAGCCCCGCCCCTACCATACACGGGCTTCGCAAGCCGATTCGTGGTATGGTAGGGGTGACCCTTGCGGTCACCCTGGGGTGGCTTAATGCGTATGGGGGGCTTGCCCCCGCCCTGGTTACCGGTTTCTGTAACTGGAGGGATGCTATGCCCATCTTGCTAGTCAAGTGCCCGGAATGTGGTCACGAATTTCAAGGGTTAGTTCTGGCGGGAACACATCCACCGGAGATCTGGGTCTGCTCCAAATGCGGGAGCAGAAAGGCCGAGGTAATGCCTGACAAAGAGCCGATCCCGCATCCCTGGGAGACCGAACACGGTAATGGGTTGTGTTCTTGTTGTCATCAAAGGTAGATCATGCGGCTAAAAGAAAAAGTGGCAATCATTACCGGCGGTGGTTCCGGTTTTGGCGAAGTGACAGCACGCCTCTTTGCTCGTGAAGGGGCGGCAGTTATGCTCGCCGATATCAATGGCAGCGCTGCGCAGGCAGTTGCCGCGTCTATTGTTGCTGAAGGCGGGCAGGCCAGTTGGGCGCATACCGATGTGACCTCCGCCGCGAGCGTTGAAGCGATGGTTCGTGCGACCCTGAACCATTTCAGGCATGTAGATATCCTCTTTAACAATGCAGGCATCGAAGGTTTTGGCTCAGTCATTGATGCGGATGAAAGCGCCTGGGATCGTATCTTCGCCGTCCACGTGCGCGGTGCGTACCTCTGCTCGAAGTATACTCTTCCATCCATGATCGAGAGCGGTCGTGGAGGCGTGGTCGTGAATGTCTCATCTGTGGCCGGTCTTGTTGGCATACGCAACATGACTGCCTATAGCGCGGCCAAGGGAGCCATTATCAGCCTGACACGCTCGATGGCTGTCGATTTCGCCCAGTACGGTATCCGTGTTAATTGCATCGCTCCCGGAACGACGATGACGCCGATGGGCCAGCGCTTAGTCGAGGACGATACGCCAGAGCAGTTAGCGTTGAGAGTGAGTCGTTATCCGCTCAACCGTTTTGGACGACCGGAGGAAATCGCACACGCTGTCCTGTATCTCGCTTCGGATGAAAGCTCGTATGCGACAGGCACGTGCCTGGTTGTCGATGGCGGATTAACGTCCGTCTAGAATTGTATTTTTTCTTGTCTATCAAGATATGGATAGCTGCTATGGATCATTATGCATTGTGGATCAACGGCGAATCCTGGGATACTGGCAAGCATCTCGTGGTGACTGATAAAGCAAGTGG
>WNFS01019272.1_pt1 | contig 10911 bp, 13 predicted proteins | sample 5400141 | NCBI WGS metagenome assembly WNFS01 (sample SAMN13153358, study PRJNA577476) | soil metagenome | isolation source: 60 cm saprolite under Madrone tree | place: USA:California | collected 2016-06-14 | reverse complement strand
TCTCGATGGGATGGAAATTGTGGTCCTTGACGGAAGAATCTGTTACGTCGGTCCGAGCGCCGCTCACGCTCGCGGAGAAGCAACGGAAATCTTGGACGCGCGCGGGCTCTATGTTTCGCCTGGTTTTATCGACGGACACACGCACATCGGTTATTACTGTCGACCCTATGAATATCTTCAGGCGTATCTCCCTCACGGGACGACGGCTCTCATGGCGTCTTGTGATGAGTTGGCGACGGTCTTTGGCTACGCAGGCCTAAAATGTTTTCTGGACGAAGTCGAAGCGCACCCTGTGCGCGTCTACTCACTAATTTCCATGGTTGCCCCGCAGGATCCGCTTCTCTGCAGCACAAAATCGCTCACTCAGATCGAAATCGCGGAGGGACTCGATGATCCGCGAGTCCTAGGGTTAGGGGAAGTGGTGTCATGGTTACGACTAACTCAGTGCGATGAGGAGCTCTTGGAGCGGATTGCAATGGCGCATGAGCGGGGAAAAATCATTCACGGCCACACCGCCGGAGCAAAAGATCAGAAGCTTTGCGCCGTTGGCGCCGTCGGTATTTCTTCTTGCCACGAAGCGATTCGGGTCGAAGATGCGCTGGAGCGGCTTCGATTGGGGTCTTGGACCTTGCTACGGGAGGGGTCGTTGCGGCAAGATCTGGAAGCCACTCTAAAGCCGTTGATCAAGCGGGATATCAATTTTCAGCGGGTGATCTTGGTGACTGACAGCATGTCACCCGATGATGTCGAAGAAGTCGGCCACATGGACCATGTGCTTCGCCGCGCTGTTTCGATGGGACTTCCACCGATGCAGGCGATTCAAGCGGTCACTCTGAATCCGGCGACGTATTCCGGTTTGGAGCAGGAGATCGGTGGAATCGGCCCCGGGCGTTTTGCCGATTTGGTTTTTTTGGAAGACTTGGAAAATTTTCGCGTGCGCGCGACATTGATTGCCGGTAAGCTGGTGGCCGAAGAAGGGGTGTCGTTAGTAAAAGCCAATCCGATTTCCCTGCCGGCAGGAATGACGGATAGCCTCCGATTGAGTCCGAATGTCTCGCCGCGACAGTTCAAGATCCCGTGTGCTTCGGCGTCTGCGAAAATCCGTGTCATGGAATTAATCAACCGGACGATCACAGCTGAGAGGATTGTGAGCGTCAGCGTTCCGGCGGGATTCATCGAAGCTGATCTCTATGATGATCTTTTGAAAGTGGCCATCTTTGAGCGGCATAGCAATGACAAACAAATTGCGCTCGGGTTTGTGAATGGCTTTGGTGCGAAAGTCGGGGCCGTGGGAACCACTACCAATCTGGATGAGAACACGCTGATGGTAGTCGGGGGAAGCGACGACGATATGGCTATCTGCGCTAATGTCTTAATAAAGTGCGGCGGCGGGATGGCTATCGTCAATCAGGGTGAGGTGTTGGATAAAATCGCTTTTCCCGTGGGCGGAGTTTTTTCAATGTATCCCTGGCAGGAGGTAGCGAAGGGACTTCGCCGGATTCAACGCTGTCTAAAAGAGAATGGGTCGACTTTCGAAAAGCCGATGTACGCGTTGACTTTTCTAAGTTTCGTGACTCTGCCCGCGCTCAGAATCACGGCGCGAGGGCTGGTGAATGTGAAGGAACGGAAGATCGTTTCTCTATTTGTGGGTTGACGCTATTAAGAACCGCCGTCTTTGGCCGCGACCACAGTTTTGGCGTCTTGACGGAGCGGAAGGACTCGACCTTCTTTCCTCATCGAGACATGACCCTCGAGGACGGCACCATCCCCGATGACGAGGCATTGAGTGCTCACGTCGCCGACAACCGAGCCCGGCGGTTGAATCTCCAGTTTTTTTTCCGCCTGCACGTCGGCAATAACCTTGCCCTGAACGACGATGGAAAGGGCGCTGATTTTCCCCTTCATCGTTGCCTTCTGACCGATCGTTATGTTGGCTTGCGCGATTATCTCGCCTTCAATTTCTCCTTCGATAGTCGCTGGCCCGTCAAACTGCAATTTTCCATGGATTTTTGTGCCGGGCCCGAGAAAGGCTCCTGATTCCAACGGTTTGTTTGCGTCTGCCATCGGCGCCTCCTTTCTTGGAAGGGTCAAATATAAAGCACCACATATTTTTTGTCCAGAATTAGTTTTTTCTTTGTGACTTTCCTCATCTGCTTTTGCATATCTCAAAGGGGGTCTGCTATAGAATCGTTAAAGCTTAAACAATTTTGCCTCCCCGAATGACAGTCCACGGGCAACTCTCGAGTATTAACCCTTGGAGAGGGAATTTAAATGGAAATAACCGACCTTAGAGACTATTTGGACATTCTTGAAGAGTACGAGGAGCTTCAGCGAATTCAGACTGAAGTCGATTGGAATCTCGAGATGGGGGCGACTGAAGTTATCCCCCGGCGCATCGGCCAAAGAAATCATGCAGACCTATCTTGAGCGAAAAGAAAAACTCATTGCGCCCATTAGGCTAAACACCGGGCCATGCAAAGAAAACATTATTTTAGGTGACGACGTTGATGTTCTTAAGTTTCCGATCCCGCTTATTCATGGCGGAGATGGCGGGCGGTACATCGGGACTTGGCACACGGTGATCACGAAAGATCCGGATAGCTCGTGGGTCAACTGGGGTATGTATCGTTTGATGGTGCATGATCGAAATACTCTTGGCTGTCTTTTTCCGCTGCAGCAGCACATCGGCCAGATGTACCAGAAGTATGAAGCGATGAACCGACCGATGCCGGTGGCGGTTGCAATCGGCGGGCAACCGGTCATCCCGATCGTGAGTTGCGTGCAACTTCCTCCATACGTCAATGAAGTCGAGGTCGCGGGTGCACTGCAAGGAGCGCCAATCCAGCTGGTGAGATGTGAGACTGTCGATTTGGAGGTGCCGGCTACAGCTGAGATTGTTCTCGAGGGCGAAGTTCTGCCGCTGCAGCGGCAGGTGGAAGGGCCGTTCGGCGAGTACATGGGCTACGAAGCAGGGAAGTCTTCGCCGAAGCCGATTTTAAAGATACACGCGATTACCCATCGTACGGCTCCGATCTTGCCCTTTTCAAATATGGGGATGCCGGTACACGAGGGACAGACAGCAACGGCTTTGATCAAAGGCGCTGAGATTTACGCGGAATTGAAAAAGCTCGGGCTTCCCGTCAAAGGCGTTTTCTGCCCACCTTACGGGGTCGGTCATATGGCGGTCGTTTCTACCGAAGTGCCCTTCGTCAATTTCGCTCGCCGGGTTGCGCATGCCGTATGGGCAACGAAACCGGGTCTGTTCACCTATTATGTTGTGATTGTCGATGCTGATGTGGATCCAACGAATATGGACGAAGTGCTACACGCGATGACCACCAAATGTCATCCGGTAAATGGCATTCACAAAGTCCCACACAATCCAGGGTTCCCCGTGCTGCTCCCGTTCCTGCCTCAAAAGGAGCGGCTTATAGGCGACGCGGCGGGAGTGATCTTTGACTGCACGTGGCCAAAGGATTGGCCTCAAGAATCAATCCCAGTCAAGGCGAGCTTTGAAAATCTTTGGCCCAAAGAGATGCAGGAGCGGGTGCTACAAAATTGGCAGTCCTACGGCTTCAAACGCTCTAACAAATAGCTGCATCCCACATTTCTTGGCGGCGATTTCCTTGGCGACGCGTGGCGCGATTTGTGATGACTCAGGATCAGATATGCTGGAGGCCCATTCATGCGGAGGATCAGGAAATCCCGTCACGCCAGGAATGCTAATGCAGTGGCTTAGCTGAACTTGAAAGCGAAAGATAGTAAGGTGAGGTGAAGGATGAGGGGCAGGGTTTAGTCGTTTGCGGAGCGCTTAGTTGGGCTTGGGCGCCGGATTTTCTTCTTCTTGGACCCATTCCTGAAACCGGCTTTCGAGGATGCGCCATTGACCGCCGACTTTGAAGGCAGGAATCTGCTTCTGCTGAATCATTCTGTGCAGAGTACGTTTCGAAATTTTTAGGATACTGGCAGCTTCGGCAAGGGTTAACAACCTTATCGCCGTATCGGTCTTTTTCATATCCATAACGCTCCTGAACCCCCACGGACGGAGCAAGCTATATGCCACGGGCTGCTGGCCGCGTAGTCGTCTGTTTTTTAAGGATAATAGAGGTCGATACCAAGGCTAGTTTGACACGACGTTGGGAAAAAGTGGACACCTTCAGCGTGACACTGACAAAATTGAAAGAAACGACTTTCGGGTAATTCTTTAGTGGCTTGTTGCTTCGGACTTGAAAGAGCTTTGGTTGCAAGGATGGTGCGAGGAGGGGGATTTGAACCCCCACGCCATTTCTGGCACTAGCCCCTCAAACTAGCGCGTCTGCCGATTCCGCCATCCTCGCAATCTGAATACACAGTTATGGCTTGGTTGCTTTTTGTGGTTGATTCCCTTGCGGTGAAGCGGGAGCCGTCCCTGCAGGTGCGGTCGCCTCACTCTGTTTTTGGGCAGGTGGTGTTCCCGGTAAGGTCGACGGAGTTTGAGCGGCCGGTGTGCGGTTGTCGAAGATAGTCGATGACGGCTTGTGTCCTGCAAAATAGCCCAGAGTTAGCGATGTCATCATAAAGACGATAGCCATACCCGTGGTCAACTTAGTGAGAAAATTGCCCGCCCCACTACTGCCGAAGATCGTCGAGCTAGAACCGCCAAACACGGCACCCATGTCCGCCTTGCCGGTTTGCAACAAAACGACAAGAATCAAACCAATGCTAACGATAACGTGAATGACTGTGATTACGATAACCATAAGTAGATAATGTGCAACAACCGACCATGGGCGAAAAGTTTCTGCTTTCAGCTCGCACCGAGGAACAGGCCATTGACTTCCGCAGTCCTTGTGCTGAACCGGCGTTGTCAGGTTTTATGTTTTCCCTGTACATAATCGCAAAACCTGGCGGTCAAAACTCCGAATCCGTTGGTGGACTTAACTGACTTGCCGCGGTTATGTTCTGATCGGTACCGATTGCTCAGAACCTGCGTCTGCAGCTTCGACTTTTCCTATACCAGTTTTTGCGACCTGCTTCAACGCGATTCTCAACTAATACCCGATGACCCGTGGTGATTCGACCCTGGCGTCGTTCAGCAAAGGTTTCACCCAAACAAAGCTGCGTTGCAGACCACTTGCCGACGATCAGCGGACACTCATGAAGTCTCCTCAAGAGCCTTGATTCCGGGGAGTTTTTTGCCTTCCAAAAACTCGAGGGTCGCGCCGCCACCCGTGGATAGGTGTGTGAGTTGCTCCGCGACGCCCGCCGCTGTCACTGCGGCTACAGTATCGCCACCCGCGATGACACTTACGAGGTCGGAATGACGCTCGGCAAGTATCTGCGCCAACGCGCGGCTTCCCTGGCTGTAGGACTCTACTTCGAATAGACCAACCGGACCATTCCAAAGCACCATTTTTGCTTGCTTCAACTCTTGTGAAAATTGAGCGACGGTCTGCGGCCCTATGTCCAGTCCCATTCGATCCGCTGGGATGTTGCCAGTGCATAGCATCGCGTTCTTCTTTTCGCTGTCACCTGTGATATGATCCAAGGGCAAGAGTGTTGACACACCACGCTCAGCCGCTTGTGCTAATAGTTCCTTGGCCAATGAAACTTTGTCACCTTCCACTAAGGATTTGCCGATATCGATTCCCTTTGCCTTCAAGAATGTGTAGGCCATCGCGCCCCCAATCAGCAGGGTATTTATTTTCGGTAGCAGGTTTCTGATTACGCCGATTTTGTCCGATACTTTAGCGCCACCTAGAATGGTCACAAAGGGCTTTTCGGGGTTCGAGAGTAATCGTGAGAGGTAATCGAGCTCCTTTTGCAGCAACAAGCCGGCTCCCTTTTGCTTGAAAAACGCCGCTATTCCAGCGATGGAAGCGTGCGCGCGGTGGGCCGCGCCGAAAGCGTCATTGACATAGACATCAGCCAATGATGCCAGTGCCTTCGAGAAGGCTGCGTCGTTCCTTTCTTCTTCTTTGTGAAAGCGAAGGTTTTCGAGCAACACCACTCGTTGATTCGAGTGTTGGACTATCCGCTCGACTTCAGGGCCGATACAGTCCGGTGCTAACGATACGGGTTGTTTCAGAGATTGTTCGAGGTGGTCACGTACCGGTCCCAAACTATATTTTGGTACAAATTTACCGTCGGGTCTTCCCAGGTGTGACGCGATCACGATCTTTTTTGCGCGGTCCAAGATCAGTCGAATTGTGGGTAGCGCGCTTTCGATACGGTGGGGCTCGGTAATCCTCCCCTGTTCGATGGGGACGTTGAAATCGACGCGCAAAAAAACGGTCCTATCTTTTAAATCGAGTTCTTCGACTCTCCGAATCATGGTCGTTTCCGTCCCTGAAAGAGATTTTTCAAACCAGTTGTTGCGACAAAAATTAATGACCAATTGACTAATTATAGTGGTTGTAATATTTTTTCAAATAGCTTCTACAAATCCGTGATGTTTTTTCTCTGGTCGCTCCACCTGTTCGCCCAAGAAGGGCTGCCTGCAGCTCCGCAGCACGGCGTTCTTGATTTGGTTCGGGGATCCGGACCGGTCGTTCAATTTATCCTTTACCTGCTGATTTTGTTCTCCGTCGCCAGTTGGGGTATCATTGTATACAAATTTCGTCAGCTAAGGAGAGCGAAGAAAGAATCTGAGAAATTCATCGACGTCTTTTGGGAACGACGAAACCTTTCGTCCATTCACGAAGCCAGCCGAGACCTCAAGTCGTGTCCCGTGGCACAAACGTTTCGATCTGGTTATGAGGAACTGGTTCGGGTCTCGCGGACGAAAAGGGAAGGTTCTCCGCGCGAGACCTTAACTACAGAGTTGGGTGGAGTTGATAACGTTTCCCGCGCTATGAAACGGGCCACGAGTGTAGAGATCACCAAGCTGGAGCGATACTTGACTTTTTTGGCTACGACGGCCAGCGCGGCACCGTTTATCGGATTGTTTGGCACGGTCTGGGGAATCATGAACGCCTTTAGAGGATTGAGTGTGACCCATTCCTCGAGTATCCAGGCTGTCGCGCCAGGCATCGCGGAAGCTCTCATTGCCACCGCCGTGGGTTTGGCGGCGGCGATTCCCGCTCTTATGGCTTACAACTACTTTGTCCAACAGATTAAAGTGCTTGCCGCCGAGATGGATAATTTTTCTCACGAGTTTCTAAATATCGCCGAACGACACTTTTTTAAGTAATTTTTCGAACGGAGGTCCTCATGGCGATGGATGCGTCCTCGCAGCGCGACTCCACAGCAATCGCTCAAATCAATGTTACGCCGTTGGTTGACGTGATGTTGGTGCTGCTGGTCATTTTTATGGTAACCGCTCCGATCATCCAACAGGGCGTGCAGGTCAATCTCCCACAGGCGAAAGCCGGCGCCATCGCTGGAACGGAAGAAATGCTAATAGTCACGATTTCCAAAAACGGTAAAGTCTACCTCAATGATAACGTCATGAGTCTGCCGGAACTGGGAGACAAGCTGCGGGCCATCCGCAAACTGCAAGCGGACAAACAGGTCTATCTGCGCGCCGATCAAGATGTACGTTACGGGTTAGTCATCAAGACGATTGCGGAAATCAAACAGGCCGGAATCGAAAGATTGGGCATGGTTACGCGGCCCTCTTCCGATGAAAAATAACGATGGCGGGACAGATTTCCTTCCTCCTTCACGGTGCTGTGATTGTGGCTCTTTTCATGGCGCCGTTCTTGCCATCGACCAACGGGCCGAGCTATCCGATTTATACGGTGGATTTAGTAGGAGGGGAAAAAATCGGGGGAAACAATTTGGGTACAGAGCTGGTTTCGCCTGCGACCCCTAAGGTTGCTCCGAAAAAGACATCGGAAGAAGTTCCGGCTCCGGCTCAAGAAACCAAGCAAGAAACAAGAAAGGAAAAGCTCAAGGCGGCGGAGAAACAGCCACCGGTACCAGAAAAAGTCACGGTAAAAGAAACAACGAAGACGGAATTGACAAAGAAAGAGCCGACCAAAGAGACCAAAAACGAGTCCAACACAGAAGAATCGTTGGACAGGGTGCGGGAAAGGCTAATCCAATCCGCTGTGGATCGCGCCAAGAATCGCACGGAAGCAGCGCCCCAAGCCTCAAAAGGCGAGGCGATCAGTGCGGGTCAGGGTGAGGGAGAAGGAGCGGCTGCGTTGGGCGCAGGCGGGCGCGGCGGTGGTGTTGTCAAAGGCATAAGTCGAGCCCTTTACCGCCGCCGCCGGACAGTTCCCGGAAGGACTTTGCCGATGTTGAATTGACGTTTCGACCAAAGGATTTGGGAGCGTAGCTTGATCATGCTGAAAATTGTTTTTGCCGTTCTGTTGCTGATTCTCAATGCGCCGGCAGTAAGCGCACAAGCCAAGCCGGAAACGGGAGTCAGAGGAGAGATTGTCGGCCAAGGCGGGTTGAAGTTCCCCATTGCGGTCTCCCCGCTAAAAAATTTGGGGACCTCACCCGACGTGGGAAAGCTATCTGAAGGAATCGCGGATGCGATCGTTTATGACCTTGATTTGTCCGGATGGTTCAACGTGCTCGATCGCGCTGCCTACATAGAGAACGCACAAAAGAGCGGCGTCGCGTTGGGCAGTTTTGACTTTAAAGATTGGTCTACGATCGGTGCGGAGGGTTTAGTCAAAGGCGGTTTCACGATTCAGGGTGACGAAGTTACCGTGGAGTTACGGCTGTTTGATGTTTTCCAAAATAAGGAAAGGGTCGGCAAACGCTACGTCGGTCGAATCAAGGACTATCGACGCATTGCGCACAAATTTGCCGATGAGATTATCAACCAGTTTACGGGTGTGCCGGGAATCTTCAATACGCGGATTGCCTATGTCTCCACGAGTGGGGGTCGGTTTAAGGAGATTCACATCGCTCATCTTGACGGAAGCGAAAAATTTCAGGTCACCAATAACCATACGATCAACCTCTCACCCTCATGGACGCCAGATGGCAAATCGGTGCTGTACACATCCTACAAGGATCGTAACAGTAGCCTTTATCTCTTTGAGCTCTATAGCGGCAAGGAGGTCAAGTTCACCCCCCGCAACGGACGGTATTTGGGAGGTAAAGTTTCACCCGATGGCCAATTCATCGCCGCAACCATGGAAGCGGGCGGGAACAGCAATATTATTTTGCTCGATCGAAATGGTAATCTGATTCGTAATCTTACAGAGAGTCCTGGTATTGAAGTCTCGCCGTCATGGTCCCCGGACAGTCGGCAGTTGGCATTTGTCTCAGACCGGAGCGGCTCCCCACAGGTCTACATCCTCGATGTGACGAGTGGCAAATCTCGCCGTCTCACTTACAGCGGTAATTACAATACATCGCCGGAATGGTCGCCGCGGGGCGATAGAATTGCCTATACCGGGAGAGTTGGAAACCGGTTTGCGATCTTCACAATCGGGGTAGACGGCGGAGAACCGCGCAAGCTCACGGCCGAATCGGCGGACAGCGAAGATCCGACGTGGGCGCCAGATGGGAGATTTATCGCGTTCTCTTCGAATCGAGCCGGAAAATATAATCTCTATGTCATGCAGGCGAGTGGAGAAAACCAACGTAGATTGACAGGTTCTGGGGGAGATGATACAAAACCTACCTGGTCTCCTCGATTAGAATAGTTTGTCCTCAATTCATGTGTGTTTGTATCCCAAAACAAGGAGTGTGTGATGGCGGTCGTGAACAGAATTTTGTGCTGCGGACTGGTGACTCTCATTTTGGCGGCGGCGGGCTGTTCTTCGTCTGCCACCAAACCGGAGCCTGGCGCAGCGTCGGCTCCGGCCAAGCCGGAGGAGCAACGTCCCGGCGAGGGGCAAAGCGGCGCCACTGGCGAATCCACTACTGGGCAATCAAGTTTGGATCAGCTGCAGAAAGGAAAGCCGCCGACATCGGGCCCGCTCAAGGATATTTACTTTAGTTTCGATCGTTACGATTTGGAAGGCGAGGCGCGCGAAACCCTCAAAGCGAATGCCGATTGGCTGAAGCGAAACCCGGCGGCGAGAGTCGAAATCGAAGGTCACTGTGACGAGCGCGGAACAAACGAGTATAACTTGGCTCTCGGGGCAAAAAGAGCTCAAGCAGCGAAGGATTATTTGGTCACACTTGGAATCGCTACTGAGCGGCTATCGACGATCAGTTATGGCCAAGAAATTCCCGTATGTCAGGACCACAATGAGAATTGTTGGCATCAAAACCGACGCGACCGTTTTGTGATTATCCAAGGCCGACCCGCTTCATAAACAAGTTGGGAGCTTGTGGTTCGACCTGTTGTCTTTCGGCTTTGTATGAAAAGTGTTCAGCTCTTTTGCTTGGCCGTTGCGGCAAGTTGGCTTTTTGGCTGCGCGGCTCCTCAACAGATCGAACTCATAGAGCGCGAGCAGCGCCGCCTTCGCAATGACACCAATGCGATGCAGTCGGATGTGGACTCCATGCGAGGGACTCTCGCAGATACCCGGGCTAACGTTCAGCAGATGCAAAGGGACGTGAATGCACTTAAAGAGAGGGTCGATGAAACCCGAGTCCAAATGGGTAAACAAATCGGCCAAACCAGCCGTGATGGAGACCAAAGAGTAAAAAATTTGGAAACTCGGCTGGCAAAGCTTGAAGAAGATCTGAAAGCGCAAAGCGAGGTCCTGAATGCCCGCGAGGAGGCGATCAAGCAGCTCCGTGAGACTGTGGAGTCCCAGCAAAAAACCGCGCCGAGCGATGGTCTCGCAGAGGGAGCCACAGCTGAGTCTGATGCGATCAGGAGAGATTACGAAGCCGCCTGGCGCACACTGGACAAGAAAGATTATAAGGCGGCCATTGGCCGATTCAGGGAGTTTATAAAAAAGTACCCCAAGAGTACGCTCGCGGTGAATGCGCAATACTGGATTGGTGAAAGCTACTACGCTCTAAAGGAATTCGACCGGGCGGTCATCGAATTTGACGCGGTCCGAA
>WNFS01021290.1_pt1 | contig 10912 bp, 11 predicted proteins | sample 5400141 | NCBI WGS metagenome assembly WNFS01 (sample SAMN13153358, study PRJNA577476) | soil metagenome | isolation source: 60 cm saprolite under Madrone tree | place: USA:California | collected 2016-06-14 | reverse complement strand
CTGGTGAGCCCGGCGAACTGGAAGAGTCCGATCGATTGCGTGTGGCGGGGATCGATCACGGGCGGGTCCCAGGCCGACGCGCGCGGGAAAACGCCGCCGCGCTTCGGAGGTTTGGTGCTGGCCGGGATCCAGTCGGGGTACGGCGACGGGGTCGCCGCCAGAGCCCGCCCCCTTCCAGTGCCGGCCACGAGGGCAGTTGCACCCACGCCCGTCAGTCCTGTTTGCTTCAGGAACTCGCGCCGGTCGACTCGCCGGCGAGCGCCCATCGAGCCAGAGCTGTCTTTTTTCATTACGGCTCTCCTTCTCTCTTCGCCTATGAAGGAAGGAACTCCTGAGACCCAGGGGGTAGACCTCTCGGCCCGTGCCCCGAGTGCGGCGAAGATGCCGCAGCGGACCCGGGTGAGTCAAGGGGAATCGCCGTCGGACTTAGCGCGGTGCGGCTCGAACCGTCGAGGCGGGCCGTGTACTCGACGGCGATGTCCTGTCCGCGTGCCGGGGCCCGTCTCGAGTAGGTGCCGGCCAGCTTGACTTCGCCGCCCGCGACGCTGACGGTGCCCGAGCCGTCAATCCCCCCGCCGAAGTGCGTGCTCTGGAGCGTCCAGCGGAGCCCGCCGCCGTCCTCGAAGATGCGGATCGTGGCGGGATTGTCCCTGGGCGGGCCCGCCAGCCCGCGCTCGGAAAAGAGCAGGGTCCCACGCCAGGTGCCGACGAGCGCGCTCGCCTCGGACGTGAGCGCCGACGCGCCCGGGACGGTCGCGACGACCGCCGCGCCCTTCAGCCGCACCATGAGCCTGGCATAGTCGCGCGCCATGTCCGAGAGCGCCTCGCGCATGTGGTCCTCGCTGTCGCCGCCGAAGATGCCGAAGTACGCCTCGCGCCGGTCGGCCGTCACGACCATCACCTTGCCGGTCTGCACGTCGACGAGCCCGGTCTCCGTCTGGGCCTTGGTGGCGCCCGCGCCGAAGCCGACCATGTAACGGAGAGCCCGCGAGCCGGGATCGAGCTTGGTCACGGTGCCCTCGAGTCTCAGCGCCGCGTACTCGCCCGGCGGAACCTGCGTCTCGCTGAGATTCACCACGCGGTCGAAGAGTCCCGTCGCGCGCAGCCGCGTGACCATCTCGCTCTGGAGCGCGACGGGAAAGAGGGCGGCCGCCTTTTGATCGTCCGCGTCCCTGACGAGCGACGCGGGAACGGTGAACCGGTCCACGAAAATCACCGTGTAGCGCTTGAGCTCGAAGCCGGATGCGACGCCAATCAGCCCCGCGTCCACGTCTTCGGTCACGGGCCTCAGCCCGCCGGCGCCCGCGGGATTCTCGGGCGGCCTCGACATGGCGCCGCAGGCGGTCGTCAGGAGCGCGGTGGCAAGCGCGGCGAGTGCCCTCATCGTCATGAGCAAACCGCGGGGAGTCTAAGCGGCTCTTCGTCAGCCGTCAAGTTGCCGCGAGGCCCGAGCCTCCTCGATTGCGCTGGAACGGCAAGCGCGGTGTCGAAGAGTGTCGCTCAAGGCCGGACGGGCGGCGGTCCATGTCACGCAAGTCCTCGCACTTGCAGACGGTTCGGCCGGGCGTCCGAAGGGCAGGGGCGGCGCCGGCGCTGGCAGATGCCTTGCAGTCTGAAAGGCCGAGGGGGCCTTCCATGCGCAATCTGGTCATCTGGAATGTCATCGTCGCCGCCGTCCTCGGCGGGCTCTACGGCGCCGTGCTCCATGTGCTGATCGGCAAGGGCGGAGCCGGCCGCGCCCTGCTGAAGACCATGCTCATCATCGTGCTGACGGGCGTCTCGATTCCGTATGTCGCGCCGGCGCTTCGCGGCGTCGCGGCGCCGATCCTGCCGAAGAGCCGCGTGGAGCGCGCCGTCGAGGGCTTCGAGGCCAGGTTGACGGCGCTTCCCGAGTGGCAGGAGCGCACGCGCGGCCGCTCGCGGAAAGAGATCCTGGACATTTCCTACGAGCTGGGATTCCGCGGCGTCTCGCGGCTCGACGACGCCTCGCTCGCGTCGGCGGCGGCGATGCTGACGTGGTTCCTGGCCGACCTCGACGGGCCGACCTGCGGCGGGATCGTGAAGGGCACGCTCCCGAAAGAGCGGATCTCCGTCGTCTTCATGAAGCGCCTGGACACGGCGGAGCCGCAGGTGCTGGACACCTGGATGGAAGTGCTCTATGCGGCGGCCGTCGCCGAGCTGAAGGGTCGGCAGGCCGTGCCGCCGAGCAGCCGCGAGACGGCCGCTGCGCTCCAGCTTCTCCTCTCCCGCATGCCGGCCAAGGACGCGGATCTGCTGCGCCGCACGCTCGTGATGATGAAGCGCGCGGACGACGAGCACGCCTGCTGGGCCGCTCGCACCGTCTATCACTACCTCCCCCAGCTCCCGGACGAGCCCAGGCGCGATCTGACCCGGGCGCTCTTCAGCTCGTGAACGAAAAAGCGCCGAAGCCGACTGTCGTGACCGGCGGGACCTCCGGTGTATATTGGGAGTCCGTGTCCAAAACGCTCGAAATGATCCATCGTCTCGAAGCCAGCGTCGGTCGCGCGCTCGTCGGCAAGCCTGACGTCGTGCGGCTGGCCGTCGTGGGCCTGCTCGCGCGCGGGCACCTCCTGATCGAGGACGTGCCGGGCGTCGGCAAGACCACGCTCGCCGCCGCGCTCGCGCGCTCGATCGGCGTGGGCTTCCAGCGCATCCAGTTCACCTCCGACATGCTGCCCTCGGACGTCATCGGCGTGAGCATCTGGGAGCCGGCCAAGAGCGATTTCGTCTTCAAGCCGGGTCCGCTGTTCACCAATATCGTGCTCGCGGACGAGATCAACCGGACCACGCCCAAGACGCAGTCGAGCCTGCTCGAGGCGATGAACGAGGCGCAGGTCTCGCTCGACCACTCGACGTATCCGCTGCCGCGGCCCTTCATGGTGCTGGCGACGCAGAACCCGCGCGAGCACGAGGGCACGTACCCGCTGCCCGAGTCGCAGCTCGACCGCTTCCTCCTGCGCATCCGCATCGGCTACCCCGACGCGCCGGACGAGAAGTCCGTGCTGCGAGGCGCGGGCTCGTCCACGCTCGAGACGCTGGTGCCGGTCCTCGAGTCGGCCGACGTCGTGGCGCTGCAGGACGAGGCCGACCGCGTCCGGGTCGACGAGTCGGTGCTCGACTACATCATGGCGCTGGTCGCGGCCACGCGATCCTCGCCGCTGCTGTCCCTGGGCGTGAGCCCGCGCGGGTCGCTCGCGCTCCTGCGCGCCGCGCGCGCGCAGGCGCTCGCCGACGGCCGCGACTACCTCGTGCCCGACGACATCAAAAGCCTCGCGGTCCCCGCGCTCGCCCACCGGGTGATGGTCAGGGGCCGCAGCGAGCAAGGCGGCGGCATCGACGCCGAGGCCGTGATCCGGTCCATCGTCCAGGACGTCGCCGTCCCGCGCTGAGCGCTGCGCCGCGCTCATGAAGGTGCCGCAGAAGCTCAAAGACAGCGAGTGGTGGTGGCGGCCGTTCAGGCCGCGCCGCACCATCTGGCCCACGCGCGACGGGTGGTGGTGCCTGTTCGTGGTCATCGGCCTGGGCGTCGCCGCGATCAACACCGGCAACAATCTCCTCTACCTCCTCGTCTCGCTGCTGCTGAGCCTCATCGTGGTCTCCGGCGTGCTGTCGGAGCAGTCGATGCGGGGGCTGCGCCTCGACGCCGACGCGCCCGAGGAGATTTTCGCGGGCGAGCCCGCGCTCTTCGGCGCGGTGCTCGCCAACCGCAAGCGCTGGCTGACCTCGTACTCGATCACGCTCGAGCTGCTCACGCGCGGCGGGCCGACGCGCTTCATCTACATGCCTCGGCTCGAGGCCGGCCGCGACCGGCTCCTGACGTGGGAGGAGACCCTGCCGGCGCGCGGGCGGCACCGGCTGGCCGGCGTGCGGCTGACCACGCGCTTTCCCTTCGCGCTCTTCCTGAAGGCCGGCCGGGTGACGCTCAACCGCGAGGTCCTGGTCTTCCCGGCCGTGCGCCCGATCTCTCCCGAGGCGCAGCTCCGGCTCGTCGGCGCCGGCACATCGGCCGTGCGCCGGCGCGGGCGCGGCCACGATCTCTACAACCTCCGCGCCTACCGGGCGGGGGACGACCCGCGGCTCATCCACTGGCGCTCGAGCGCCAAGGTCGACTCGCTGCTGGTGCGGGAGATGGAAGCCGAGACGACCGAGGACACGCGCCTCGTCCTGGCGGGCACGGGCGGGCGGAGTGCGGAGCGGCTGGAGGCGGCACTCTCAGAGGCGGCGTCCATCGCCATGCATCTGGCGCGGGCCGGCGCGGGAGTCGAGCTGGTGGGCGAGTCTTCGTGCCGCTCGGTCAGGGCTCAAGCCACGCCCGGCGCATCCTGACCGCGCTGGCCCTCTACGACCCGCACGCGCGTCGTTCCGACAGAAGCGATCCTGAGTCCGGCGCGCGCGCCTGGCGCTCGCTGCGCGAAGTGCGCGTGGAGCTCGACTGAATGCCCGCGCTCCTGGCGCTCCGTCTCATCACGTACCTCCTCGTCTGCGCCGGCGTCGCCGCCCTCGCGCTGGCAGGGCTCCTGGGCCCGGTCGGCGGCGCCGTCCTGGGCCTCGCCCTCTTCGGGAGCTGGGTGATCGACCAGGTGCGCGAGCGCATGCCGGTGCGCCCGCTCTTCGCCTGGGCGCTCGTGGTGGCCGCCGCCGCCGCGATCGCGCTCGATCTGCTCTACCTCGCCCAGAGCATCCTCGACGGGATGGTCCATCTCCTGCTCTTCCTCATCCTGCTCCGGCTCTTCCGCCGGCGCTCGCTGAAGGACTTGAGGGACGCCGGCTTCCTCTCCTTCTTCATGCTCGTGGCCGCCTCGGCCGTCACGTTCAACGTGAGCTTCCTCTTCGTGTTCGTTGCTTTCCTGCTGCTGGGCACGTGGATGCTGATCCTGCACCACGTCGTCTCCGAATCGGAGCAGGCCAAGACCGGCGCCTCGGACCTGACGGCGGGCGGGATCGGGCCGCGGAGCCCACTCTTCAGGGTTTCGCTCGCGGCGGCGGCCGGCACGTTCGCGCTCGCGGGCGTGCTCTTCTTCATCATTCCGCGCGTGGGGCAGGCCACGCTGCCCTTCAGGGCGGAGCTGGGCAAGCGCGTCTCCGGCTTCGCGGATCGGGTGGAGCTGGGCGCGTACGGCGAGATCGAGACCGATTCGACCGTCGTCATGCGCGTGCACTTCCCGGACAGCGTCACGCCTCCCGAGAAGCTGCCGAACCTGCGCTGGCGCGGTCTCGCCTTCGACCGCTTCGACGGGCGCATCTGGGAAGCCGGCCCGCGCCGGCGCGGGCTCCTGCGGCGCGATCCGTCCGGCGTCTTTCGCATCAGCGAGTCCCGCGGCACGGGGCCCGTCGTCCGCCAGGAGATCTTCCTCGATCCGATCGGCGCCGACGCCATCTTCGCCGCGCCCCAGGCGCTTCGCCTCGAGATGCGGCTGGGCGCCGTCGGTCTCGACGACATGGGCAGCATCAGCGCGCCGGTGTCGCCCGGGCGGCTGCAGTACACGGTGGAATCGGAGCTCGAGCTCACCCCGCCACGGGGTCTCCGCGACGCGTCGTGGCCCCCGGTGACGCAGCCGCCTGGCGCCGCGCGCTATCTCCAGCTGCCCGCCCTGCCGGAGCGCATCCCGGCCCTGGCACGCCAAGTGACGGCGGGCAGCCGTAGTCCCTACGAGGCCGCGCTCAAGCTCAATCACCGCGATGGCGGTCATGCTGCGCAGCGTCGGCATTCCGGCGCGCGTCGTGGGCGGCTTCCAGAGGGGGGAGTGGAATCCCTACGGCGGTTACTACATGGTGCGCCTGAAGGATGCGCACTCGTGGGTCGAGGCCTTCCTCGACGGCCCCGGCTGGGTCAGCTTCGATCCCTCCCCGCGCGCCTCCACCGAGGATGCGAGGAGCCTCGTTGCCCTCTACCTTGATTCCCTGCGAATGCGCTGGTACCGCTACGTGGTCAACTGGAGCTTCCGCGACCAGGTGGGCGTCGCGGCTTCCATGCACCGCGGCGCGATCGAGTGGCAGGGCTCCCTGCTGAGTCTCCGTGACTGGATGCGGGGATTGCCCCGCGCGTGGACGGCGGCGATTGTTGCGGCGGTCTTCGTTGCGGGCTGGATGTTGTGGCGACACGCGCCGGGCTCGCCGGGCAGGACCGCGGCGGCCGCGGTGCCGCGCTTCTACGTCGACGCGCTCCGGGCCCTCGCGCGCCGCGGCTTCCGCCGGGGGCCGACCGAGACCGCGCGCGAGTTCTCGGAGCGCGTCGAGGGCGAGGCTCCGGCATTCGCCGCGGCCATCGAACGGCTCACGGCCGCCTACGAGCGCTGTCGCTTCGGCGCGGCCACGCTCTCGCCTGATGAAGCCGCCGCGCTCAGCGCAGCGGTCGCCGCGCTCCGCAGCCGCTAGCGCAGCCGCGCGGAATCCGGTAAGGTCGGCCCGATGCCCGTGACCTTCCTCATGCTGCCTCCGCAGACGGCGACGACCCGCGAGTGGGCCAAGAGGCTCGCGACCGCCGTTCCCGAGATCTCCGTGGTCGTCGCGGAGGACGAGGACGCCGCGGCGCGGGTCATCGGGCAGGCCGAGGGCGCCTTCGGCACCATGCCCCGCGCGCTCCTGGCCAAAGCGGCGAGGCTCCGCTGGATCCAGGCGCCCCAGGCGGCCCCGCCCGCCGGCTGGTACTACCCGGAGCTGATCGCGCACCCGGCGGTCGTGACCAATTTCCGCGAGATCTACAACGACCATATCGGCGCGCACATCATGGCCTTTGTCATGGCGTTCGCGCGCGGGCTGCACCTGTACCTGCCGCGACAGCTCGAGCGCCAGTGGCGCCCGGAGCCGCTCGATACCGGAGTCGTCCACTTGCCTGAGGCGACGGCGCTCATCGTGGGCGTGGGCGGGATAGGCGCGGAGGCCGCGCGGCTCGCCGCATCCTTCGGGATGCGGGTGATCGGGGTGGATGCGCGCCGCCGGGAGGCGCCCCCGGGCATGGCCGAGCTCCACGGCGCTCCCGCGCTCGACTCGCTGTTGCCGCGGGCGGATTTCGTCATTCTCACCGTGCCGCACACGCCTGCCACCGAGGGCTTCATGGACCGGGCGCGCTTCCAGCGCATGAAGCGCACGGCATTCTTCATCAATATCGGGCGGGGCATGACCACGCGTCTCGACGACCTCGCAGCCGCGCTCGAGGCCGGCGAGATCTCGGGCGCCGGGCTCGACGTCTTCGAGCAGGAGCCGCTGCGGCCCGATCATCCGCTGTGGACCATGCGCGGTGTTCTCATCACGCCCCACACCGCCGGCTTCGGACCCTACCTGGACGACCGGCGCTACGACATTTTAGCCGACAACAGCCGGCGCTTTGTCCGCAGCCTGCCGCTGCGCAACGTCGTCGACAAGGCCAGCTGGTTCTAGGCACGCCCCGATGCCCGCGCCCGTTGGCCTCAACGTGTGGTCGAGGCTGGTCGAGGAGCTCTTCCCGTACCTCGACCAGACGGTCGGCCCATTCGATAGCCTCTGGTTTCCCGACCACGTACAGTACGGCAGCAACAAGGTCGCCGAGGGCTGGACCATCCTCGCCTACGCGCTCGCGCGCTATCCCGACAAGCTCTGCACGCACGAGGTGCTCTCCCAGAGCTTCCGCAACCCGGCGCACCTGGCCAAGATGGTCGCGACGGCGCAGGCGATCTCTGGCGGGCGGGTCATCCTGGGCATAGGCGCCGGGTGGAACGAGGAGGAGTATCGCGCCTACGGCTGGCCCTTCCCGCCGACGCCCGTGCGCATCGCCCAGCTGTGCGAAGCCATCGAGCTGATCCGGCTCATGTGGACGCAGTCGCCGGCGACGTACCGCGGCGAGCACTACCAGATCGCTGGTGCCTACTGCGAGCCGCGGCCCGATCCCATTCCGCCCATCGTCGTGGGCGGCCACGGCGAGAAGCACCTGCTCCGCGCCGTGGCCAGGCACGCCGACTGGTGGAACTATAGCTTTCGGGACGATGCGACGTATGCGCACAAGCAGGAGGTGCTCAAGGGCCACTGCCGCGACGCCGGCCGCGACTATGACGAGATCGAGCAGGTGCTCCGCGTGGGCATCCTGATCGCCCCAACCGAGCGCGAGGTCGAGCGGCTGAAGACCGCGCCCGGCGTCAGGCCGATGCAGGACATCCGCGTGGCCGGCACGCCGGCCCAGGTCACCGAGGCGCTGCTGGGCGTGATCAAGCGGGGCGCCCGCCGGCTCACGGTCAATTTCGCGGACGCCCCGCGCCCGGACGGCACCCGGCTCTTCGCGTCCGCGGTCCTGCCGCATCTCTTCTCAGCGTCGGAGCGTTAGCGCGTGACCCGGGCGGCCGTCGCGCTCGCGGTCCTGGCGGCGCTGCTGCTGCCTGGCCGGCCCGCCCCAGCGCAGCCCACGGGCGCGGAGACGGCGTGCAACCAGGAGCCGGGCAACCGCTTCTATTGGGTCGAGCGCGCGTTCTGCGATCTCGAGATGTCCGGGCCCCAGCGCGCGCGCGGCATCGTCATCTGGAACCACGGCATCTCGGGCACGAATCCGTCGTGGTGGGCGCCCGCCCCGCCCGTGATGCGCCTGCTCCAGGCGCGCGGGTGGGACGTCATCATGATCAAGCGACATAATCTCGCCGAGACCATGCCGGGCGGGCCGCTGGCGCGGAGCGTCGAGCGCACCCTGCAGGAGGCGGCCGCGCAGCGGAAGCTCGGCTATCGCCACGTGGTGCTCGCCGGCCAGTCCTTCGGCGGCTACGTCACGCTCGAGGCCATCGACACGGCGCCGGATATCTTCGCCGCGGTCGCGCTCTCGCCGGGCGTGCGCTCGAGCAGCGCCGACGGGCGGCTCGATCCGACCATCATCGAACAGATCCTCCAGCGCGCGCGCGTCGGCCGGCTGGGGCTCGTGTTTCCCGGAGGGGACGCCCTCTTCGGCCACATCGCTCGAGGCGGGCGCGCGCAGCCGATTCTCGCGCGCCGCGACTTTCCGTACCTGATGATCGACGAGGCCAGCGAGATCACTGGGCACGGCGGCGGCGCCACCGGGCGCTTCGCGCTCCGCTACGGCCTCTGTCTCGCCGAGTTCCTGGCCGCGCCGGATCTTCCGGCCGGCCGGTTCACCTGCGAGGCGCCCCGCGAGGATTGGAGCGTGGTGCGCGAGCTCTTGATGCCCGCTGGGGAGCCGACGCCGGATCTCGCCGTCGACCCGTCGAGCCTCCCCGCCGCGCTCGCCCCGCTGGTCGGCCCGCACTGGGCGCTGCTCGGCGATACGCTGGTCCTCGTCGCGCCGGTGGCCGACCCGCGCGGCGTGCGCCTGCTGTACCGGTCGACCGGGGTGGGCGGCGGCGTCCTGGACGCGAGGATCATCGGCAGCTCGATGCGCGCGGTCCTGCCCAACAAGTCCACCGTCACGCTCTCGCCGGATGGCCACGGCACGATCACGTGGACCTCGTCGGACGGCTCGCAGGTGGTGTCCGCCCCGCTCCGGCGGGGGATGCGCGATAACGACGCGCGATGATGCCCGCCCTTCAGGCGGCGCTTACGCCCGTGAGACCCCGGACGAAGTAGTCGATGAACAGCGCGTACAGGATCGCGACGGGCAGGCCGATGATCAGGGCGGCCGCCATCAACGAGCCCCAGTAGTAGATATCCCCGCGGATGAGCGCGGTGACGAGGCCGACCGGCGCCGTCATTTGGTCACGCGCCGCCACGTACGCGACGGCGTAGAGGTAGTCCTGCATCGACAGTGTGAACGCGAAGATGGCCGTGATCGCGACGGCCGGCCGGCTCAACGGCACCACGACGCGCACGATCGCGCTCGCCACGCCGCACCCGTCGACCCAGGCCGCCTCTTCGAGCTCGCGCGGAAGCGTCTTGAAGAAGCCCATCATGAGCCAGGTGCAGAACGGGATGGTGAAGGTCGGATAGACGACCACCAGCGCCCACCAGGAGTCGAAGAGCCCGAGCGCGCCTACGACTCGCGCCAACGGCAGGAACAGGATGGTGGGCGGGACCATGTAGGTCATGAACGTCGCGATTCCGATGGAGCCCGCGCCCGGGAGCCTGAGGCGCGCGAGGGCGTAGCCCGCCGGGATCGCGGTGCAGAGCGTGATGAGCACGACGAGGCCTGCCAGGAGCAGGGTGTTGACCAGCCAGGTGCCGAAGTACGTGTGCTCGAACAGGAGCCTGAAATGTTTGAGAGTGGGCGGGAGATGGAACCAGAGCGGGGAGTGGTCCATCCGGTAGAGATCGGCGTCCTCCTTGAACGCGGTGATCGCCATCCAGATCACCGGAAAGAGCGCGGCCACCAGGAATGGAGCGAGCCCCGCGTACAGGAGCGCGTGCCGCCGGATCTCCCGGGAGTTCGTGGCCGCGCTGTCTACCGGCGGAGCCGCCGGTGGTCGACCATCAGTCAGCGGTCCTGGACGACCTTGATGCCGGCGCGGGCGAGCTCCTCGGCGACGGCATCGTGACTGATGCCGAGCTGCATCCACACGGAGCGCGGCCACGCGGCCAGGATGTCGGGCAGGTGCGGCGGGATGTCATGCGGGCGCCGGAAGACGTTGACCATGTCGACGGGCTCCGGGACCTCCGCGAGCGTGCGGTACACGGGCTCTCCCAGGATCTCGGTGACGTCCGGGTAGTAGACGGGCACGGGCACGATCTCGTAGCCGGCCTCGGCCATGTACTCGGGAACGTAGAAGGCCGGCTGGCTGCGCCGCGATTCCGGCTTGATGCCGAGCACCGCGATGCGCCTGGTGTCGGCGAGGATCGCGGCCATCTCCGCGTCGGTATCGACCAGATTGTCCTGCCAGTCGGCCATGCCACGAGTGTACCAATGTGCTAGCCTCATCGCAGGAGGGCCGCAGCCATGCCGATTCGACTCACCCGCATCTACACCCGCACCGGCGACACGGGCGACACG
>WNFS01008775.1_pt1 | contig 10915 bp, 4 predicted proteins | sample 5400141 | NCBI WGS metagenome assembly WNFS01 (sample SAMN13153358, study PRJNA577476) | soil metagenome | isolation source: 60 cm saprolite under Madrone tree | place: USA:California | collected 2016-06-14 | reverse complement strand
CTGCGCAACCTGCGAATCAGACGGTGACGGCAGGACAGACGGCAGCCTTCACGGTTGTGGCGACTGGTACGGCGCTGCTGAGCTATCAGTGGCAGAAGAATGGCGTGAACATCGCCGGAGCCACAACGGCAAGCTACACCACGCCGGTTACTGCGACGTCAGATAGCGGGTCGACCTTCGATGTGGTGGTGAGCAATACGGCGGGTACGGTGACCAGTGCAGCTGCGACGCTGACAGTGAACGCCGCGCCTATAGCGCCGACGATGACCACGCAGCCAACGAATCAGACGGTCGCTGCAGGGCAGACCGCCACGTTCACGGTAGTGGCGACGGGAACTGCGCCGCTAACGTATCAGTGGCAGAAGAACGGGGTGAATATCGCGGGAGTGACTTCCAGCAGCTACATCACACCGGCCACGACGACCGCGGACAGCGGGTCGACATTCCGAGTCGTGGTAAGCAACACAGCGGGAACAGTGACCAGCGCTTCCGCGACCTTGACGGTGAACCCTGCGCCGGTGGCTCCGACGATCACCACGCAACCAGCCAGCCAGACGGTTACCGCGGGGCAGACGGCCACGTTCACCGTGGTGGCGACAGGAACGGCGCCGCTGAGTTATCAGTGGAGCCGCAGCGGAGCGACTATTGCTGGGGCCACGTCCTCGAGCTACACCACAGGGGCGACGACAAGTTCTGATAATGGAGCGCAGTTCACGGTGGCGGTCAGCAACACAGCCGGAAATGTGACCAGCGGTGCGGTGACGTTGACGGTGAACCCCGCGTCGGTAGCACCGACGATCACGTCGCAGCCAACGAGTCAGACGGTGGCTGCGGGACAGACGGCCACGTTCACGGTGGTGGCGACAGGAACTGCACCGCTGAGTTATCAGTGGCAGAAGAGTGGCGTGAATATCGCGGGAGCCACAGCAGCGAGTTACACCACGCCAGCGACAACTACTTCGGATAACGGGACGACCTTTGGGGTGGTGGTGAGCAACACGGTCGGAAGTGTGACCAGCAGCGCGGCCAAGCTCACGGTGAATGCGCCCCAGATTTCGGTTGTACCGACCAGCGTTAGTTTCGGGAATGTGGTAATGGGAACCACCAACACGAATACCATTGCAGTCACCAACTCCGGCAGTGCCAACCTGACAATTTCCCAGGCCACGGCCTCCGGGAACGGGTTCTCTACGAAGGGGCTGACCTTACCTTTGACCCTGGGCCCAGGGCAAAGCGCGAACTTCAACGTAGCCTTTGCTCCAGCGGCCCTCGGCGGCGTGCCGGGCAGCGTCTCGCTCGCTAGCAACGCCCCTACTTCGCCGACGGTCATCGCCCTCAGCGGCACCGGGGTGGCCACAACTCTCCTGCTTGGGGCAAATCCGACAAATTTGAGCTTCGGAAATGTGAACGTGGGGAGCAACGCTTCCCTAAGCACAACGCTGACAAACAATGGGAACTCAAACGTCACAATTTCCAGTGTGACTCCTGTCGGAATCGGATTCAGCCCCAGTGGCGTCACGGCGGGAACCGTTCTGACCCCAAATCAATCAGCCACGCTGAGCGTTGCGTTTTCGCCGACGGCTGCGGGTAGCGCGGTCGGCAGCGTCACCGTCCTCAGCAATGCCACTAACTCCCCAGCCATCATCACCTTCAGCGGCTCCGGTGTGGCGTCAACCAGCAGTTTGCCCACCTGCGGAAAGCTAAACGATACCAACGTTTACGTGCCGCCGAGCTACGACACCTTTGCTCTCCCGGCTAAGGGCCAAAGCTATACGGATCCGATCTTCGGCTGCAAGATCACGCGCATCACCGACGCTATTGCGATGGGGTGGGTGAGCGCGAATCATTTCTACAGTCTAATTACTCCCTTCAATGCAGATGATAGCTACATCTACATTCTCAATGGGTTTTCCGGCAGTCCTTCGATGATCGTGGACCTGGGTGGGAACATGGTCGTGCCGAGCGCCAACATGCCCAGCTTCAACTCAGCTGAAGGGATGGTCTGGGACATCACGAACCCGAAGGTTTTCTACTACACGAATGGCAATAGCTTCATCAAGGGAACCATTAGCGGGACACCGCCGAACGCCACGGTGAGCTCGACCACTCTACATACGTTTACAACAGCCGTTACCATCCCAGATGACGTTGACCTCTCTAGCGACGGCCTGCACATTTGGCTTGCAGACTGCTATCAGAACTGCACTGGTTCCATTTGGCTGGAGACCCTGAACGCGGGTAACGGCGCGGCCACGAGCTCCTCGCAGAGTGCGGTTGTACCTAACGTCAATCACCATGGAATGACCATCGTGCCCAACAACGGAGTCTTCGTCGACGGGACGCTTTACAACTCTAACGGGACACTCTGCTGCAGCGGAACGGGGATGCCCGATGGCAGCAGCACAAGCTCCCACGTGGACTGGGGCCTAGATAGTTCCGGCAAGATAGTTTCCGCTTCGATTTGGGCCCAAGGGACGACGAGCAATGGCTGCCCCAGCAACTTCGGCTGGAGCTTGTTCGACCTAGCGACCAACGCCGTGGGACTCTGCCTGAACGACGGCATCCAGAACGTTGGAAACTCCAGCCATGTGAGCATGCGTGACACGCAGGCGAAACACTGGATCACACATTCGGTGGACGACAGCGGAAGTTGCCCCAGCTCTTCCTATTGGTGCTACAACAACCCGACGAGCACGTCGGGGTGGGGCCTCTACACCGGAGAAATCATCATCTGGGACGGCACCGTCAACACAGTGCGCTTGGCACATCACCGCAGCCGCTCGGACGAAACCTATTGGGCACAAACTAGGGCGGCCATAAGCAGGGACGGAAGATACATCGCGCTCGACAGCAATTTCAACCAGTCTAGCAAGGGAGCCAATTATACTGACGTTTACGTGATCGGCCCGCTGTATTAAATCTAATGCGGGATCAAGATTCAGTAGGAAGAGGGACGTTGCCACGCAGTTTAGGAAGCAATTTGTTCGCTGGGCATTACCCCAATCAGTGGAGCGCTGAACGGGAGGGTTGTTTTGGGGCGCGTACACTGGACCGCGCGATGTCTGGCCATGTAATGAATTTGTTCAGCTCGTAATTGAAATACACCCCCAAAGTCACGGCAATGAATTGAGAAATCAACCGAGACAGAGAAGCAAATCCCTGCGTGCCATTTTGCAGGATGGACAGCTGCGTCAGACTCCACGTCAAGCCTGCATAGGCTGCTGTGGTGACACTCAGTCCGGCTGCCGACATACCCAAGTAGGAAAGATAGCCCTTCAGGACTCGTAGACCTCGGTGTGTGCGGTCAGCAAAGGACCAGATGTTATTGAGCACGTAATTGTGAACATTGGCTAAGATGCTGGCAACCGCGGAAGCTTGCCAATCATTCCAGCTCGTCAAGTGGAGCAACAATGTCATGGCGGCGAGGTTGACAATGACTCCGATGCTGCCGACTGCAGCAAACTTCAAGAATCGGTCGGACACGAGCCGACTCGCGGTGGACAGCCGCCACAACTGCGTCAAGTACTGAAGAACTATTTTGCCGCATAGTTTTGATTCCCCGAATTTTCTGGAGCCGAACGTATAGGGAATTTCCGTGAGGACCGCCGGTTGAAGCTTGGCGAGGACTTCCAAGAGAATCTTGAATCCATTACCATTCAGGTCTGCCCGGACGCGCGCAAAATCCTTCCTCCACATCAGAAAATATCCGGACATGGGATCCTTCAGTTTGACCCGCAACAAGATTTGCGCCATTTTTGTAGCCGTCCAAGATCCGAAACGGCGTTGCCAGTTCCATCGCCCGGTGCCACCGCCATCCACGTAACGACTGCCCACTACCGCATCGGAGCCCTCGTAAAGCTCCTCAAGCATCTTCGGGAGGATCCGAGGGTCATGCTGCAAGTCGGCATCGATGCAAGCCACCGCCTCACCCTGGGCTGCAGAGAACCCGTCGATAACTGATGAACTTAATCCAGGGTTGCACGTGCGGCGCAGGACGCGCACTCGCGGATTGGTCAAAGATATTCGCTCAGCAACGGCCCAAGTTAGGTCGGGAGAGTTATCATCTACGATTAAAATCTCATAGTCGATGTGGCTTAAAGCTTGCCCAAGCTGTTCCACGAGCCGAGGAATATTTTCGGCCTCGTTGAAAGTTGGCGATATGACGCTCAGCTTCATAATCGCTCTCCATCGGGGGGAATCGGTCTTTATAGGAAGCGCCGGGGTTTGCTTGTTGGGTCGTTCTTAAGAGGGAGAAAGTTGCAGACTATTTTTGTTCTACGGCAGGGCTTCCGAGATGAGAAATTCGCGCTCAAATCGGCTTCCTTTATATATGTAGGCAGCAGAACGAAAAGCGGCACGATCGAACGGTTGTCGGATGGTGTTATTTCTTCAGGGATGTCGCCGCCCAAGTGGCGCCGGATTGAAAGATCATGACTTTACTGTTCTCGGCTGCCAGTTGGAGCCATTGCGGCCGCCGGCCCTCGATCAGTCCCTGGAGAAAAGGCGACTCCTGCTGGACTGATTCGATAGTTGGGTCGATGCTTGGATACAGTATTAAAAAAGTGGCGTCGTATTGCTGCATGACGGCTCGCACTTCCTTTTCACCCCAACGCTGGTCGCTGAAGTGGGAACCAACAAGGCTGACCACCTTATGCTTTAGAGCGTAGGCTGTGGCCTGGCCATTGGTCGCGACTACGACCGTGCCGAGCGGCACGTTCACATCGAACCAGGACCGCAGGCTTCCGCCCGTTCGAGACGGGAAAGCGAAGCTCGCTTCCACGACCCGGTCCGGTGGCACCGATCGAAGGGCCATGGTGTTTTCCAAGTTGATGCCCCAATAGCACCCCACAATCATGGCAGCGCATGCTGTCCATGCTAGTCTAGTCGAGCGAGCACCTGGCAAAGCTCGTACCCTGGTGAAAACGAGGCCGGACAGGAGCAAGTAAATTGGCAGCAGGGGATAGAACATCCGACTCCCGAACGAGATCACGCTGGACATGCCCAGGTAAATCATTCCGGCGTTGTAAACCAGGACGTAAACCAGCAGCAGCCCCGCGCGTGGAAATCCGCTGCCGAGTGCTGTACGGATATCCAAACTGCTCGTCAGCCGCGCTGCCGCTACGAACAGTAGTGCGGACAACAGTATGAGTCCGACGCACAACGTCACCTGCAATGCGCCCAACTGGGTCGGCACACCTTCACCGAAAAACAGATGGTACGTCGAGACGCCGAACTGTTTCAGAACAGCCGTCAAGGGGTGGGCCACTGCTTTTGTGTTTCCGCCCTTCCAAGAGCCCGTCAGAAGCGTATTCCGTACCAGCAAACTACTGATCAGGCCAGCCGGGAGGGCCAAGGACGCTGCGGCAATCGCAGACTGGCGATCGCGTCGGCGCAATGCTCGCCAGGCCAGGTAGGCTGCAACCGCCACAAATAGAAATAATCCGGCATAGCGTACCCAGCACGCGCATCCCACGAGCAAGTTGCCCGCGACAGCAAGCGGCGTGCCTCCTCTTGCTCGTTCGTGCAGCAGGAGGCATAGCAGTGCGCCGAGCGCGAGCGCTGTGAATAACGATTCTGTTGCCACGGCGGTCGCATACAAGCCCGCGGCGAAGCTCCCGAGCAGCAGAACCAGCGCTACTCGTGTCGCCATGGGGCTCAGTTCGAGCAAGCCTGCACCGCACGCGATTAACGGAACCAGGAAGATGAACGAAGCAGCGGAAAGGACGAGCCCAGCCGTCTCGCTCGCCAAGCCCGTTCGCGTCATCGCCCCGATTGCCAGCGAATAACCGGGAGGAAACGTCGTGAGGGGCGCCGGAAGCCTTCCGTGAGAGCGTTCCGTATCGAAGTGCACGATCGAGGTCGTGAGCCCGTGCCCGTCATCGATGTTTTCGGCCTCGCTTAGGTATTGGTAGCTGTCGTCGCTTAGCCCCGGTCCTCCGGCGTCGTACAGAATTCCCGCCACCGCCGTCACGTAGAGCAGGCACCAGAGCATGATTTCTGTCGCACTTAGGGAGCGGCAGTAGGGCCTGACCGCGGACGGCGCATTTTGGAGGAGGCGCCGACCAGGCACAGCGTCCGGGCGCCCTGCGTCGCTTGCCTGGGTGCCCGTGCCGGTGTCACTGAATCTGGATGATGTAAGCATCGGTGTAGCCATTGCCACCAGCCGAATTCGTGCTCCCCATATCGCTATCAAATATTACGTACTTCCCGCTACGGCTGATGGAGGCGTGGGGTTGCCTCCAAAACTGATTCAGGTAGGCCGGGTGAGAACGATGGTGCGCGAGTCGATAAACACTGGCTGGATTGTCGTTGGCATCGACTCTGGCGACTACAACTTCACCTGCCCATTGCGGCCAAACAGTCTGCCAATCAGATTCGGGTGGAATATTGTAGATATTCGGGTAGTTCGGATCATGGAACGCAGACCACACAGCCCACGGCTGCTTGGGCCCACCTTGATAATTGGTGTGACCGTCTCTCCAATTCTTATTGAACCAGCAGCTAAACGACGTGTTCGTTGTCCAGTTTTTCTCAACGTCCGAGCCGCCGCGATTGGTGCAAGGATCGGCTGTATCGGCGTCGCGGTCGACGAGGGCCACATCATTGCCGGCCAAATCCAGGCCGAAGTCGGTGTGAACTCCGCTCCTTTGGAACTGGTAGGCATTCGTGCCATCCCAAATAACATCGTTGTTGTAGTTCGTACTGGTGAGACCTACCTTGATGCTGTTTTTCCCGGTGATCTGGAAGGCGTGCATGCTTGTAACACCGCTCGGATGCCATACGTCCGTTCCGCTGCCCGAGGGCCGATAGTCCACGACGTTGGTTGAGAGCTTCCAGACAAAGTAATAATCAAAGACCGAAGATCCTGCCCTCATACCCGCTAAGGCGACATGGTCGCCGTCGTAAGAGATCGGGCTGCCCCCGGTCTCTGTATTTTCGATGGCGGTGTAGCCGTCTGCCGCAAAGTCATGCCAGACCCGACTGCTCACGGTGCAGTTATGCGTGGAGGCGCAGCTCATGCTGTACTTGATGGTCGCTTGGAGGAGCTGGGTGCCCGAAGTGTTCCAATACATATAGGGATTGCTCGCATCCCACTGCACGCTCTTGTTGCCCACCATGTTAGCTGGTGGCACTACGATGCTGCCATTCATGTCGGCTATGTACCAGCCGGGCCCATTCTCCACATAGAGAGAGAGCAAGATGTCATTGGCATTGAACGGGGAGAGAAGCGAATAACCGTGATGCACACCCGTGTTCGCACCGAAATCATGGACAGCGTCCGAAATTCGCCTTACCGTGCAGCCGAAGTCTGGATCGACGTACGTCCCGCCTTTCGGCGGAGGCGTGAAACGGGTGTAGTCGGTAGGCGCATGAACTTGCGCATCATTGGGACGCCCGCATATGGGAAAACCGATTGGTCTCAAGGCTGCCAGGTTATGCGAGGAAGGCGCACTGCCGGTGGTAACCAGAGAACCAGTGGATCGTGACATCCAAGAGCAAGCGACTAGGCGGGTGACCAGGACCATCGCTACCAGCACCGCTACAACCGCCAGGCGAGGGACTAACCGTCCGATTGTGTCGGAGTGTAACGACTTTACCGACAAAGGTAGCTCTCGGGAATGGACCTAGGCACTGGGTAGCGCGCTAATATAGCGGGCCGATTATGTAGACGTCCGTATAATCGGAGCCGGATGGAGTGGGTGTAGAGGCCCCACCCCGTCATATTCGTCGGGTTGTTGAAGCACCAATAGGAAGAGCTGGGGCAACCTCCGCTATCATCGTCCGAGAAAACAATCCAGTACCCTGACAAGGTATCACGCGCGCTGTTGTGGGCAGCGCTTCCACCGTGTTGGATGCCGTCGTTAAGGCATAACCTTACGCTGTTGCTCGCCAGATCGAGGAGGCTATAACCCCAACCGCTCGGACATCCATTTTCTGCTGTTCCCGCATACCAAATGGAAGCGGCCACCATTTTGCCAGAGCTGTCCAACCCCCAGTCTGTATGGGAGTTAGTGCCGCCTCCCGGCACTTCGTAAACCGTGCCGTCCGGATTGTAGATCGCCCTGTTACCGTTACCCTCAACGGAAACTCCGTTATTGGGCACGATTTGGAGCTTGTGGTAGGTGACGCTAGCCATCACTGTACCCATCGTGGCGTTGGTTGCATTGCCATTGCCGGCGTTCAGGGTTACGAAAAAGACGTCTGCAGTATAGGAATCACCTCCCATGCTAGGGGCGCTCGTTAGCCAGATATGGAGGCCGTCATTGGAGATGTCCATATCGCCCGAGATGACGACACTCGCGTATTGCGTAAACGTCGCCAAGACGGTAGGGGTTACCGTAGCGTTCGGCGGTGTTCCGCTGATGGTTCCCTTTATAAACTGATTTCCATTTGTATAGTAAATCGCTTTGTTATTCGTCGTGTCCCAAACCTCGATGGAAGAATTCGTAGGAGGCATGTTAGATTCGGAAACGACCACATTCCCACTCGAATCTACGATTATCGGGGCACTGCCATAAAGAAACAGATAGCTGTCGTCAGCGTTGAAGGGAGTAATCGTGCTGTAAAAATGGGTCGCTTCCACCCACCCCATCGCGATAGCGTCCGTGACGCGCGTGATCTTGCAGCCGAAGACCGGATCAATATAGCTTTGGCCTTTTGCCGGAGGACTGAAGGTGTCGTAGTTGGGCGGCAAGTAGATGTTGGTGTCGTTTACCTTTCCACAAGTCGGAGTTCTAACGGTCGCAGCTTTGAAAGTCGCCACATACAGAGCCCAACTGCCAGTAGCTGTACCGAGAGTAAAGCTCGCCGTCTGCGCTCCGGCCGTCGCACTGAGGTTGTCCTCGGAGCCATCGAAGTGATTACCAGTCGTCGTTATGGTTGTGTAGCCAGCTCCCGCGGTGACAGTGGTTTGGGCCGCCCCCTCGTCCGCTAAGTACACGTAAATCAGGTCTCCAACCGTTGAAGTGAAGCTCCCGGAGGTCGGCGTTGTTGAGGGTCCAGCGGCCACCGCGGTGTTTGTGACGTCAAGCGAAGTACCCGTTGCAACACCGGAGTATTCAACCACGTGGATCCCAACGTCGGCCGGGCTGGAACTAAGCGTGATGGTCGTGTTCCCGGCCCGAATGTTCATCGCGTAGAACAGCTTGATACTGGCGGGGCCCTGGCCCGTAGGGCCACGGAGCACAGGCAAGGGATTCCAGGTGTTCGACGCTGTGTCGCTAACCGCAGGGTCGCTCGTTGTGTCGGCCCACGAAGCACTCACTACGAGAAAGTTGCCAGCCGTCGTGCCGGTCAGCGTGACACTGTTCCCTGGATAGGTGTCAGCCTTCTGTAGCCGCGCGATGGCCGCGCAGGCTGGACTTGCCAATAAAATCGAGAGAACGAGTTGGATAAGTAGTCTCACTTAGAGCCTCCACACGAACTATGCCCTTGCACCCCAGGCACCTGGGTTATCAAGAGCGCGTCTTTTTGAAGGGACCACCGCAGCAGTTTCCACTGGCGACCGCCGATCACCGTATCTCTGCGCCAGTGGCGCTCAACCCTACGGGAGTCAGCACCTCACGATCGGCGCGGCTGTCGGCTCCAGAAGGAATGTGCGTGAACTTGTTGCGCTTCAAACGCAGGAATGGGCTCTCCAACCATCTGAAAGAGACAATGGCCAGCGAGAACGTTATTGCTAGTGCACACAGGCAGGAAAGCGTCCAGCTATGCGCATGATGGTATCGGGTAAGGAGATGGTGCGAGAGCTGCAGGCCCAGAAAGTGATGGGCGTAAAGCCCGTATGAAATCTTGCCCAAGTATACGAGCCAGGAATGCTTCAGGAAGGGAAACCCGTCCTGGGCAGCCCCCAACACAGAAAGGAAGATTGCAACGCCTCCGAGCGACATCAACGGATATCCAATCATGCCTCCGAGCAGTGTTGGCACAGGATCAAGCAAGCCGCAACGTAGCCCGACAATAAGCCATGCAGAAATTCCGGCCAGAAGCAACGCCAGTCTAGTGAGAAGTCCGACGCGGAACGTGGGACATCCGTGCAAAATCGCTGCCAGAAGTATTCCGCAGGCGATGGAGTCCAGGCGGGCAAAGCTGTTATACCAAATAGGCTGCCCTCCTGTATGTTTTACCAACAGAATCAGGCGGGCTAGGGCAGCCAACGCCAGCAGGCCGATGGCGATTTGAGTTAAGTTTCTCTTGGACGCCCGCCGTACGACGAGGGGCCAGAGCAAGTAAAATTGCTCTTCGAAGGACACACTCCACAAAGGGCCAATGATCTCGGCGTGGGGAAAACCGCGGAAGACCATGATCCAGTTTCCCGCAAATAACAGAAAAGAGAGCGCATAAGCCCATCCCAGCGGCTGAGTCCGATCGAAGATGGACACAATGCCTGCAAGTGCGATCATGAAGAAGTAGAGAGGCCAAATTCGCAGGAGGCGTCGGATATAAAACGCCTTCAAATCCGGAACGCCTCTGAGCTCCTTCTCCCGCAACAGCAGCTCTGTTATCAAAAAAGCGCTTAGTATGAAGAACACGTCGAGGCTGGCCATGCCGGCCTTGAGCAGGCTCGTAATCAAAGAAGCGAAAGCGGAGGGAACGTGATGGTCGGTGTAAACATTCTGTTCTCTGGGTAGCGCGTGATAACCCCAGACTCCCCAAAACAGGAAAAAGCGGATGGCATCCAGCTCGGGAAAGTAAAACCTCTTCTGCAAACCAGCTCGGCGCCCGACGTCTGGATGGGCTCCGGTTCCGGTTGATGGCGTTGTTGCCAGAAGGGCTACCATTCTACTGTGATTCAGCGGAATAAATGGAATCGGTCGCGGGTCCGACCCCGAAGCCGTGAGGACGCAAAAACTTCCGCTCAAAGACGTGCAAGATGCCGGGTACGAGCCAGCCGAAGAGCGCAGGGGGCCCACTG
>WNFS01015891.1_pt1 | contig 10919 bp, 14 predicted proteins | sample 5400141 | NCBI WGS metagenome assembly WNFS01 (sample SAMN13153358, study PRJNA577476) | soil metagenome | isolation source: 60 cm saprolite under Madrone tree | place: USA:California | collected 2016-06-14 | reverse complement strand
AGATCCGGCACCTCAACATCCCCGGCGGCAACGTGCTGCGGATGAAGGGGCGGATGGCCGTCCCGACCACGCCGTCGATCGACCCGGCCGCCAAGGGCGTGCGCGTCCTGCTCACCGATGCGCAGGGCGGATCCATGCTCGACGCCATCATCCCGGGCGGTGCGGGCTGGACGTCGAACCAGGCTGGCACGGCCTGGCGCTACCACAACCCGGGCGAGGCCCACGGCATCACCAAGGTGCGCATCCGCATGCTCTCCGCGTCCGGACTGCTCAGGTTCCTGGTGGGCGGCAAGCACGGCACCTACGGCCCGTCGCCCGCGGCGATGCCCGTCAAGGGCACCCTGGTGATCGACTCGCCGATCGCGCAGACGGGGCAATGCGGAGAGTTGCTCTTCGCCGGGCCGGCGCCGGCGCCGCATTGCGCCTTCAACGCGTCTGGGAGAACGCTCCGCTGCAAGTAGCGCGGCGGACTCGGGCGGACGCGGACCTTCCTCACCCGACGAGCAGCGTGCGCCCGGTTTCCTCCGAGCGCCACGCCGCCGCCATCGCCTCGGTGCTGTGCGCGATGCCGATGCGGCCCGCGGGGTCGATCAACACCAGGCCCGCGGCCGCGCCGAGCCGGCGCTCGAGCTCGGCGAGGGTGTGCCGCGCCACCCAGGATGCGTCGAGGCCGCGGCCGACCAGCTCGAGGGCACTGCGCACGAGGCAGAGGCGGATGATCGCCTCGCCGGGCCCGGTGGCCGATCCCGCTCCGAGCCGGTCGTCCGCATAGGTGCCCGCGCCGATCACCGCGGAGTCCCCGACCCGGCCGCTGCGCTTCCCGGCGACGCCGCCGGTCGAGGTCGCGGCCGCGACGTGGCCGGCGCCGTCGCGGGCGACGGCCCCCACGGTTTCCCCCGTCGCCGGCCGGCCCTCGCGCCAGCGGCGACGTGCCTCCGCGGTCACCAGCATCTCGGGCGGGCAGCGCGGGAGGCCGTGGCGGGCGGCGAGTGCGGCTGCGGCCTCGCCAACGAGCAGGACCTCGCGGCCCTCGGCGAGCACCGTGCGCGCGAGCCGGACCGGATTCGCGACGCCGCTCACCACGCCGACGGCGCCGGCGGCGAGCGTCTCGCCCGCCATGACCGAGGCATCCATCTCGAGCGTCCCCTCCGCCGTCAGCACCGAGCCCAGGCCGGCGTTGAAGTGCGGGTCGTCCTCGAGCACGACGACGGCTTCGACGACCGCCTCGAGCGCGCTCCCGCCGCGCGCGAGCACCTGCCACCCCGCCTCGGCCGCTCGCGCCAGGCCGGCCCTGCGCGGCGCCCGCTCCTCCGCCGCCTCGCGCCCCGCGCCGCCGTGCACCACGATCACCTTCACGGCGCGCGACTATAGGGAGCGGCGCCGACGGGCTGCAACCGCTGGCGCGGTAGTGTAAAGAGGGGCGGCCCGTTCGCGAAAGGAGCCCAGCCATGATGTTCCACGGCGTCGATGTGAAGAAGCAGTTGAAGCGCATGCGCGAGCTCGCCCCCGAGGCGTACCGCGCGTTCCTCGAGTTCGACGGCAAGGCGTTCGCCGAGGGCGCGCTGACGGTGAAGACGAAGGAGCTGATCGCGCTCGGCATCGCGCAGATCACCCAGTGCCCCTGGTGCATCGACGCGCACACGGCGCGGGCCACCAAGGCGGGCGCCACGGACCAGGAGATCGCCGAGACGACCTTCGTCGCCATGGCGATGGCGGCCGGCGCAGCCTGGAGCCACGGCGGCCTCGCTCTCCAGTCGCTCGACGAGCACCACGCGGCCGGCAAGTGACGCGCCTCTCCCGCCTCTTGGTGCCGACGCTGCGGGAGGATCCGGCCGATACCGAGGTGGTGAGCCACAAGTTGCTCGTGCGCGCGGGCATGATGCGGCAGGTGGCGCGCGGCATCTACGACCTCCTGCCGCTCGGGCTCCGCGCCGTGCGTCGCTTCGAAAACATCGTGAGAGATGAAATGGACCGCGCGGGCGCGCAGGAGATCCTGATGCCGGCCGTCATCCCGGCCGAGCTCTGGCGGGAGAGCGGGCGCTGGGAGCAGTACGGGCGCGAGCTCCTGCGGATGAAGGATCGCTACGAGCGCGACTTCTGCTTCGGTCCGACCCACGAGGAGGTGGTCACGGACCTGATGCGGAGAGAAGTTCGCTCCTACCGCGATCTCCCGAAGAACCTCTACCAGATCCAGGTGAAGTTCCGCGACGAGGTCCGGCCGCGCTTCGGGCTCATGCGCGGGCGCGAGTTCATCATGAAGGACGCGTACTCGTTCCACGTCGACGTCGAGGACGCGCGGCGCGAGTACCGGAACATGTTCGACACCTACGGGCGCATCTTCGCGCGCTGCGGGCTCAGCTTCCGTCCCGTCGAGGCGGGCACCGGGGCCATCGGCGGCTCGCTGTCGCACGAGTTCCAGGTGCTGGCCTCCTCGGGCGAGGACGCGATCGTGTCCTGCGACCGCTGCGACTACGCGGCGAACGTCGAGAAGGCGGAGGTGCGCCCGCTGCCCGCCCCCACCGGCGGCGCCGGCGGGACGCTCGAGCGGGTCGCGACGCCCGGCAAGCGTACGGTCGAGGAGGTGAGCGCGTTCCTCGGGCTCCCGCCCGAGCGCTTCGTGAAGACGCTCGTCTACCGGACGGCGGGGGATGCGACGGTCGCGGTCCTGGTGCGCGGCGACCACGAGGTCTCGGAGACGAAGCTGCAGGCCGCGCTCGGCGGCGAGCCGGTCGCGCTCGCCGACGAGGAGACCGTCGAGCACGCCACCGGGGCGCCGGTCGGCTTCGCGGGGCCGGTCGGGCTCGGCGTGCGCATCCTGGCCGACGCCTCGCTGCGCGGCATGCGCGGCGCGGTGAGCGGGGCCAACCGCGCCGACGAGCACGTCGTCAACCTCGACCTCGAGCGCGACGTGCCGAACCTCGCCTTCGCCGACCTGCGGCAGGCGCGCGGCGGCGACCGGTGCCCGCGCTGCGAGGGCGGCGCCTTCGCCGAGTACCGCGGCATCGAGGTGGGGCAGGTCTTCCTGCTCGGCACGAAGTACAGCGAGACGATGGGCGCCACCTTCCTCGACGCCGGGGGCACGCAGCGGCCGATCGAGATGGGCTGCTACGGGATCGGCATCACCCGCACCGTCGCCGCCGCGATCGAGCAGCACCACGACGACGCGGGCATCGTCTGGCCGGCGCCGCTCGCGCCCTACGGCGCGCTGGTCGTGCCGCTCGCCGCCGACGCGCAGCTGCGCGAGACGGCCGAACGGCTGGCCGCCGAGCTGGAGGCAGCGGGTGTCGACACGCTCCTCGACGACCGCGACGAGCGGCCGGGGGTCAAGTTCAAGGACGCCGACCTGATCGGCCTCCCCGTCCGCTTGACGGTCGGTCCGCGGGCGCTCGCGCGCGGGGCGGTCGAGTTGAAGCGCCGCAGCGACCGGGAGGCGACCGAGGTGCCGGTCGCCGAGGCGGCCGCACGGGCGGCGGCGCTGCTGGGCCCGCGTGGGGAAGCGGGGCCGCACGGAGGCGCGGGGCCGCGCGGGAGCGCGGCCGGATAAATGTCCAGCCGCTGGCCCTTCCTCCCCCCCCGGCCCGACAGCATCCGCCACCGGCTGATCTTCGCCCTCGACGTCGAGACCTTCGCCGAGGCCGAGCGCCTGGTGCAGCTCCTCGCCAAGGACGTCGGCGTCTTCAAGGTCGGGAAGCAGCTCTTCCTCCACTCGGGTCCCGAGGTGGTGCGCATGATCCACCGCTATGGGGTGGACGTGTTCCTGGATCTCAAGTTCCACGACATCCCGCACACCGTGGCGCGCGCCGGCATCGAGGCGGCGCGGCTCGGCGTCCGCTTCTTCGATCTCCACGCCTCGGGCAGCTTCGAGATGATGGAGCGCACGCACGCCGAGGTGACGCGCGTCTGCCGCCGCGAGGGCATCCGGCGACCGAAGATCCTGGCGGTCACGGTGCTGACCAGTCTCCGCAAGAGCGACCTCCGGCGCGTCGGCGTGGCCGCCGAGGTCGAGCACCAGGTCGTGCGCCTGGCCCGCCTCGCGCGCAAGGCGGGCATGGACGGCGTGGTCACCTCGCCGCTCGAGATCGCGCGCATCCGACGCGAGTGCGGGCGCGGCTTCCTGATCGTGACGCCCGGCGTGCGCCCGGCGCGGCGCGACGCGCCCGCGGAGCCGGACGATCAGAAGCGCATCATGACGCCCGAGGAGGCGATGCGGCTCGGCGCCGACTACCTCGTGCTCGGGCGGCCGATCCGTGACGCGCGCGACCCGCTCGCCGCCGTGCAGGAGGTCGTGGCGGAGATGGCGCGCGGCTTTCTCCTGGCGCGGGCGAAGCCGGGGATGCGGGGCTAACGACGGAGACTGGACGGGCTCCTAGGACGCGGTCGCGGCGCCGGGCTGCGTGCCCGCGACCCGCTGCGCCCGCCGCCACGCGCGCCCGGCCGAGAGCACCGCGCCGGCGAGCACGACGCCGATCACCCAGGCCCCGCCGTGAGCGAAGATCGAAGCGTGCACGGCGCGCAGCGCGGCCGCGAGCGCGAGCCCGAGCACCAGGCCGCGCGGCGGGATCTCGCGCCAGGCGAGGTGCTGCCGGCGGGCGACGATGGCGGCGAAGGGGACCGCAGAAGTGACGGCGAGATAGCCTGCATACGGCGCGCCCCGGCGGGCGAGGAGCTTCCGATCCTGGTGCCAGGCGCCCAGGATCGCGAGCGCGGCGAGGCCGGCGAAGAAGACGGCGCCCACCAGACGCGTCGCGAGCAGCACGTGCGCAGACGCCAGGAGCGCGACGCCGACGAAGAAGGGGTGGCGCGTCACGCGCTCGACGCCGCGCGGAGCGCGGATGGGCGGATTGATGTCATCACCCGCTGCCCGACGGCGAGCCGCTCGAGCCCGGGCGTGAGCCGCCGCGGGCTCTGGCGGCCCAGGTTGTCGATCATCACCCGCTGCCCGACGGCGAGCCGCTCGAGCCCGGGCGTGAGCCGCCGCGGGCTCTGGCGGCCCAGGTTGTCGATCCAGTCGTAGCTGTAGGGCGCCGCGCGCAGCTGGCAGAGCCAGCGAAAGAGGACGCGCGCGGGTGCCGCGACGTCGACGGCGCGGAAGAGCGCGTCGGCCGGCTCGGGCACGAGGCCGTCGCATGGGAGCGGCCGCGCGCGCTCGGCCGCCGTCGAGCCCCAGGTGTAGACGGCCGAGCGCTCGAGCGGTAGCAGGCAGGCGAGCGCGGCGCGTTCGGGTTGCATGCGAGTCCGCCTACCGTCGCTGGTGCGCGCGGGCGGCCGTCAACGGGAGCACGTTGCGGAGCGCCTCGGGATCGAGCGGCTTCCCCTGCGTGAAGGCGCCGACGCCCGCGTCGATGGCGGCGAAGAAGGCGCGCAGCGCGCCCAGGCGGGCGGCGACGAACGGGCGCGCCTCGCGACCCCGCTCGGCAGCGGCGCGCTCGGCCTCGGCGGCGGCAGCCAGCACCTGGCGCACGTTCCAGCGGAAGCGGCGCTCCATGATCTCCTGCAGCACGCGCCAGAAGTCGGTGGCGGCCTCGTAGTGATCCTTGCGCGAGCCACCGACGCGCGTGCGGCGCACGAGGTGCCAGTCGACCAGGCCGCGGATGTTGACCGAGACGTTGCTCTTGCTCTGCTCGAGCTCGCTCGCGATCTCCTCCAGCGCCACCGGGCCGTCCCGCAGGTAGAGGAGGGCGAAGATGCGGCCCTGGAGCTGCGAGAGGATGCCGGAGGTGGCGGCCGCCGCGCCCATGCCGTCGACGAAAATCGCCGTCGCGCGATCCATGATGTACTGTACATTTAGTGTTTTCTGAACGTTCAGTCAACCCGGTCTGACGGAGCCTCCTGGGGGCTCACACCCCGAGCCGCACGTGCGCCAGGCAAGGCAGCTCGCGGCGCACCCGCTCCAGGTAGGCGCGGTCGATCTCGGCCGTGATCACGCCCTCGCCCTCGCTCGCGCGCGCGAGCACGCGGCCCCAGGGGTCGACGATCAGCGACTCGCCGTAGTCGGCGAAGCCGTGCGGGCTCGTGCCGGTCTGATCGGGGGCGACCAGGTAGCACTGGTTCTCGGTGGCGCGGGCGCGACAGAGGACCTCCCAGTGGGCCGCCCCGGTGGGAAACGTGAAGGCGGAGGGGGCGAGCAGCACCTCGGCGCCGGCGCGCACGAGGCGGCGGTACAGCTCCGGGAAGCGCAGGTCGTAGCAGACCGAGAGCCCGAGCGTGCCGAGCGCGGTCGGCACGGCCACCACGTCGTCACCGGGCGCACGCGTCGCCGACTCGCGCACCGAGACGCGGCCCGGGAGGTCGACGTCGAAGAGATGCAGCTTGCGGTAGCGGGCCACGAGCGCGCCGCGCGGGTCGAAGAGGCAGCTCGTGTTGTAGGCGCGCGGCTCTCCCGGCGTCTGCTCGAGGAGCGAGCCGGCCGAGAGATGGATCGCGAGTTCGTGCGCGAGCGCCGCCAGGCGCTCGGTGGTGGGTCCGGGAATCGGCTCGGCGACGGCGGCCTCCTCGGCGCGCGGGCCGCGCCAGGCGAACACCTCGGGCAGGACCACGAGGCGCGCCCCGCGCCCGGCGGCATCGCGCACGAGCGCCTCCGCCCGGGCCAGGTTCGCCGCCCGGTCCGCGCCCGAGGACATCTGCACCGCCGCGGCGAGATACCGCTCCATCTGCGTTTTCGAGGCCATAGCGCGCCGGCTCCGCGGGCGTCAATGCAGTTTCCATCGAAGGTTGTACCTGCGCGCGGAGCTGTGATAGCCGAAGGGGAGCGATGGGCCGACTCGTCAAGCGCTATGGCAATCGCAAGCTCTACGACACGAGCGAGAGCCGCTACGTGACGCTCGACGAGATCGGGCGCTGGGTAAAGGCCGGCGAGGACGTGAAGATCCTCGAGAACGACACCGGCGATGACCTGACCGCCGTCACCTTCGCGCAGATCATCCTCGAGGAGGAGCGGCGGAAGAGCGGGCTCCTGTCGCTGCGCGTGCTGCGCGAGATCATCCAGCACGGCGAGGCGGCGTTGCAGGGGCTCTCCGCCACCGTCGATCGCGGCATGGAGGCGATTCGCTCGGTGCCCGAGCGGGCCGGCCGCCGCGTGCAGGAGCTCACGCAAGTCGCCGAGCGCCTCGGGCAGCTCCAGCACGTGGTCGACGAGACCGTGCGCCGCTCGGTCGAGCGCGTGGCTGCGCTCCCCGCCTTCCAGAAGGAGATGCGGCGCATCGAGCGGAGCATCCGCGCCCTCGAGGCGCGCATCGCCCGCCTGCGTCCCGGCAGCGACGGCCCGCCCCCGCCCGACTCGACCCAGGGCGGCAGCGGCACCTAGCAGCCTCTGGCGGGGGGCTGAAGCAAGAGCCACGCGGCTCGGCCCGGGCGCGGGGCCGCCGTCGCAGCGCCTCTGCGCCGGCACGCCCGCTCGGCGGATACCGTTTGCGGGGCCGGCGCAGCGAAGCGGAGACGGCGGCCCCGCGCCCGGGCCGCGAAGAGCGAGTTGCTCATCGCGCCAGAAACACCGGGCAGGGGCTGTTCCGCAGCACGAACTCGGTCGTGCTGCCGAGCACCATCTCGATGATGCGCGAGTGTCCGTAGGCGCCGATGAACAGCAGGTCGTGGCCACGCTCGCGGATGAACTCCACGATGCGCTGATGGGGGTAGCCGGTGATCGTCTCGCAGCTGAGGGCGAGCCCGTACGAGTGCAGGTAGCGGCGTGCCTCGTCGAGCACGCGCGTGCCGTCGGCCGCCTCCTCGCGCCCGACGTGGATGACGGTGAGCGGCAGGGAGAGCCCGCTCGCCACCTCGGCGGCGGCGTGCATCGCGGCGCTCGCCCGCTGCGAGCCGTCGTAGGCGAGCAGCGGGCGGCTGATCTCCTTGAAGCGCATGGGCGACACGAACACGGGCTTCGGCGACTTGCGGGTCACCGACTCGGTGGTCGACCCGAGCAGCCCGGTCGAGAACTGCTCGTTCACGCCGCGGTGGCCGATCACCACCAGGTCGGCGACGCGCGCCTGGTCGCAGATCTCGTTGGCGACGATGCCAGTGGCGAGCGTGGTGTCGCAGGGCACGCCGCGCTCGGCGCAGCGCTTGGTGAACGTCTCCAGCAGCACGCGGCCGCGCTCGCGCAGCGCCTCACGCATCTTGGCCGAGAAGTCGAGGTACGGCTCGAAGCCGAGCGAGCCGGAGATGTCGTGCAGGAAGGAGCCCTCGATCGAGACCACGTCGATGACGTGCAGGCCGAGGACCGTGGCGCGCACGCGCTCGGCCAGCCAGAGGGCGTACTGCAGGGCGGCGTCCGCGTGCTCGGAGCCGTCGAGCGCGACCAGGATTGTCTTGATCATGGCTGGACGCCCCTGGCCGCCTCTAACACCCGCCCGCGCAAGGGTGCAAGGCCGGCCTTTGCAAACGGCCGGCGGTCCGTTAAGACGGGAGGCCGCGATGAGCCGCCGCGACGAGGCCCTGTGCGAGGAGCTGAAGGAGGTGGCACGCCGCCTCGGCATGCAGGTGCGCGAGGAGGTCCTGCTGCGCGAGGTCGGCTACCGCGTGCGCAGCGGCGCCTGCCGGGTGCGGGGCGACGACGTCGTCTTCCTCGACCGCAACCTGCCCGCCGACGAGCGGGTCCAGGTACTGGTGGACGCGCTCGCGGGGCGCGACGTGGAGGCCGTCTACTTGACGCCCGCCGCCCGCCGGCTCCTCGAGCGTCGCGCGCGCGCCGCCGGCTGAACGCCGCCGCCATGCCGGTGCGCGCGCGGATGCGGCGGTTCGAGCAGGCGCTGCGCGAGCGGGGTTTCAAATCGACCTCCCAGCGGGACGACATCGCGCGCGTGTTTTTCGGCGCCGCGGGGCACCTCTCCATCGAGGAGCTCTACACGGCGGTCAAGAAGGTGAACCCCCGCGTCGGCTACGCCACCGTCTACCGCACGCTCAAGCTGCTCAAGGAGGTCGGGCTCGCTGCCGAGCGCCACTTCGACGACGGCCAGGCGCGCTTCGAGCCGGTCGAGGGCGAGAGCCAGCACCACGACCACATCATCTGCGAGCGCTGCGGCAAGATCGTCGAGTTCGCGAGCCAGGAGCTGGAGCGCCTCCAGGACCGCATCGGTCGCTTCCTCGGCTTCGTGGTGGGGCGCCACCGCATGGAGCTCTACGGCATCTGCGCCGAGTGCCGCGAGGGCCGGCGGCGCTCGGCCCGTGCCGAGCACGGCGTGCACCGCGTCTGATGCGGGCGATGCCGGCGCTGACCTTCGCTTGGCGGCCGTGAGCCCAGGCGGGCTGCGCTCGCGCATCCGCGCATCGCGCACGGCTGGTGCACGCGCGGGGCGCACGTCGCGGGTCACCTCGGGTCGACCGCGGAGGGTGGCCAGGACGGATTCGAGCTGATCCCCCCGCCCGCGGGTCTTGACAGCGGCCGGGTACCCATGTGAAATTGAAAGGCGTTTTCAACTAGCCGCCGTTCTCATGCGCCCACCCCGCCTCCTGCTCGCCGCGCTCCTCCTCGCGCTCGCCGCCACGGTGCGGGCGGAGGAGCGGTCGGTCGCGCTGGCCGTTGCCGAGCACGGCTTCGCGCCCCCCGAGATCGAGGCCGCGGCGGGCGAGCGCCTGCGCCTCGAGGTCACGAACCAGACCGCGGCGGCGATCGAGTTCGAGAGCTTCGAGCTGAACCGCGAGCGCGTGGTGCCGCCCGGTCAGACGGTCGCGGTCTACGTCTCGGGGCTCTCGCCGGGACGCTACGAGTTCTTCGACGACTTCCACCAGGAGCGGCGCGGCGCGCTGGTGGTGAAGTGAGGCGGCGGTGATCGAGACGCTGCTCATCATGTGGCGCGAGTCGCTCGAGGCGGCGCTCATCGTCGGTATCCTGCTCACCTATCTGGCGCGCAGCGGCGAGCGCGCGGGCATGCGCTACGTGTGGGCGGGCGCGCTCGGGGCGGTGGTCGCCGCGGTCGCGATGGGGCTGGCGTCGAACGGGGCCGCCGCCCGCCTCGGTCCGGACGCGCAGGAGCTGCTGCAGGCGGGCGTCCTGCTGCTCGCCGTGGGCGTGCTCAGCTGGATGGTGGTGTGGATGCATCGCAACGCGCGTCAGATCGGCGGCGATCTCCGGCGCCGGGCGGATCGCGCGCTCGCCACCGGGCGGCTGGTCGGGCTTGCCGCCATCGCCTTCGTCGCCGTCTTCCGCGAGGGGGTGGAGGCCGTGCTCTTCCTGTGGGGCGTGGTCGTGCAGCGCGCCGACGCGAGCGCCCCGGCGCTCCTCGCCGCGGGCGTTGCCGGCGCCGGGCTCGCGGTGGCCACCGCCTGGCTCTTCTTCCGCGGCTTCGCGTTCTTGAACCTGCAGACCTTCTTCCGCGTGACCGGCCTCCTCCTCTTGCTGGTGGCGGCCGGCCTCCTCACCGCGGGGGTGAACAAGCTGATCGGCCTCGGCTACCTCTCGCCGATCAAGCCGCAGGTCTGGAACACGGCCTGGCTCCTGCGCGAGGACAGCCTGCTCGGCGCGCTGCTCGGCGCGCTCATCGGGTACCGCTCCCGTCCTTCGCTCCTCGAGGTGCTCGCCCTCTTGGCCTACCTGCCCGCCATGGGCTGGGCGCTGCACCGCGCCGACCTGGCAGCGCGCGGCGCGGCCGAGCGGGGGCCGGCGCGCTCGGCGGCCTGAGTCGCTCGCCCCGTGCGCGCGCCCGCCGCATTCATCTTCGGAACGGCCGTCGCCCTGCTGTCGGCGGCCGCGCCGGCGCCGGCCCTCAACTTCTTCGAGCTCGAGGTCTACCCGGCGAGCACCGAGGGGCAGGGCCTGCACGAGGTGGAGAACCTGACCAGCTTCGTCGCCAACGGCCGCCGTCCGAACGAGGAAGAGGCGGACGGCGAGGAGCCGCGCCGCCACCGGCTCCTGCGCACCACCGTCGAGTACAACTACGGCCTCACGGACAAGATCGACGTGGCGGCCTACACCGACCTCGCGCGCG
>WNFS01004601.1_pt1 | contig 10919 bp, 6 predicted proteins | sample 5400141 | NCBI WGS metagenome assembly WNFS01 (sample SAMN13153358, study PRJNA577476) | soil metagenome | isolation source: 60 cm saprolite under Madrone tree | place: USA:California | collected 2016-06-14 | reverse complement strand
GGAATTACGTTGAGGCGATAGAAAAGATCCTGGCGAAACGCGCCGCGCGCAATCTCCTGTTCGAGATGCTTGTTGGTCGCGGCGATGACCCGCACATCCACGCTTAAAGTTTCGTTGGAACCCACGCGTTCGAAGCGCTGCTCCTCGAGTACGCGCAATACTTTCGATTGCGTGCGGAGGCTCATATCGCCGATTTCATCCAGGAAAAGCGTCCCGCTATCGGCCTTCTGAAACTTGCCGGTTTTGTCTTCCGCCGCACCGGTAAAGCTTCCCTTGATATGTCCAAAGAGCTCGGACTCAATCAGTTCCTCGGGAATCGCAGCGCAATTGACTTCCACGAAAGGGCCCTTGCTGCGGAGGCTGGCAGCGTGCAGCGCATGGGCCACACGATTATTTTTTCAAGCGAGAGAGGCTTCTCAATGAAATCGAAAGCGCCCAGTTTTGTGGCGCGCACGGCAGTCTCAATCGTGCCGTGACCGGAAATCATGATGACCGCGGGCGGTCGCGGTGACGCTTGCAGGCGGCTCAGCGCTTCGAGGCCATCCATGCCGGGAAGCCAGACGTCCAAGAGCACGACCTCGAACTCACCGGTGACCGCGCGGTTCAGGGCCTCCTCTGCAGAGCCCACGGCTTCCACATTGTAGCCTTCGTCCTCGAGGATCGAAGAGAGAGATTCACGAATGCCAGCCTCGTCGTCCACGACGAGGAGATGCGGTCCACGTGTCATCGGGCGGCGTCCGATCCATTGTGGTCAGCCAGGGAGGCAGTGGTCAATTCCGCAACGGGAAGTTCCACCAGGAACCGTGAGCCAATGGGAAGATTGTCCTCGACGTGAATGCTGCCGCCGTGTTCCGCAACGATGCGCGCAGCGATGGCCAGGCCCAGACCCGTTCCGCGGTCTTTGGTCGAGAAATGCGGCAGGAAAAGTTTGTCCTTGTCCTCAGGCGAGATTCCCGTTCCGGTGTCCGATACGCAGATCACCACGGTTTCCGCATCGGAATGCGCCACGGTAGAGACCAGGATTTCCCCGCTCGTCGAATTCTCCAGCGCTTCCGCGGCATTATCGATGAGATTCACGATCACGCTGCGGAGCAAACCCCCGTCGGCGCGCACTTGCGGCAGATTGTCGGCAAGCGTCGTCTTGAGCGTAATTCCATCGAGCCGCCCGGAGAAAACCTCAACCGCCTGATGGACGATGGTGTTGGCATTGGTGGGCACCAGCTTGGCGGTAGGGAAGCGCACAAATTGCGAAAACTCGTTGACTAACTCGGCGAGGGTGGAAACCTCCCTTTCGATCAGGCGTGAACATTCCTGGACCAGCTTGGCCAATTCCGCGTGACGAGTCGCCACCGACTGGGACGTGTCGCTCTTCTCCAGAAATCTCAGCAGGCGCTGGGCGGAAAGCTGGATGGGAGTCAGCGGATTCTTGATCTCATGCGCGATGCGCCGCGCCACTTCCTGCCACGCCGCCGATTTCTGAGCGCGCAGCACTTCCGTCAAATCGTCGAGCACCAACACGTAGCCGGTGTTCGCGCGGCGCGGCCCCAGCGAACTCACCGTGACGGCCAGATGCAGCACACGTCCGCCCGCCACCGTCTCGATCTCCCGAGAAACCACTCCCATGCGCAAGGATCGGCGCATCAAGTAGTTCACGATGCGCGCCGCATCCGCGCCGACCAGCCCTTCGAGAGAGTAAAACTCCGATCCGGTAATCCCAAACATCCTTGAGACAGAACTGTTCACCCGAAGGATGACTCCCTTGGCATCCAGCGATATGACGCCCGTGGGAATATTTTCAAGAACTGTTTCCATGAGTTGGCGCCGGCGTTCGAGTTCCTGCACGGCTTGCTGGAGGTTTCTTGTGAACTGATCGATTTGCGAGCGGCTGTCGCGCAACTGCGTGGTCATGCTATTAAAAGACCGCACCAGGATTCCCAATTCATCCTGAGCCTGCTCCGGGACCTGATAATCAAAATTGCCTGACGAAACCTCCCGCGTCCCTTCCGCAAGGGCCTGAATCGGAATGGTGACCTGCTTGGCCAGAAACAGCGCTACCCACATCACCGCGGAGAGCAGCAGCAACGTGAAAAAAAGCAGTATCAGCAGCATTTGCCGTTTCAGCGCGCGCAAGTCCTGCTTTTCCTGATAATACTCGCGCGTCTGACCCTGAATCGCCGTCAGACGTTCCAGAACGTCGGGGCTCGTACGATAGGCGGCCACGACGAATCCGCCCGCCAGATTTTCCCGCGACGCCGGAACGCGCGCGGCGAAGTAGCTTCTTCCGCCAGCGGCCCAGACTTCCACTCCACTCGCCAACGTTCGCAAATACTGTCCTGAAACATCCGGCTGCACGCAGATCGCTCCCGTGAGGTCCTCCGGCTGGCTGTCACAAACTATCCCGCCGCGCAGCACTTTGCCGTCGCGGTCCAGCAACCAGACAGCGTCCCCGCCCTTCGCGAACACATGTTCCAAAAAATCTGTCCCGGGGCGATCCGCCTCTGCTCGTGCCTGCAGAGCCAGCCCTCGTAGCCGCGGCAACTGCGCCTTTCCCAAATCTGTCAAAAGTCTCTGCGTCTCCTCAGATGCCACTTCCAGCGGTTTCGGGAACCACAGTAACAAGCTACGATTGATGAGCGAGTAGCTGACGATAAACATGAATATGATCGGCAGCAGGGCAATGGCCATCGCGCCCACGACCATCTTGGTCTTGAATCGCGTGCCCAGTTGTTCCCGGCTGCGCTCCGCCCACAGACGCAGCGTGGTCCTTGCGAGAATCAGGCCAAAGACGAGAAAAGCAGCGGTGATCAAACTGGAGACGGCATAAAGTACCAGCGCGGCGCGCCAGCTCTTCGGCTCAAACGGTACGTTGAGAGATCCGAATGTGAATACCGCGGCGAGCAGCAGCGTCAGCAGAATGCCGCCGATGGCCAGCCCCCATCTCTGTTTGTTGTCCGTGCGGCTCATGTTTTCGCTATCATTAGAATGCTCTGGTGAAGCGAACAACGGGCGGGTAAGCTACATGCCTCACACTCACCGTGGACATTTTTCGTCAGCGGCTTCGGCTCATAGGCAGAATGTGTCCGCGTTGTTTGCCCAGGCATCTCTTTGGCACGATATCCAGCGTAGTCTGGCAAGTCAAGATTCCTACCTGTCCCGTTTCCGCAACACCTGCCCTTTTGGGCAGGTATTAGCCATTTCAGAACTACGCTCGAAATTCTGGCTACCTTCCCCTCTAGCATTTGTTAAGGTGAGCGCTGGGTGCAAACCCGTAGGGAGTGCTGCGGATGTCCGTCCGTTTGGGCGAAATATTAGTTAAAGAAAGCTTGATCACGCAGGACCAGCTCCAGAAAGCGCTGGAGTTTCAGCGCGCCAATGGAGGCAAGCTGGGAAGCTGCCTGACCAAAATGGGCTTCATCACCGATGATGACATCACCGGCGTGCTCTCGCGTCAGTACGGCGTTCCTTCCATCAACCTGAAGTATTACGAAATCGATCCCAATGTTATCAAACTGATTCCCCAGGACACCGCCGCGCGCTACCAGGTCATCCCACTTTCGCGCGTGGGTTCCGTCCTCACTATCGCCATGACGGATCCCACCAACGTCTTCGCCATGGACGACATCAAGTTCATGACGGGTTTCAACGTCGAGCCAGTGGTGGCCTCCGAATCGGCAATCGGCGACGCGATCGTACGCTTCTACGGCGGAACGACCAACAACCAGGAAGAGATCAGCAATTTGATGAAGGACCTCGTTGATGAAGACAACGAGCTAGAGTTGGCCGCCGAAGAATCGGAGTTGGATACTGCGACGCTGGAGAAAGCGGCTGAGGAAGCTCCCATCATCAAGCTGGTCAACTTGATCTTGACGGACTCCGTCAAGCGCGGAGCGAGCGATATTCACATCGAGCCCTACGAACTGGAGATGCGCGTGCGGTTCCGCGTTGACGGCCAACTCGCCACGGTCATGACCCCACCCTTGCGCCTGAAGGATGCCATCACCAGCCGCTTGAAGATCATGGCCAAACTGGACATTGCGGAAAAGCGCTTGCCGCAAGACGGCCGTATCATGATCAAGTACAAGGCCGACGGCAAGAAGAAGGAATTGGACTTCCGCGTTTCGACTGTGCCGACCCTTTACGGCGAAAAAGTCGTCATGCGGTTGCTGGACAAGGAAAACCTCCGGCTGGACATGACCAAGCTCGGCTTCGAGCCTGAGTCGCTGAAAAAATTTGAGCGGAACATCTTGAAGCCCTACGGCATGGTGCTGGTTACCGGTCCAACGGGTTCGGGCAAAACCAATACTCTGTATTCCTCGGTCGCCACTCTGAATACCGTGGACACCAACATCATGACCGCGGAAGACCCCGTCGAGTTTCAATTGGCGGGCATCAACCAAGTGCAGATGAAGGAGCAGATCGGCCTGAACTTTGCCGCCGCGCTCCGCGCCTTCTTGCGGCAGGATCCTAATATTATTCTGGTCGGCGAGATTCGCGACTTTGAAACGGCAGAAATTGGAGTCAAGGCCGCGCTTACGGGCCACTTGGTGCTCTCCACCTTGCACACCAATGACGCGCCTTCGACCATCAGCCGCTTGATGAACATGGGCATCGAACCATTTCTCGTGGCCACTTCCGTTAACTTGATTTGCGCGCAGCGTCTTGTCCGCCGCGTCTGCAGCAACTGCAAGGAAGAGTTGGACGTCCCGCAGCAGGCCTTGATCGACGCCGGCTACACCGCCGAAGAATCCAAGACCACCAAGATTTATCATGGCAAGGGCTGCACGACCTGCAACAAGCGCGGCTATAAAGGCCGCACGGGCCTTTACGAGGTTATGGAAATCAACGATGAGCTCCGTGAATTGATTCTTGTCGGCGCTTCGGCCTTGGAATTAAAGAAGAAGGCTATCGAGCAGGGCATGATCACGCTGCGCCGCAGCGGTTTGATTAAAGTTGCGCTGGGGCAAACCACCATGGAAGAGGTTCTGCGCGAAACGGTTTTGTAGAATTGAGGGTGAGCGATGGCTGGAATCACGCTAAGTGAACTACTGAAGAAGATGATCGAGATGGGTGGCAGCGACCTCCACATTACGACGAACAGCGCTCCGCGCGTGCGCGTGCACGGCCGCCTCCGGCCGCTGGACATGCCCCCTCTCACGGCGGCGGACACCAAATCTCTCGCGTACAGCGTCTTGACGGATGCCCAAAAGCACCGCTTCGAAGAGAACCTGGAACTGGACTTCTCCTTCGGTTTGAAAAACTTGGCGCGTTTTCGCGGTAACGTTTTCAATCAGCGTGGCGCCGTCGGCGCCGTTTTCCGTACGATTCCTTGGGAAATCAAGGGCTTTGATGCCCTGGGACTGCCGCTGGTCGTGAAGGGTCTATGCGATAAGCCTCGCGGACTCGTCCTGGTCACCGGACCAACCGGTTCCGGGAAGTCCACCACGCTCGCGGCCATGCTCGATAAGATCAACAGCGAACGTGAAGAGCACATGATCACCATCGAGGACCCCATCGAGTTTCTTCACAATCACAAGAAGTGCCTGGTGAACCAGCGCGAAGTGCACGCCGACACCCATTCGTTTGCCAACTCGCTGCGCGCCGCCCTTCGTGAAGACCCCGACGTCGTGCTCATCGGCGAAATGCGCGACCTTGAGACCATCGAATCGGCTTTGCGCATCGCGGAGACCGGCCACTTGACCTTCGCCACCCTGCACACCAATTCTGCGGCTTCCACCATCAACCGTATTATTGACGTTTTTCCTTCGCACCAGCAGCCGCAGATTCGCGCGCAGCTCTCTATGGTTATGGAAGGAATTCTTTGCCAAGCGCTTCTCCCGCGCGCCGATGGCCGTGGGCGCGCCATGATTATGGAAGTGCTCGTGCCGACCCCCGCGATCCGCAACCTGGTCCGCGAGGACAAGATTCACCAGATTTACTCCGCGATGCAGACTGGCACGACTCAAACGGGAATGCAGACCTTTAACCAGGGTCTGGCGAACGCTTACTTCCAGAAGATGATCACGCTGGATATGGCCCTCTCGCGTTCCTCCAATGCCGATGAATTGCAGGACATGATCAATCGCGGTGTTTCGTCGCCGGGAGGCGGGACTAAGGCTCCCCCGGTGCCCAGCAAGCGCTAGGTGCAACGATTTTGGCTGAACGGCCATAGGTCCAAGGAATCGAAGAACTTAGGAGGTAATGCAATGCCGGATTATAAATATCAGGGAACCAGCCGCTCAGGCGGCAGCGTCAGCGGGGTGATGACCGCCTCGAACAAGACCGAACTGGCGAGCCTGCTGAAACGTCAGCAGATTACTGCCACCAAGATGACCGAGAAGGGCAAAGATTTCAACATGCCCCAATTCGGCGGTGGTGTGAAGGCCAAGGAACTGGCAATCTTCACCCGCCAGTTCTCCGTCATGATCGACGCTGGTCTTCCACTCGTGCAGTGTCTCGAGATTCTCGCTAGCCAGCAAGAGAACAAGTTTTTCCAGAAAGTCCTGATCAACACGCGTAGCCAGGTCGAAGGCGGCGCGACGCTCTCGGCCGCCATGCGAGGCTCGCCAAAGGTATTTGACCCCTTGTACGTCAACATGGTCGAGGCGGGCGAGACCGGCGGTATTTTGGACACCATTCTGCAACGCCTCTCGACCTACATCGAAAAGAACGTAAAGCTGCAGCGCGCCGTCAAGTCCGCCCTGGTCTACCCGGTAGGCGTCTTGACCGTCGCGGGCGGCGTTATCACCCTGCTGCTCTGGAAAGTCGTGCCGATTTTCGCCACTTTGTTTGCCGGCCTTGGCGTAGATCTTCCTCTTCCCACGAAAATCGTCATTGCTTTGAGCAATTTCGTCGGCAGTATTTTTGGTTTGCTCATCCTGATCGCTCTCGGTGCCGCTATTTTTGGAATGAAGGTCTGGTACGGCACTCCGCAAGGGCGCTTTGTGCTCGATACCATCGTCCTGAAACTTCCCGTTCTTGGCCTCCTGATGAGAAAGATTGCCGTGGCGCGGTTTACGCGAACCCTCGGCACGCTGATCTCCAGCGGCGTGCCTATCCTTGAAGGCTTGGATATTACTGCCAGGACTGCCGGCAACGCGGTCGTCGAAAGGGCTTTGCAAAAAGTGAGGAGATCGCTCGAAGAAGGCAAGTCGCTCACCGAACCTTTGAAGGAATCCGAAGTGTTCCCGGGCATGGTCACGCAGATGATCGCCGTCGGCGAGCAGACCGGCGCGATGGATGCCATGCTTCAGAAGATCGCCGATTTCTATGAAGAAGAAGTTGACGCGGCGGTGAAAGACTTGCTGACCGCCCTCGAGCCCATCATGATCGTGTTTTTGGGCGTGGTGGTCGGCGGCGTGGTCATTTCGATGTACTTGCCGCTGTTCTCGCTCATCGGCAAGCTGAGCTCGATGCACTGATCGGGGCCGCCGTCCGCTTGGCATCGTCCATTTTCCGGAAGGCGGGGAACAATCCCCGTCTTCCGCAGTTCCTGCCTGGACTTTGGGGATGCCCTAATGCCGGCATGAAGGCGCGGGCCAGCAATGGATAAGAGCTTTGCTACACGGGAATGGCTGGACTGGTTGACGCGTGTCCGTCTGCTGACGATCACGCTCATCCTGACCATCGGCGTGGTTTGGCCGCAGTATATTCCCGGCTTCAGCACCAACCGCTTTTTTCTGCCGCTGATTATTTTCTGGATCACTCTCGGAATCCTGCACCTTATTTTTTTGCGGTGGCTCCCCAACGCGCGGTGGCATGGCGGTTTTCAAGTTACCAGCGATGTGCTGATGGTTTCGCTGCTGGTATATGCCACGGGCCTGCAAGAAAGTTATTTCATCTCTCTTTATCTGCTGGTGATCATCGTCGCCAGCATCTTGTTCTCCAGGCGGATTGCTTTTCTAACCGCCGCAGCCTGTTTTCTTCTGCTTGTGGGTATGACCATGCTGGCTTACGCGGAGAAGATTCCGCGCACGTTCTCCGCTCCGTCTTCGACGGAGAGCCTTCGCACCTGGCTGGTCATGAATCTCCTTGGATTTATGGCAGTGGTCTATTTGGCAAGCCTCCTCGCTCAATCTCTGCGAAAAAAAGGCGCGGAGTTGGAAGAGAAGCGCGAGGAGCTACTCAGCCTCCAGGACTTCACCGAAGATATCATTCACTCCATGCGCGGCGGTTTGATCACCACGGATCTGGTGGGACGCATCTTACTGCTGAATCGCACTGGCGAAGACATCCTCGGACATCGTTTTGCTGATTTGCGCGGAAAAAAGCTGCAAGAGTTGAATGACGAATTCTGGCTGCCCGGTCAGTATCAAAACTGCGAGCGGCTTTCGCTCCGCAAAGAAATTGATTTCCGCACACCCTCCGGCGACGTCCGCTATCTGGGCATCAGTATTTCGCCTTTGCGCTCCCGCGATTCCGAACGCGACGGCTACGTTTTCAACTTCCAGGACCTCACCGATCTTCGCCGCCTGGAGCAGGAAGTAGCCACCAAGGAGCGCATGGCCGCCCTGGGCCGTCTCTCCGCCGCTATCGCCCACGAGATTCGCCAGCCCTTGACAGCCATGGCCGGTGCGGTGAAGGAGCTGGCGCGGCTCGTGCCTCTCGAAGAAGACGAAAAACATCTTGTCAATATTGTTAGCAGGGAATCCGAACGTCTCAACAATATCATCACCGACTTTCTCAACTATTCGCGTGAAAAAACCTACGAGTTTCAGCAAGCCGATGTCCGCGGCTTGCTGGATGAAACGCTCATGCTCATGGAAAAGAAACCGGAGATCGGTTCCAAATACCAGATTGTGCGTGCTTTCAACGGGCACGAGTTGCGCGCGCGCGTGGACTCCAACAAAATCAAGCAGGTATTCTGGAATCTCTGCGACAACGCGCTCCGCGCCATGCCCGAAGGCGGGACGCTGACCGTGAAACTGGAACAACGTCCCTTCTGGCTGCGCATCGCCTTTCAGGACACCGGTATTGGCCTCGACCCCAAGCAACGCGCCAAGATTTTTGAGCCCCTGCAATCGGGTTTCGAGGGCGGCACCGGGTTGGGGCTCTCGATTGTCTATCAGATTGTTCAAGCTCACAGTGGGAAGATCAGCGTAGTATCCGAGAAAGACCGCGGGGCTGAATTCATCGTCGAACTGCCGCGAGTTGCGTGAGGCATTATGCAAGGCACAAAAGCCGCAGTCAAAGAATTGGGACGCGAGATGCCCCATATTCTCGTCGTCGACGACGAAAAATCCATCTGCGAACTGCTGGAAATTACCTTCCGAAAGGAAGGTCACCGCGTCGAAGTGGCGCACAATGTGGAAGCCGCCAAGCGCAAGCTCGAATCGCAGATCTTCGACATCATCATTTCGGAGACCCGCATGCCTGGTGCCGGCGGCGTGGATCTCCTCAAGTTTGCCAAGGAAATTGCTCCCGGCTCCTTCTTTCTTCTAATCACCGGTGTACCAACCATTGAGACCGCCATCGCCGCGATCAACTCCGGAGCAGACCGCTACGTCATTAAAGACCACGAACTCGTTGACCAACTACGCCGCGCCGTCCATGAAGTCTCCGAGAGCCTCAAGTGGAAGAAGGAAGCCGGGTATCTCCGGCGAGAACTCCGCCGTCTCACCGGCCTCGACAACATCATCGGCCAAAGCCCGAAGATGCGCGCCATTTTCGACATGATTCAAACCGTTGCTCCTCAAACCAGCCGCGTCCTCATCACCGGCGAGAGTGGCACCGGTAAAGAACTCGTGGCCCGCGCCATCCATGAAAACAGCGCGCGCGCTCAGAACCCGTTTATCACCATCAACTGCGGCGCCTTCCCCGAATCTCTCCTGGAGTCTGAACTATTCGGCTACAAGAAGGGCGCCTTCACTGGCGCCAACGAAAACCGCCAGGGCCTCTTCCAGGCTGCTCATGGAGGCACGCTCTTCATGGACGAGATCGGCAACATGAGCTTGACCATGCAGGTGAAGCTCTACCGTGTCCTTCAGGAAGGCAAAGTCCGCCCCATCGGCAGCACCGAGGAATCCGACGTCGACGTCCGCATCATCGCCGCTACCAACAAGGAGTTCGAGAAAGAGATTGCGGAAGGCCGCTTCCGCGAGGACCTCTACTACCGCCTCAGCGTCATTCCCATTCAGGTTCCCCCTTTGCGCGAACGCCGCGAAGATATTCCGCTTCTCGCGCGCCATTTCCTAGAGAGCTTTCGCAAGACCATGGAAAAGCCCATCGAGGCCATCTCGCCAGAGGCCATGACTCGACTGGAATCCTACGATTGGCCCGGCAACGTCCGCGAGTTAGAGAACACCATGGAACGGGCCGTGGCCTTGGAGTCCGGCAGAGAGATATCTCTTCGCGTGCTACCTGATAGGATCGCCGGCTATTCCGGTACCCCTTCCTCGGGAGCCCCTGGGTTTCAGGCGGATGGTTTTCCCTCCGAAGGCGTGGATTTCGAGAAAGTTATCGCCGAAACCGAGCGCAGATACCTGCAGTTCGCATTGGATAAGGCCGAAGGGGTTCGCACCAGGGCTTCCGAACTCTTGAAGATTAGCTACCGTTCTTTCCGGCACTACGCCAAGAAGCACAACCTGTAGATGGAGCACCTACCTTGGGTCGATGACGCTTTATGTAATTTGGGGGCGACAAAAAAGGTCACTTTTATGAGAAATTGCCCATTGTTGGCCACAGCCACCCATCAGGTACCTGCATCGAGAATCCTGTAACATTTGTATTATCAATAACATGCAATAATAGAGACACTTCTGGGTCTTTTTTGCCGCATTGGTCTCCCGCTTGCGATAGGTATGGTGTGCTCTGGCACCAAAATAAAAATTTTCAAGGAGATCTAAGCATCATGAAGAAGCAAAAGGGTTTCTCTCTTATCGAGTTGCTGATCGTCGTGGCGATCATTCTGATCATCGCGGCCA
>WNFS01004245.1_pt1 | contig 10920 bp, 8 predicted proteins | sample 5400141 | NCBI WGS metagenome assembly WNFS01 (sample SAMN13153358, study PRJNA577476) | soil metagenome | isolation source: 60 cm saprolite under Madrone tree | place: USA:California | collected 2016-06-14 | reverse complement strand
TGACGATCATGCACTATTGCGGTCACGAGCAAGGAAGGCGAAGGCACTTGCTTGACGGTACGGCTGCCGATCAAGCCTCCTTCGCAACTCGGGGCGATCTCGCCCGCCGAGGCTACTCACGAGCCAGCCGCCGAGCCGCAGCGCGTCGAAGATCACGCCGATCATTAGTGGCTCGCGCACCGCACCCTGCGCGGAAGGCGCCGTGAGCAGCCCTCCTGTCGGATCATTTCTATCTGGTCTGCGGAGTGTTATGGTTATCGCGACGCCACGCATGATGCGGGAATACGTGTGACGATTCTTCAGCTCGCCGTATTGACGTTCCTCGCTTGTGCATCCGGCGCCCACGCCGGCGAACAAGTCTATTCGCCTGTGAATCGTCCTTTCGTTTATGTCGGCTGGCAGGATCCGGCATTCTTGCCGCGACGATTTCGTAACCATTGTAGCTTCGATGTGACGCTCGGAGCTTATTACTGCTCCGACCGTTGTGGCTCCGATTACCAGTTCTATTACTGCTCGAGATGGTCGTTCGGCTGTTGCCATATCGGCGTCGGCTACTGCGACTGGGGCGGGCTTCTGCGTTGCCGTCCGTGAAGGACGACCTGGCGGTCGGCGCAGCTGCTGCTCTGATCCGCCGTATGCGGCGCACGGCCACGCGACGATTTCCTGACGTGGTACAATTTCGTTCGCGCCCGCGCGCCTCACTGGGATCGATTGCCTATGCGATTACTTGTTGTTGAAGACAACGAGGAGCTCGCGAACCTCCTCACTCAGCGCCTCCAAGGCGCAGGATACGAAGCTGACCTTCTTACGACGGCGGCCGAGGCGCAGACTGCGGTAACGACGACGCGCTACGCCGCCATGATTCTCGATCTCGGTTTGCCCGATGGCGACGGCCTCTCCATCTTGCGCGAGATACGCCAGCGCGAGGATCCGCTTCCAGTTCTGGTTCTTACCGCGCGCGGAGGTCTGCAAGATCGCGTCAGCGGGCTGCGCAGCGGAGCGGATGACTATCTCGTCAAGCCGTTTGCGTTCGAAGAGCTATTGGCTCGCCTGGAAGCGCTTCTACGGCGTCCCGGCCAGTTGCTGGGACGCTCGCTGCAAATTGCGAACCTCGCGTTCGATACGGAAAGCCGGCAAGCGTTCATCGACGACAAGCCGCAGGTCCTTTCCGCCCGCGAGACGGCCGTGCTCGAACTCCTGATGCGTCGCAAGGATCGCGTTGTCTCGAAGAAACTGGTCGAAGACCACATTTTCGGCCTGTCCAGTGATGTCGCCTCGAATGCCGTCGAAGTCTATGTCCATCGTCTGCGCAAACAGCTGTCCGAGCGTGGCGCCAAGGTGCAAATCCACACCATTCGCGGCGTCGGGTATCTCATATCCGAGGAAAAGGCGGTGTGATTTCATCCAAGTCGATCTTCTCCCGAATCATTTTCCTGCATGCGATCGCGCTGGTGATCACGGCGATTGTCATGCCGGTGGTGCTCTACTGGTTCTTTAAATGGGCGGCCAACGACCTTCATGATCGCGCGATGCGCGAACAGGCGGAGCTGGTTGCGCATTATCTCACGTTGCGGGCGGACGGCAGCTGGACACTCGATCTGCCGCCCGCGCTCAAGGACATTTATTCGCAAGCGGTCGGACGATACGCCTATGCGGTGGTCGACGAGAACGGCCAAGTCCTGTTTTCCTCGCTCAAGGACCAATCCCCGATATTTTCGGCCGATCCACGGTCGTCCGAGGTCGCGTACCTGGAGACGCGACGCGGCAGCGCGGCCATTTCCGGTGTCAGCCTCGTCAAGGAGGTGGATGGACGCAAAGTATGGATCGAGGTCGGGGAGGATCTGGCGCATCGGGATGTGATCGTGGATGACATCGTCGCCGACTTTTTCAAACGCGTGGGATGGATCACGTTACCGATGCTCTTGTTTCTGCTGGCGATCGATATCGTGATTTTCCGCCGGGCACTGCGGCCGCTGCTCAAAGCGTCGGAAATGGCCCAGAAGATCAATCCCAGAAGAACCGATATAAGGCTGCCGCCGGAAGAAATTCCCAAAGAGATTTTGCCGCTCGTCGAGGCGGTAAACCAGGCGCTCGATCGACTCGAAGCCGGCTTTCGCGTTCAGCGGGAGTTTACCGCCGACGCGGCCCACGAACTGCGCACGCCGCTGACCATCTTGCGCAGCCGCATCGACGCGCTTGCAGATGGAGGCATTTCCAAAGCGCTTCATAAAGATATCGAAGGAATGGCGCGCATCGTCAGTCAACTGCTCGAGATCGCGGAGCTGGAGACTTTCTCGATCGACCCTATGGAGAAGGCCGATCTGCAAACGATCTGCGCCGAAATCGCGGAGTTCGCCGCCCCGCTGGCCCTGGCGCAAGGCAAGAACATCGCATTGAGCGGCAGCCAGGCACCCGTCTGGGTCCATGGTAACGGGGAAATGCTGTCGCGAGCGGTCCGTAACCTGGTCGAGAACGCAATCAACCATTCTCCAGCTGGGACGACGGTGGAGATCGTCGTCGAGGATAACGGCACGGTGCGAATCCTTGATGAGGGGCCTGGAATCAAGGAGCATGAACGCGAGCTGATCTTTCGACGCTTCTGGCGGCGCGATCGGCGGCGGGCAGGGGGCGCGGGACTGGGGCTTTCGATCGTCCAACGCATCGCGGATGCGCACGCGGCAACGATTACCGTTGAGAATCGCCCAACCGGTGGCGCAAAGTTCTCGCTGGGCTTCGCACGCGTCGGCTAGTTCCGTTCTGGAGAGGCGCTTTCTTTTGCCATGTCACGACGATGGGGTGCTCCCCGGTTCTGCATGCCTCGGCTTTGTGAACCAGACCGCCAGGAGCCAGGCAATCCATAAGAATAAAAAATACAGCGTTAGAAAGACGATGAGGCTCACGTGGCCGCCAAATTCGAGTTCGGTGATGAGGCCAATGGCATAAGCCGCGAGATCGCCTGCGATCATGAAGCCGACGTAATAGGCGATGAGAAGCACGATGAATTCCCTCTGATGATTAATGTGTGATGTGAGCCGCCGACCGAGTTGGTGACGCAGTTTGAACACTCCACGCGCCGCGCCGGCGTGCCCTGCGAGATGTGACCGCCTTCGACGCGCGGCCAGTTAGTCTTCACTATTTTGCTTACACCAACCTGACAGCGCCGTCGGCAAAATGCCTGTAGTGCCGAGATGGCGACAGGCTCACGCATCCGTGATGCGACATTCAGCGTCGGTTCAGCCGACGGCGGTAGCATTGCCGAGGGTGGACGGCCTGCAGAGGAGATAAATCCATGCTTCGAAAAACGGCGCTCGCCGTTGCTCTCACAGCAGCGGTCATTGCGGCAGCTCTCACGCCGACTATCGCGACGGCGCGCGGTGGTCACGGCGGCGGACACGGCGGGGGACACGCTGGCGGTCACGGCGGCGGTCACGGCGGCGGACACGCCTTCCATGCCGGCGTCCACAGTGTCGGCCACGCCCACGGCGGTTTCACTGCCGCTCACTTCGGTAGCGTCGGCCGCTTCCATCATGTCGCTCGTGTCCACCGCGGCTTTCGTGGAGTGGGCATTTATGCCTACTACGACGATTACGGCTGCTGGCGATGGTTCCCAACCCGCTTGGGGTATAGGAGAGTGTGGGTCTGCTGATCGACGCCCTGGCATCTCGAACCCAACTTCATCATCTGGGAACCAAGCCCAGGGCCGGCCTGCGTAGCGGTCTTTGCGCGCTGGAGTTGACGACGCCTGCGGCGCTTTCGAGCGTTTTCGCAGCATAGCCGGTCTGCGCCCCTTTCTCGGTCCATTGCGGAGGATTTGACATCCTGCGCGCAGCCGGGCTTTTCTGCCGCCATTCCTGGTGGACCCACCTGCGCATGGCTAATCTCGTGCTTCGTCGACAATTCACGGTCGAATGGGGTCACTGCGACCCGGCTGGCATCGTGTTCAACAGCCGCTTCTTCGAGTATTTCGATTGGAGCGTGTGGCGTCTTTTCGAGGAAGCCCTCGAGGTGAAGCCGAACGAGCTGGCCACCGCCTTTGGAATCGTCGGAATACCGCTGGTCGACGCCAAGGCCCGCTTTCTCAGGCCCGCCAAGTTCAACGATGTGGCGGACATCGCCTCCGAAGTCACCCAATTTAAGCGCTCGAGTTTCGAGGTGACGCATCGCATCTCAATCGGCGGGGAGCTTGCCGTCGAAGGCAGCGAGATCCGGGTTTGGGCCGGGCGCGACCCAGAGGATCCGGCTAAATTGAAGGGCGTGCCGATTCCGGCCGCGGTGATCGCCCGATTTCACGCCGCAGCTTAGAGGCTCTCGTGCAGCAAATTCCCGATTGCGGGTCTGGCGACCGCGTAGGACCCGGCGCATGTCCATTGAGGGCACCTCACTAGATGAGCGAAGATCTTTCCCTCGCGTTCGGTCTGCGGTTTGAGGACCTCTATTGTCGCGATGGCTTGGCGCGCCTCGACGGCTGCTTCGTCGATGTGCTTAAGCGGCACAATACGGACCTGCACAATCGACTGACGGCTGGACGCGCCGCGCCCGACGAGCTTACCGCCAAGGCCCATTCCGATCTCATCGTCGAGCTTGCGGTCGAACTCGACGACTTTATCGCCGTGCTCTTCGGCGTCGCGCGTGAGGTCGAGGCGCTGCGCGAGCGCCATGACTCCCTGGCACCGCTCTACGCGGTGAAGCGGCTGTTCGTGCAGCGCCGTGCTGCGAAAAAATACGGTCCTGATCAAGCCGCGAGCTTCGATGGGCAGGCGCTGCGTGGGCAACTCGAGACGCTCATCGGCGGCGAGCTCACTGAATTGCGTTTCGCCGAGCGGATCGACGCCTGGATGAAGGCCGAAGCCGAGCATGCCGCCGCGCTCGATCTTGCTGCGCGCTACGCCGCCTGGGCAGCGCACACGCCGCAAGGCCAGCGCCGGCACAAAGGCGGCGTCCTGTTCAAACTACCGCGCAAAATCGACCCGCACCATCTCATTGCGGTCGAGACCGAGCTCGTGGATGGCGTGGCCGTGCTCAAGCTGCCGGTTTCGCATCGGCGCGCCCGCGATGGCTTCGCACTCACCGACTCGGGCGCCGATCTCGCCGGCGCGCTCGATCACGCCAACTACTGCATCTGGTGCCACAACCAAGGCAAGGATTCCTGCGCGAAAGGGCTCAAGGAGAAAAGCGGCGAGTTCAAGAAAAGCGCGTTCGGGGTCGCGCTCGCAGGATGTCCACTCGAGGAGAAAATCTCCGAGATGAATCTGGTCGAGGCGGGCGGCCATACGATCGGCGCGCTGGCGATCGTCGCGATCGACAATCCGATGTGCGCCGCGACCGGCCACCGCATCTGTAACGATTGCATGATGGCCTGCATCTATCAGAAGCAGGAGCCGGTCGATATTCCCCAGGTCGAAACGCGAATCCTCAAAGAGGTTCTGGCGCTGCCCTGGGGCTTCGAGATCTATGGTCTGCTGACGCGCTGGAACCCACTCGATCTGCGCCGGCCGCTGCCGAAGCCTGCGACCGGCCGCAAGGTGCTGGTCGTGGGACTGGGCCCCGCAGGTTTCACGCTCGCCCATCACCTGATCAACGACGGTCACACCATCGTGGCGGTCGACGGGCTCAAGATCGAGCCGCTCGAATCCGAGATTTCTGGGGTCGGGGTGGGCGGCGCCCGCGCCTCGTTCCGTCCCATCCGCGACGCGGCCGAACTGCGCGAGCCGCTCGATGCTCGCGTGATGGCCGGCTTCGGCGGGGTTGCCGAGTACGGCATCACCGTGCGCTGGGACAAAAACTTCCTCAAGCTCATCCGTCTGCTGCTGGAACGCCGCAGTGAATTCGCGATGTTCGGCGGCGTTCGCTTCGGCGGCACGCTCACAATCGACAGCGCTTTTGCACTGGGCTTCGACCATATTGCGTTCTGCGCGGGAGCGGGGCGGCCGACCATCGTGCCGATGAAGAACGGCCTTGCCGCAGGGGTACGGCAAGCCTCCGATTTCCTGATGGCACTGCAACTTACTGGCGCCGCAAAGGCCGAGAGCCTGGCAAATCTGCAGGTGCGGCTGCCGGTTGTCATCATCGGCGGCGGGCTCACCGCCATCGACACCGCGACCGAGGCGCTGGCTTATTACCCGCTGCAGGTGGAGAAGTTCCTCAGCCGCTACGAAACGCTGGTTGGCGAACGTGGGGAAGCGGCGGTGCGCGCCGAGTGGACCGCCCAAGAGGCAGAAACTGCATCCGAGTTCCTCCAGCACGCCCGCGAGATTCGCGCCGAGCGCGCCTTGGCCGCGCGCGAGGGCCGCAAGCCGCGGCTCGCCGAGCTCATGGGCCGATGGGGCGGTGCCACTATCGTTTATCGGCGGCGCCTGATCGATTCCCCGAGCTACACGCTCAACCACGAGGAGGTCGCGAAAGCGTTGGAGGAAGGGATCGCCTTTGCCGAACGGTTGACGCCGGAAGAGGTGCTGCTCGATGACTTCGGCTGTGTCCGCGCGTTGCGCCTCTCCGAAGCGGGTCCGTCGGCTCCGCCGCGCGAGGTCGTCCTGCCAGCGCGCACCATCCTGGTTGCGGCCGGAACGCAACCCAATACCGTGCTCGCGCGCGAAGAGCCGCAGCACGTGCACATCGATGGCAAATATTTTCAGGCGGTCGACGAGAACGGCCGCAACGTCACGCCCGAGCGCATCACCAAACCGTCCGCCGCCCACGTGCTGATGAGCGTGCGCACGGACGGCCGCGCCATCAGCTTCTTCGGCGACCTGCATCCCTCCTTCGCGGGAAACGTCGTCAAAGCGATGGCGAGCGCCAAGCAGGGCTACCCCGTCGTCAGCCGGATGTTATCTCGGCAACCCGCATCAGAGATATCGCCCTCGGCCTTGGTCGCGCGACTGAACGAGGAGTTGCGGGCCGTCGTGCACGCGGTCAACCGGCTCACGCCCGCCATCGTCGAGGTCGTGGTGCGCGCGCCGACGGCCGTGCGCGCCTTCCGACCCGGGCAATTCTATCGGCTACAGAACTACGAGACGCTGTCGCGCGATGCCGATGGCACCCGCCTGGCCAAGGAGGGCCTCGCGTTGACCGGCGCCGCGGTCGATCGCGAGCGTGGCCTATTGTCGACGATCGTGCTCGAAATGGGCGGATCGTCCGACTTGTGCGCGCAGCTTGCGCCGGGAGAGCCAGTTATTCTCATGGGCCCGACCGGGCACCCGACTGAAACGCCCGGCGGCGAAAGCGTGCTTCTGATCGGCGGCGGGCTCGGCAATGCGGTTCTGTTCTCGATCGGGCAGGCACTGCGCAGGAATGGCAGTCGCGTCCTCTATTTCGCCGGCTATAAGCGCGCGATCGACCGTTACAAGGTCGAGGAGATCGAACGCGCGGCGGATGCCATCGTGTGGTGCTGCGACGAGCCGCCAGGCTTCCGTACCGAGCGCGCGCAGGACAAAGCTTTCGTCGGCGATATCGTGGCCGCGCTCGACGCCTATGCGTCAGGCGCGTTGGGGAAGGCGCCGCTCCCGCTCGGCGAAATCGACCGCGTGATCGCGATCGGTTCCGACGGCATGATGGCCGCGGTCTCGCGGGCGCGGCAGGGAATGCTCGCGCAGCATTTCAAGCCCGGCCACAAGGCGATCGCCTCCATCAACTCGCCGATGCAATGCATGATGAAGGAAATTTGCGCGCAGTGCCTGCAGGTCCATCGCGATCCCGCAAGCGGCGTCGAAAGCGTGGTGTTCTCCTGCTTCAACCAGGACCAGGATCTCGACTGCGTCGACTTCGACAATCTGCGCGCGCGGCTGAGTCAGAATGGCGTGCAGGAGAAGCTCACGCGGCTGTGGATCGACCGCTCGCTGCGGCACCTGGGCCTGCGGCAGGCGGCGGAGTAGTAGCCAAGGACGAACGGAAGGGGGAAGCTCGTCTCGACAAAACCATTTGACACGCGCCATGCTGCATGTACCCGCCGTCACTCAGATTCTCGCGCGCTTCGCCGTGAGCGCGTGCTGGGAGGACGTGCCCGACGGTGCGCGCCATGGCGCCAAGCGTGCATTGCTGAATTTCTTTGCCGTGGCGCTTGCGGGCTGCCGCGCCCGGGCGGTGGAAATTGCGCTCCAATCGCTCGCCGAATTTTCCGGCCGCCCGCAGGCGATCGTGATCGGGCGCCGCGAGCGTATCGATGCGTTGAGCGCGGCCTTTCTCAACGCCGCCGCTGCGAACGTGCTTGATTTTTGCGACACGCATGTGGGGACGGTCATCCATCCGACTGCCCCCGTCGCGCCGGCGCTGTTCGCGCTGGCGCAACTGCGCCGCGTGAGCGGCATTGAGCTGCTGCAAGCGTTCGTTCTCGGCGTCGAGATCGAATGCCGGATCGGCCGCGCTATCTCTCCCGGCCACTATGCCAAGGGGTGGCACATCACCTCGACTTGCGGCGTGTTCGGCGCGGCGGCCGCTGCCGCCAAACTCATGCGTCTCGAGGAAGGGCGCGTGATCTGGGCGCTCGCGAACGCCGCGACCCAGGCTTGCGGTCTGTGCGAAAGTCTGGGCTGGCCGGCCAAGAGCCTCGGCATCGGCAACAGCGCACGCAACGGCTTGTGGTCTGCGCTGCTCGCCGAGCGAGGATTCGAAGGGCCGGCGGAACCGATCGCCGGCGTGCAGGGCTTTCTCAGCGCCATGGCGGAGCCGCCGAACTGGCCCGCCTTGACCGAAGGGTTGGGCGAAACGTGGGAGGTCGAGCGAAATTCGATCAAACCCTATCCCTGCGGATTCGTGATTCACCCCGTTCTCGATTGCGTGCTCGATTGGCGGCGCGATCACCCGCACGAGACGGTCGAGCGCGTGATCGTGCGCGGACATCCGCTGCTGAGCGACCGCACCGACCGACCCGCGGTCTCGACCGGCGCCGAATCGCAGGTGAGCGTGCAGCACGCGGTGGCCGCCGCGCTCGTTGCGCGAAAGGCCGGGCTCAAGCAATTCAGCGATGAGTGCGTGCGCGATCCGGCGGTTCTCGCCATGCGCGGCAAAGTCGATGTGATCCGCGATGCGGCCATTGAAACTGTCGCCGCGAGGGTCGAGCTGTGGACCAACGACGGGACCAAGCACAGCCTGTCGACCTCCGCCGCGCGCGGAAGCCCATCAAATCCGATGACCGACCAGCAGGTCGAAGACAAACTGCGCGCGATTGTCGCCGCGTGGCGCCCCGGCTACGATCCCGAGCCGCTGATCGGCGCGATCTGGGGATTGGAGAGAAGCTCAGACGTTTCGAGCCTGCTCGCGCTCACGGTGCCACCCGGCTGATGAGGCGATGGCCGGGTCTTTCCACCTGCGTCCTCACACCGCCTTCGCCATCTCGCGCAGTTTGAACTTCTGGATTTTGCCGGTCGAGGTGCGCGGCAGCTCCGTGAACACGACATAGCGCGGGCATTTGTAGCCGGCGAGATTCTTACGGCACCAGGCGACGAGATCCTCGGTCGTCGCCTTTTGGCCCGGCCTGAGCTCGATGAAGGCGCAGGGCGTCTCGCCCCATTTCTCATCGGGCTTGGCCACCACGGCGGCGGCCGAGACCGCCGGGTGCTTGTAGAGCGCGTCCTCCACCTCGATCGAGGAAATGTTCTCGCCGCCGGAAATGATGATGTCCTTCGAGCGATCCTTGAGCTGGATATAGCCGTCGGCATGCATCACCCCGAGATCGCCGGAATGGAACCAGCCACCTGCGAAGGCTTTCTCGGTCGCGGATTTATTCTTGAGATAGCCCTTCATGACGACGTTGCCGCGGAACATCACCTCGCCCATGCTCTCGGCGTCCCACGGCACGGGCTTAAGCGTGTCGGAATCGCGCACGTCGAGCGCCTCGAGCGGCACGTAGCGCACGCCTTGGCGCGCCTTCTTGGCAGCCTGCTCGGCGGGCGAGAGCGCATCCCAGCCGGCGCGCCATTCATTGACCGCGGCCGGACCATAGGTTTCGGTCAGCCCGTAGAGGTGTGTGACATTGAAGCCGGCGGCCTTCATCGCCGCCAGCACGGCTTCCGGCGGCGGAGCCGCCGCGGTGAAGAACTCGACCACGTGCGGCAGCGGCTTCTTCTCTTCCGTCGAGGCATTGAGCAACGTCGCCATTACGATGGGCGCGCCGCACAGATGCGTGACCTTGTGCCGGGCAATAGCGTCGTACATCGCCGGCGCGCGCACCTGGCGCAGGCACACATGCGTGCCAGCGACCACCGAGAGGGTCCAGGGGAAGCACCAGCCGTTGCAATGGAACATCGGCAGTGTCCAGAGATAGACGCAGTGCTTGCCCATGCTGCCGGTAAGCACATTGCCGATCGCGAGCAGATAGGCGCCGCGGTGGTGATAGACCACGCCCTTGGGATCGCCGGTGGTGCCCGAAGTATAGTTGAGCGAGATTGCGTCCCATTCGTCCTCCGGCATTTTCCAGGGAAAGTCGGGATCGCCGGCGGCGATGAAATCCTCATATTCGATCGAGCCCACCCTCTCGCCGACCCCGGTGAACTCGAGATCGTCGTAATCGATGACTAGCGGCGTCACCTTGGCGAGCGTGAGCGCCTGTTTCGCGAGCTTTGAGAACTCGCGGTCGACGAGCAGCACCTTGGCGTCGGCGTGGTCGAGCTGAAAGCCGACGATCGCGGCGTCGAGCCGCGTGTTGATGGTGTTGAGGACCGCGCCGGCCATCGGCACGCCGTAGTGGCATTCGAGCATTGCCGGCGTGTTCGCGAGGAGCGCCGAGACTGTATCCCCGCGCTTGATCTCGCGCTTCGCCAGCACAGATGCCAGCCGGCGCGCGCGCGCGTAGAACTCGGCGTAGCTTCGGCGCAAGGCGCCGTGAATGATGGCGGTGTGGTCGGGGAAGACGGCGGCCGAGCGCTCGAGGAACGAGAGCGGGGTGAGCGGCTGGAAATTCGCCGGGTTGCGGTCGAGATCGATGTCGTA
>WNFS01004243.1_pt1 | contig 10923 bp, 11 predicted proteins | sample 5400141 | NCBI WGS metagenome assembly WNFS01 (sample SAMN13153358, study PRJNA577476) | soil metagenome | isolation source: 60 cm saprolite under Madrone tree | place: USA:California | collected 2016-06-14 | reverse complement strand
GGTCTAGAATTGGCGCGGTCGTCTACGGCGTTTCCCAGGAAGATATTGCCGCCTTTGGCCGCAAGCGCGGCACGGAAGACTACAAGTGGCGAGCGTGCCTTATCCCCTGCCGGCTCGTCTTCGAAAAGGGCAATCACCACATCCCCGTCACCGGCGGTTTTCTCCGAAAAGAGTGCCAAAAACTGTTCACTTACGGAACTGCGCATCGGTAACGGATGCGAACTGGATTTCCCGCCGCATGCATTGGTTGTATCGTCGCTCAATCACGTCGATTCTCGTGGATCGCTCGCCATTCGCTCCATGTCACCAATCCCAATTCAGGCCTTGGTGGATCAGGCAGCATCGAGATGTACTCCAGGAGGTTTCCATCCGGGTCATCGAAGAATACAGAAGCGGCGGGACCCCAAGCAAAGACGACCGGCTCGTCAGTAGGCTCTCTCCCGCTCCCTAAAGGCGTGATACCTGCAGCGCGCAATCTTCCCGGAGCCGCTAACACGTCCTCCAGCCTTACTTGAAAGGCCACGTGATGTTGCATGGTGAGCGGGCACGAGCCTACGGAGAAAACGCCTAGCATGGACCGGCCGCGCCCGCCGACCCAGAAAAAGGCCGCAGGACGTTCCGGTTGCTCAATCCCCAGCTCCAGCCCGACGACATCGCGGTAGAAGGCGATCGATCGCTGCAAATCACGAACGGTAATGTGCGCTTCAAAAAGACCTTCTATGGGAATCATTTGCGCGACCTCGCAGACTTGGGCTCCGCCGAGACATTGTACGGCTGGCTGACGCACCTACTCCACCACCAGTCATTTCCGGTCCTTTTGTCAAGGAACGCGACTTACCAGGCGCAGGCCTTGCTGCCGGCGGCGATTAGTGGCGGTGAGCGGAATGTCTTTAATTGTGCACGGAAAGAGAGTATCGTTCTTTCCGGTGTTGCCATGGCAGTTACGAACGACCTTCGTCGCTATCCTCGTCTTTCCTCTCCCAGCAGTACAATTTTGGCCTGGCAGAGCGCCAGCCTGCGGCACGTATCGCATCTGACCAATCTTGGATTGGGCGGCTTGTACATTCAGACCCAGGATCCGCCTCCGCCTGGAACTTACATACAGTTGCTGCTGGATGTGCCGGCGGGGGAGGTACGGGCGCGCGCCGTCGTCCAACGGAGCAAATCAAGGGAAGGCATGGGTGTGAAGTTTGTCGCGATGCAGCAAGAGGATCGAGGGCGATTTGCTCGATGGTTGAAGCATCTATCGTCCTAGGGGAGAAGGGGGCGAAGGCAGAGGCTCCGCCCCGGCTCGGAACAGCCTTTTAGGAGTCCACGATTCAGGAATCGGTATGATCTAGGTCATCCGATGCTTGCTTCTTGGCCTTCTTTGCCTCGGCCTTAGCGTCGGCCTTAGGTGCAAGCTCTTCGATCGCCTTGCCGAGGCTCACGGCACCGCTGCCCGTTACTTTCGCCTTCAGCGCGTCGAAGCCGCCCGGGATGTCTAGGTTCTTCGCCACGTGCGCTGCCGCAACGCACTGGCCGATGTTCTTGAAGCCGTTGCACGCCGTCTTCGCGTCCTGGCCTGTAAGCGTTTGGATCTTGCCAGCAATGGCAGTGTTGTGGCTCAGGACATCGCTCGGCGAACCGTGCGACACGTCGCTATGCGCCGCGGCACCGCTTGCGTGCGACCCGCTCATCCCCGAATCGCCTCCCGGTCCGCGTCCCGCAGTCGGTCCACCAGGATTTGGATGCGAGCGCTGAGCGAAGGCTGGGGTTCCAAGAACCAGCGCCATTGCTGCCACCAGAATCAGAGTCGAGAGTTTCATTTGCTCCTCCTATTCATTTCATGCGGGCTGGCGGGGAACCGAATGGGCTTTGTTGCTTGTCCTTACCGAAGAGATCTTACCTTGTTTCTATGATGCACCAAATCTCTATCAGGATGTAAGCCCCCTGATGTCCGAAGGGTTTCCACCGCCAACGGGGCGCCTCCGCGATCCCGTCTCCCCGACTATTCGGCCAGTCCGTTTCGAGGGTGTCCAAGAGTGAACAGATGCCAGTTCGCAGCAACGGTTAGCATGCGACCAACTTGACCGGGAAGACTCTTGGCACCAGTCCCGGCGCGGTCACGCTCTCGCCTGGCGTCTATTGTTTTGCTTCTTCGGCGCAGTTGACCGGAACCCTCACGCTCAGCGGCAGCGGTGCTTACATTTTTAAGATAGGGACCACGCTTACGACCGCGAGCAAGTCCTCTGTTGTGCTGGCCAAAGGAGCGACAGCAGGGAATGTGTTCTGGCAGGTTGGCAGCTCGGCGACTCTTGGCACCAACACCGCTTTTGAAGGAAGCATTCTCGCGAATATCAGAGACACCGTCACCACCGGCGCCAGCGTCACCGGGCGAGTATTCGCCCTCACGGGTGCGGTAACGCTCAGCGGCAACCACATTCGCGCCGCGTCAAAATAAACAGCCTGTGCCCCGCTTTAGCCGGAATCTCCTTTTTGGCTCTTCTCAGTGCCTTAGGAGTCTTAGGGCATCCTTGTATCGGCACAAGCAATCCTCAATCTCATAAGGTTTGAGTCTTCGAAACGCTTTCGGGAGTTCGCTCGGTAAGATGAATCGGAGACTCCCCATGAAGCCGAGGGCTTTGCCACCTTCATTAGCGCCTGCGTGGAGATAGACCCGGTCCGGTTCCACGTCAAGATACGCTCCAATGCGATGAGTCGTGTCGTAGACGGTCAGTTTAGAATTCTTCCAAATTCCTGCTGCTACTTTCTCGGTAATTTCCATAAGTTCAGGAAAGGCCTTGCGGGAGCGGAGCAACTCTCGCCTACGCGACAATCCCCGCCGAAAATGCTCCAGCATGACGCCGGGAATTCTCCGCTGATGCTTATGCCTTTTCCCCTCTTCATCGATAGCGAGGGCTGCTACGCGTATGGCGGTGCGCAAGTTCGGTTGGTCGGCGAAGTATTTCAGCTCTTCCTTAGCATCCTCTCGGTGGTTGTCGATGTAGTCTTGCACAATTTCCTCAAGATTTCGGAACGACTTCCTGTTGGAACGACAGTCCCCGGGCAGGTTCTTTGCATGTTTTCGAGGCGGTCGGCAGCTATTCACGGTGAACGTAACGATTACCTAGGATTCTGACGGTGGGAGTTTATCATCATTGAGAGAGTTTGGAGGAGGCGACCCGGCTGAAACGACGGGTCTACAGGCGTCTGGAATCACCCTCCCCGTACTTTCTCTCGCGAAACTTCTGTGAAGCGTGTGCCGTCCCAACGCATCAGCAGAGCTACCCTGGGAGCGTCTACGTACGGAAGACCTGCGGTCCAATCTATTTCCTGCATCCTAATTTCGATCTTTCCGTCTCTGTCGAAATCGCCAATGTCAAACCCTGCTGGCGTACCGACGCTCAAGCTGGCCAGTTCTTCAAATTCACAACCCCTCCATCCGAAGACCTTCAATGCGGAGCCATGGGCGCCAACCGGGTACTGTACTAGCATCTCTTCTTCTCCGTCATCGTTGATGTCCGCAAATTGTGTCAGCTTAACGCGCGTCTTAACCATGTCCGAGTCCGCATGATGAATCCCACTGGTTCCAGGCGCTGTCAGCGATGCGGGGCGAGGCTCAAAGGAAGCTTTCCTCAGTGCTTTTTTCAAAGCTGTCTCGGCTCGACGAGCTTTCGCCCATTGCCACCAAGCAATGCTCAATGCGATCACGATCCCCAAGATGCTGATTTGGATTGTCAATTCACTCCTTTAAGGCAGCACCACCGAACGGCCTGCCGGATTCTAGCATCGTTGCCGAAGGTAGAAGTAGTTGCACCAAATTCTTGAGCTGACGCGGAGATGCGAACCAAGACGGTTGCACACGCGGTTAAGTTGAATTACTTTCTAAAATTATATATATATGTCCGTATCGTGAGTTGCACAGCAACGCTGTCCTCTTTCTCTGACTGGCTTTGTCGCCCGCTAGTCTCGCAAACCGCACGCCAGTATTCCAACATCATCTACACACCTGAACATTTCGTTGAGATGCTTTTTTGGATCGAAGACAAGCGGTTTCCCATACACTTCGGCGTCGACCCGGTCGCGATTGCCCGAGCGGTGGCCTTCAACCTGCGCGGAGGAGCCCTTCAGGGCGCAAGTACAATAGCTCAGCAGATCTACACTATCCGTATCAGCCGCTCACGCAAGTTCTCCCGCTCAGCCGCATACAAAATAAGGCAAATCGTCTACTCGTTATATCTATCGGCGGTGAACAGCAAGGCGGCGATTCTGAGAGAATACATAGACACGGTGTACTGGGGAAGGTCGTACCGAGGACTCGACAGGGCGGTCGCAGGGTACTTTGGCTCAACTCGGGCTTCGCTCTCCGTATGTCAAAGTTTCTTTCTCGCAGAGCGAATTGCGACGCCGAATCGAGTGTCGGTTCGGCGAATATCGAATCTTCTCGATCGGACGCCGATAAGGCTGAACCTCGAGAGGAATGGTGCAACGACTCGAGATGTAATCAAAGTCTATGAGCAAGTGTACGCTTGCGGAGGTGAAATGTGTCAGCTCCTGGCGAAGTGAATCAAGCGATCGGTCGCGCCTACCAGTATGTCTTCATCGGCGCCCTCGAAGCAAACATTCGGGCATTTGAGAACAAATTTAACGTTCACGAGGAGCCAGAGAAGACTTCCTTCGAGGCACGCAACGGCAAGAAGTACTCCTTTGACTTTAACGGCGTCTACTATCACCCAATGGCTGCGGCCGAGGTTTTCGGAGAGTCCAAGGGTTATAGCAAGGCTGGAAATCTGCTTGGGGAATACAAAAGTTTCCTAGCAAAAGCATACGTGACCTCTACTGACTACGATCGGCATCGGAACGACTATTTTTGGTTCGTCACGAACGTGCCATTCGCCTGCACCGAGGGATCAGGAATTACCACCTTTGATTTTGTCCACGCGGCCCTTAAAGACAAGGAGAACGCACAGGTGAGAGAAGTCCTTGGCGACGGTCACGTGGACAATCATCTAGTTCGATCTCTCGTAGAACGTCTCCGCGTGTTCATTTTGACCGACAGCTTCTTAATGACTGCCAATCTTCAATACACAGTTGCGAGCGGCGAGTCGCTGTGGGTGATTTTGAAGAAGTTCCATGCGGGCAAAATACCTAGTCGATTTGGTTATATCGCAAATCACGTCGCGGCCATGAACAACCTAAAATCACCAGACCGAATTCGCAGTGGGCAGACGCTGAAACTTTCGTGGGGTGGAATACCCTTGGAGGTTGAGTAAGGGAAAGTCAAGGGTGGCAGAGCTTAGAACGATTGGATGATTTTCGGGTGGCCTACCTTTGCGGTCTTAGTTCTTGTTCGAAGTTTGCGTCCCGGTGACTTGTACCGGGACAAAGTTGGGACATTCTTCCTTTTGTCCAGCTGCCCCCGCACCGTTAATCCTGTCCTATTGCCGTCCACTCCTCAATTCTCTCCATTCCCTGCATAACATTTAACCAGTTGATACTCCCATGCTATCCTGCCTCGTGTATCCCGAATCCGATTCTCGCCTGCCTGCCCTGAGCCTTCAGAGGAGCCTCGAAGGACTCGTCGCCCCCCAGTCTCCATCTCTCGTTCCTCTCCCAGTTGATCACCGTCCACGGACCAGCCCCGGCCCTGTACGGGGCACTGTCCACTACCTCCCTAAGTTATTTAGAATCAACACTTACAAAAGTCTATCAAAACAAAAACTTTAACCCTCTTTAGAAATATATACTTACGAAAAACAAGGGGGTGGGGGCTGTTATGGTTAACCAGCTCGATCCTTTGGCCTGATGGTCAAAACGCGGCAGTTCTACTCCAGGTTCTCAACCGTCGCCGTTCCGGCCGCCCACTGGAGCGTAGTTCCCGGGGCGTTGCCTTCCTTGCGAACGTAACCCATGCCAAGGATTCTCGGCGGAGTAGAATCCCAAGCTTTCGCCGCGCGTGTCACGAATCCGACTTCTTTGCCTTCCATCATCAGCGGCGTGCCAGCTTCCGGCACGCCCTCGCCGGAGAACACCAGTCCCACGCGCTGCCGGTTCACCTGCCCGCGCGAACGCACGCGCTCCACGATCTCCTGCCCTGTGTAGCAGCCCTTCGTGTAACTGATATGGCTGTCCTGCAATCCCGCTTCGTGCGGGATTTGCTTTTCGCCGAAGTCGTAGCCAAACCACGGAACACCTTGCGCCAGCCGCAAACCGCTCAACGCCGTGTAACCCATCGGCCCGCCGCCGTGTTTCCGCGCTGCGTCCAGCAAGAGCTCCCAAAGCGCCGGAAGTTTTTCGCGCTCGACTACGAACTCGGCCCCGGCAACTCCGCCCGGCGAACGTTTCGCAATCCGGCAGGGAATTGCGCGAACAGCGCCGTCCGTCGAAGAAAGTTCGCTGAGCGCCCCGATGTCAACGCCGGAAATTTCACGAACCACCGCAGCGGCCTTCGGCCCTTCCAGCGCCAGCGTGCCAAAGCGTTCCGTCTCATCCGTCAACGTCACGTCATCCATGATGATGAATTTATCGAGCACTTCCACCAGACGTTCGCGAATCATGGCGAAGGACACGCAAAACAATTTCTCCGCGAACGCATACGTTTCAATCTCAGCGAGAATGTGTCCCTGTGGATTCAGCAGCAGCGAAACGTTTCCCTGTCCCGCGGACAAGCCCTTGATGTCGTTCGTCAGAACGGCGTTCAAGTAGCGCACGCGGTCCGGTCCCGTGAACGAAAGGTACGCGCGATAATTCTTGTCGATCAGCGCCACGCTCTCTCGCGCCTGCCGGAATTCCGCGGCCGCGTCGCCGAAAGTATCCGGCAATGCGCACCCGAACCACACGCTCATCTTCGCGCCCGCGCGCGTGTGCGCCGCGGCCAGCGGCGTATCCAGAGCCGTTCCTGTCGAAGCCGTTTCCACCGTTCCTTCCATCCTCCACTCTTGAGTCTATCAAAGAGCGCCGCAGCTCACGCTATGCCACCCGCGAATCCACTCACTTCCGATGCTATAATCCCCTTCATGAACGACGGCTTTCCCACCTTGAATGCCGCCACGGAAGGTTTGATTCACATCACCATCCCGGTGGGCATGCTCCAATGCAATTGTTCCATTATCGGCGATCCCGCCACGCGCGAGGCGCTGGTCATCGATCCCGGCGACGAGGTCACCCGCATCCTGGATCTCCTCGGGCGCCATCGCCTCACCGTGAAAGCTATCGTCAGCACCCATGCGCACATTGACCATGTCGGCGGCCTAGCTAAGCTCCATCAGTACACCGGCGCGCCCGTGCTCATGCATCGTGACGACCTGCCTCTCTATCAGGCTATGGAGATGCAGGCCGCGTTTCTCGGCGTTCACCCGCCCGAGCTCATCGAAATCGATCAACTATTGAAGGAAGGCGATTCGCTGCGCTGGGGCTCGTTCGAGGCGCAGGTGATTCACACCCCCGGCCACACCCCCGGCAGCGTCTCGCTCTATCTCCCGCACGAAGCCGGCAAAGTCACGGTTGCCGAGGCAGTGAAGAAAATTACCGTGAAAAATGAAGCGGGAGAAGAAATCGAGATCGGCGATCTGTTGAAACAGAGCCTGTCCCGGGAAGCCCCGGAAGAGGACTCGAATGCCGATGACTCTGCGAAAAATGAGCTCCCCGATGAGGCTGCAAGTATTGTAAAGCCCGCGCCGCAACTTTTCTCCGGGGACACTCTATTCGCCGGCAGCATCGGGCGCACCGACCTCTGGGGGGGCTCGATGCATCAAATCATGCAGTCGCTCCGCACAAAATTGATGCACCTGCCTGACGACACCGTCGTCTTTCCCGGCCACGGTCCCGTTACCACCATCGGCCATGAGCGCCACTTGAATCCGTTTTTGCAGCCGGAATAGAAGGGGAATTTGAGGATTTTGAATAGGAATGAATGCTTGGAGGGGTTTGCAGCTAAAAAAACTATGCGGGATCGAAGGAGAGATTGCCGCGCTGAGTTTTTAGGATTTTTGTTTTGCGAGCCGCAATTCTTCCATCACCGATTGGACTAATTCTTTCGCGTGCACCAGCTCCTGATTGATCATCCGCAGATCCATCGCCGGCAGCGTTGGATTACGCTGGCTCGTGCAGTAGACGCCATGCTGCCCCACCAGGACCAGCGCGTTCGTCATGCGGTCCAGCGAAACGGCAAGCCGCCCGCGTTCGCGCCCGAACATCTGTTCGTAATGCTCCAACTCCTCTTTGTGCTCTTGAAATGCCGACATCGTTGTTTTCCCTTCGAACGCGTCCCAGACCGGAGTTGCACTTCGGACACACGCCGCACGCACCAAACTTTACCGCATCGCGCAGCCGGAACATAATCCGCTGAAGCCACAAAATGCGTCTTCCAGTGTCCGTGGCACGAACTTAATTCCGTGCAGATAGGGTCCGGCCCTCATCGAACTTGGGAAGGGGTTGGCCTGGAGCAGCCAAACAATGCGACGTTCCGATCTGGTTCAACATAAAGAAAGGGAAAAAGGCGCAAACACGCGCACCTCACAAATTGTTTTTGGTGAGCGGCAGCATCTTTTGCGCGTGCTGGATTCCCTGGAAGGCACGGAACTGCCGATCGCGCGGATGCAGCAGGAGCGGCGCATCCTGGAAGAATTAATTCACGCGCGGACCCGCGATTTGAATCAAATCAATACCGCGTGGGACGAAAAAATCGGATTGGTGCTCAGCGCGGACGCGAAACCGGAAATGCTGGAAAAACTTGTGAAGCAAGCGCCGCGCGAAGATTTTTATCTGCTGCGATTGATCAGCGAACACCCGCGCGCGAACGCAAAAACGCTGAGCAAGCTGGCGAAGCATCCGTACGGCGCGATTCGCGAAAACGTCGCGCGGCATCCGAATGCGGACGCGACGACGCTGACGTGGCTGAGCAGGGATCGCAGCCAGCCGCTCTGGTATCTTGTGGCGTTCAATCCCAATACGCCGACGCCGCTGCAGCGGCGGTTGCGCGACCGGCTGAAGCGGCTCGGGGAAAATCAGATTTCGAAGTAGATCCGGGCCGGCTGTAACCTACAAAGAATCTCCTCGTCATTCGAAAGACACCGTTGGGAAACAACACTGACCTCTGCATGCTGGCCCGATCTAACTATTTCTCCATTTCGGAGGCCCAGTTCAGAAGCACGGAGGGCGGCGCGGGATTGGAATCATTCACTTTTGTGAGGATCAGGAATCTCTGCCCGTCGCTACTCACATCGTAGGAGAAGAAATCCTGCGCAGAAACAGGCTGCCGCCTATGAGTCGGAAAGAGCGCGACCGGGGAACCGGCTTCGAAGCTGGCTGCCGGCTTCACCGCGACTGCCATCATCTTTCCTTCCGCGGACAGATAGAACAATTCCTTGCCGTCCTGGCGCCATCTTGGCTCCTGGCCGCCTGCGTTTGAGACTTGCCATTTACCATTGCCGTTTGGAAAAGAGAAGACGTAGATCTCCATGTTTCCCGTCTCATTCGAGGCGTAAGCGACCCACCGGCCATCGGGGGAAAACTGTGCGTTCCGCACCGTCCACTTTTCCTGCAACAGCGGCTTAGCAACTCCTTCCGGCCACGTGAGGTACCACAGCTCGTTTGCCTTCCGGAACAGTATGTATTTTGAGTCGCGCGACCAATCCCAGGCATTGACTTGCAAGCCGGGACCGAGGTCAGCCATTTTTTCCTCAGAGCCGGAACCGTCCGCATTCTTTAGATAGAGTTGAAAGCTGAGCTGGTTGCGGTTCGAAGCCAATAGGATCTTCTTACCATCGGGACTCCAGATCGGTGCCTCATCCAACGACGGATCAAAGGTCAGACGCGTCGCCGTACCCCGGACCGGGTCGTAGACCCAGATATCAATGTTCCGTCCGTCCGTGTCGGTTTGGTCCGTGGCAATCCTGCGGCCGTCCGGTGGGAGACGCACGTTGTTGTAAGACCCAGGCACTCCGACAGTGGCCGCAGGCTTTCCAGTTCTGTCAAACCACATTAATTGCGAAAGGGCCGCACCTTTTCCTGTCTGCGTGACCAGGACCCCGCTGGAGACACTGAAAACAGCCCGGTCCACCAGAGGGGTATACAGCACGTCGTCGTTCAAGGTGTGCGGCTCGCCGCTGAGCACGAAGCGTTTCCAGTCGAACGGCTGCGCCACCAGCGTCCTATCCCGCAAGTAAACGAGATAACCCGGCTCCGCATAGCTGGCGTTCGCGCTTGTGCTCACAAGCGAGTGCCTATCCTGCGAATCCAGCGAGCCCAGATAGATAGCGTTAACTTCCAACTTTCCGCTGAAATTCGCTGTCATGTAGAGAAAGTGATTTCCATCAGGCAAGAAGACGGGCCAGCGATGGCTGGCTTCAAGGCGCGACGCGTCAAGCTTGGTCACTTCAACAGGAGAACCTCCTACGGAATTCACGCGGTGCAATCCCTTAAGGGCGTCCGGCGTGAAAAGAATTACACCGTCGCGGTTCCACGTGCCGCCGCGCCCGTTAGGCGCATCGCAGATCACTTGGGCCTGTCCTCCTGACGCTTGCACTTTCTTGAGTTTGCCGTCAGCGAAAAAGCCGATGAACTTGCCGTCCGGCGACCAGAATGGGTAGGACGCGCCTTGTGTCCCAGCCAACGAATTGGTTTCGCGGTCCCCGACTTGATGAGTCCAGAGCACATAGTTGTTTGCCTGCGCGGAATAGGCAACCAACGCCAGTGTGTGCCCATCTGGCGATAGCGCTAAGTCGCGTGCGGAGAATGGTACGGAAGTCTGGAAAAACATCCGGGGCGGGCGCCGGTTGCTTGCCTGCCACCAGACCGCGCCGCCGCTGATCAAGAGGACTGAGAGCGCAGCCGCGAGCAGCCAGCCGACGCGTTCCCATCTCCTGCGCGTGGCCGAAACGCGACTCGCATCTCCAGCCTGCGATCCGCCTTCTGCGATCCATTGGAGCTGAAGTTTCACGT
>WNFS01043570.1_pt1 | contig 10924 bp, 10 predicted proteins | sample 5400141 | NCBI WGS metagenome assembly WNFS01 (sample SAMN13153358, study PRJNA577476) | soil metagenome | isolation source: 60 cm saprolite under Madrone tree | place: USA:California | collected 2016-06-14 | reverse complement strand
ATCTGGTTTCCGGCCTGAAGCAGGGCTGGGCCTTCGCTTGGCGCTCGCTCCTCGCGGGAGAAATGATTTTCGTCAGTCTCGGGCTGGGTCAGCTTCTGATGATGGGGCGCGACCTCAATGACATCAGCCAGGTGGTGGCAGTGATGGTGGTCATCATTCTCATTGGGTTTGCCGTCGACGGACTTGTATTTCGCGTCGTCGAACGAAACCTTCGCAGGAAATGGGGCTTGTCCTCGGCGGCATAAGGATTTGGAGGTTTAGAGTGCGCGTATCGGAAGTTTCAATCGAACGGCAGGACTCCTCGGTCCTCAGCGAGGGTCCGGAGCAGCTTGTATCGAAAAAGCTAAATCACCTTCGCATGCTGGAGTCGGAGAGCATCTATATTCTTCGCGAGGCGGCGGCGGAATTTGCCCGGCCGGTCATGCTCTACTCGATCGGAAAAGATTCTTCGGTCATGCTACGGCTCGCGCAGAAAGCGTTCTTTCCAGGCAGGATTCCTTTTCCCCTGCTGCACATCGACACCAGTTACAAATTCCCGGAAATGATCGAATTTCGCGATTCCTACGCGAAACAGATCGGCGCTGAACTGATCGTCCACAAGAACCAAGAAGCTCTCGACGCAGGCGCCAACCCATTCTTGTTGGGTACCCAGAAGTGCTGCGGGCTGCTCAAGACGAAATCGCTTCTGGATGCGCTTACGGAGGGCGGTTTCGACGCGGCCTTTGGCGGAGCACGCCGCGACGAAGAAAAATCGCGAGCGAAAGAACGCATCTATTCGTTCCGTGATTCCCTGGGCCAGTGGGACCCCAAGAACCAGAGGCCAGAGCTTTGGAACATCTTCAACTCGCGCCTGGATAAAGGCGAAAGCATCCGTGTCTTCCCGCTTTCGAATTGGACCGAGCTGGACGTCTGGCTGTACATCCACGTGGAACAAATTCCGATTGTGCCGCTCTATTTTGCACGGGAACGCGAAGTTGTTTTGCGAAACGGCTCCATCGTCGTCATCAACAACTCTTCGCAGCTCCTACCGGGAGAAAAAACACAAAAACTGAAGTGCCGCATGCGGTCCCTCGGTTGCGTTCCCTGCACGGGAGCCATTCGTTCCGAGGCGGATACCCTTCCAAAGATCATCGAAGAGATGGTTTCGTTCCGCCGCTCTGAACGCGAGAATCGCGCGATCGACCACGATGAAGAAGGCTCCATGGAACTTAAGAAACGGGAGGGATACTTCTGATGATCTCTTCCGCAAAGAACACAAACGAAGACACATTTGCCGCATTTCTCGATCAGGACCTGAACACCGAGCTTCTTCGCTTTACGACGGCGGGGAGCGTCGACGATGGCAAATCGACTTTGATCGGGCGGCTCCTGCACGATTCCAAAGCGGTCTACGAAGATCAGCTCGCCTCGGTAAAGCGGAGCCGCATCAACCGTTCCACGGGTCCCATCGATTTTTCGCTCATCACGGATGGCCTGCGCGCCGAACGCGAACAGGGCATCACCATTGACGTCGCTTACCGCTATTTTGCGACCTCGCGGCGCAAATTCATCATTGCGGACACGCCCGGCCACGAACAATACACACGAAACATGGCCACAGGCGCATCGACAGCCGATTTGGCTGTCATCCTGATTGACGCCACCAAAGGACTCCTTGCGCAAACGCGCCGCCACGCATTTATCGCCTCCGTTCTGGGAATCAAACACGTGCTTGCCGCTGTGAACAAGATGGACCTGACCGAGTATCGCGAAGATATTTTCTTGAAGTTGCAAAATGACTTCGTCGCTCTGGCCGCCCAGCTTGGAATCACGAACGTCCAGTGCATCCCGATCAGTGCGCTGGAAGGAGATAACGTGGTCGCGCCCAGCGCGCGGATGCTCTGGTACGACGGGCCAACGCTGCTCGAGCATTTGGAAACCGTGCCCCTGCCGGACAGTGATTCTTTGGAGGGCTTGCGGTTCCCCATCCAGAGCGTTATTCGGCCCGACGCAAATTTTCGCGGCTTTTCCGGGCGCATTGCGAGCGGTGTTGTGCGCCCCGGTGATTCCGTTGTGGCGCTGCCCTCCGGACAAAAAACGCGCGTGCACTCGATCGTGACGTACGATGGCGACTTGTCCCGCGCTTACTCGCCGATGTCGGTTACGTTGCGTCTTGAAGAGGAGATCGACCTCAGCCGTGGCGATATGCTGGTGTCCGCCCTGGATGTACCCCACGTCGCTCGGAATTTTCACGCCACGGTTGTGTGGCTCCATGCGAATCCGCTGGAATTGGGGCGCACCTATCTCGTCAAACACACGGTTCGCCAGACGAAAATCCGAGCCACAGGCATCCGCCATCGCGTCAACATAAATACACTGACGCGGGAGCAGGCGACGCAACTGCGGATGAACGAAATTGGTTCGGTTGAGTTCGAAGCCAACGTGCCGCTCTTTTTTGATCCGTATGCCAGCAATCGAACGACCGGCAGTTTCATCCTGATTGACGCCCTTTCGAACGCCACCGTGGGCGCAGGAATGATTCAAGAAGATCCGGCCGCAAGTCGAGAGCTGGCTCCGGCCGAAGCACTTGCGAATCTGCAGCTGCCAGCCGGCTCAACGGTGTCCGTAGAGGAACGCCGCATCCGGCGCGGGCATATGCCCGCCGTGCTTTTGCTCGAAGGTCGGCAAGATCTCGCGACCAGACTCGAACGCCATCTTTTCGACCAAGGCTTCGACGTTCTCCATCTCACAAATTCCGCGGTTTCCGCCCATGCACTCTCAGAAACAATCCGCGTAACGCACGCCGCCGGAATTGTGGTGCTCTATTCCGGTAGCGACCTCGATGCGGAAACCAAGCGCCATATCGCAGCGTATTCGGAAAGCCGCTTCTTCGACTTGGCCGCATCGAAAACCTCGCATTTGTCTGAAGAAGACCAAGCAATGCAAGCCATTGCTTTCGCGGAGGCTCTCCGGCCTTCTGGACCGGCAAAGAATCAGCAAAAGGTGAACTGAATGGATGTCGATCGAATCGCAGAAACGGCAGAGACTCTAGCGCCAGAGGCACTGCTCGATGCCGTGTTGGGCGCCCACGAAAATGCACGCCCTTGCTTCACGAGCAGCTTTCAGGCGGAGGACATGGCTGTACTCCATCTTCTCCGCAAGCGCATCCCAGACGTGCCGGTTCTTTTCCTGGACACCGGTTACCATTTTCCGCAAACATATGAATACCGCGACCGCGTGGCAAAAGAATGGTCGCTCAATCTCGTAAACGTGCTTCCAGTCCAAACCGTCGCAGAGCAAGAGTCCGCATTCGGCATTCTCAATCGGAGCGATCCCACGCGCTGCTGCCAATTGCGCAAGGTCGAGCCCCTTCTCGGCGCATTGGAACCATTCGATGTTTGGTTCACGGGTTTGAGGCGCGAACAATCACCAACTCGCAAGATACGACGAAGGATATCTAAGTATTGGATGCCAGCCCTGCACCGCGCTGCCGGTGGATCCGAACAATCCAAGATCCGGCCGCTGGGGTGGAACGAAGCTCGAATGCGGCATCCACACATTTTCGAAACAGACGGAAGCGTAGCTTACCCTGCCAACTTAGTTCGTCTGTGCGTTAAGTCAGTTTCAGTTTCCCATTAGCCAAAGAGGATTGGCTCCCGCCGTCCACCTGCGTTCGTGTATAGTTCGTTGAAATCCGGCGCAATTCCCACGATCGCGGACAAAGAGAGGCGGACTATGGTGGATGGTTCTCGGCGCGAATTTATCTGCAGTCTCGGCGCATTCCTTGCTCTCCCTCTCTTGCAAGCGCAAGAGCCCGATCTGATCCTCTACAACGGGAATTTCTTGACCGTGGATGAAAAATCGTCGCGTGCCCAGGCGGTTGCGATCTCGGCCGGTCGCTTCTTCGCCGTCGGCACCAACGATGAAGTGTTGCATCTTGCGACTGGCCGGAGTCGCAAATTGGATCTAGGCGGCAAGACGGTCTTGCCGGGCTTCATTGACGCGCACTCGCATCCGGCCGAAGCTGGACTCAGCCACCTCCGGATGGTGGACTGCGATCTGCGCTCCATCGCCGAAATCCTCAAGGCGCTGCGAGAGCGCGCTCAGAAAACTCCCAAGGGCGAATGGGTTCTCGGATTTAAGTACGATGACACAAAGCCCTCGGAGAATCGCCCGCTCACGCTGCAGGACCTCAACGAAGCGCTGCCGGAGCATCCGGTTTTCGTCGGTCATCGCGGCGGACACACCGCATGGGTGAACTCGCAGGCCTTGAAAATGGCCAAGTTGGAAAAAAACTCCCCCGATCCGCAAGGTGGAAAGTATGACCACGATCCAACTACGGGAGAGTTGACCGGTCACGTACGTGAGCATGGCATGGACGCTTTCCGTGCGGTGATCCCTGCAAACTTCACACGCGAGGATCACCGGGAAGGCGTGCGGCTGATCTCAAAGATGATGTCGCGCACCGGTGTGACCTCCGTGACCGATGCCTCAGGCAGTCCGGATGACTTGTTCGCCTATCAACAGGCTCGCGATGCGGGCGAATTATCCGTCCGCATTTATTGCCACATTTTTCATGCCTTCGTCGGCAAGATGCTGGAAGCCGGAGTCAAGACCGGCCTGGGCGACGAATGGGTGCGCGTGGGCGCCCAGAAAATGGTTTGCGATGGTTCCATCTCCGAGCGCACCGCTCGTCTCTCGCAACCCTATATCGGCCGCCCGGATGATTTTGGGATTCTCGTCACGCCGGAAGACCAACTCTATGCAAAGCCCACGAGGCGGGATGGCAGCTCGGCACCCACGCCAATGGAGACGTGGCCATCGATATCACGCTTCGCGTGTACGAACGCCTGCAAAAAGAAATGCCCCGCAAGGACCCGCGTTTTCGGCTGGAGCACTGCACGCTGGTCAATGACTCACTCATAAAAAGGATTCGTGACCTGGGCGCGATTCCCACACCGTTCTCCACCTACGCGTACTACCACGGTGAAAAAATGAAGGAATACGGGGCCGCGCGGCTGAATCACATGTTCGCACTCCGTTCGTTTCTGGATGCCGGCATTCGAGCGACGCAGGCTTCGGATTATCCGCCGGGTCCTTTCGAACCGATGATGGCTCTGCAATCTGAAGTTACGCGCACGGACAGCAAGGGAAACATTTGGGGCCCGAAGCAGCGCATCTCGCTCGAAGAAGCCATTAGAGTGGGCACGATGAACGGCGCCTATGCGTCGTACGAAGAAAACAGTAAGGGATCCATCGAAGCAGGCAAGCTCGCGGATCTGGTCGTGCTCGGCATGGATCCGTTCAAGGAAGATCCATCCAACATCATCAACATCCCGATTGAGCGCACGATGACAGGCGGAAAATGGGTCTTCGAATCCTGACCGTTTCAGCGGTAAGTCACTACATCAACTTTTCAGCGCGGCGAGAACACTCAACTTTTTGCGTTTTTATCAAACACTACGGACGAAATTTTTTCTGGTTCTTCTGGCGCGCTAGCTCGAGGTCATCGGTTTGTTTTTTCTGACGTTCGGCGTCTTTTTTTGGGCCATCTTCTTTCTCTAGTTTCAGGGCGTCCGCCAGGGCAAGTTCCGCCTCTGCATTTACAGGTTTGGAGCTGATGATGAGTCCGAAACGATCGGTGAAAGTGGAACGGACGAGATTGAGGGAATATTGAGAATCCTCCCACAACGCCACAGGTTTTTGCTTTATGTCATATCGCTGGACGCTCGTGTAATCAGCCTCCGGAGCCACACTTGTCGCCGTGCCGTAGGTAGCGGTAAGGGACTTCACCATGTCTCCCGCAGTCAGCCCCTCCGTGGACGCTTGATCGTAAGCCACGGAAATTTTGTAGAGCTGGCCGTTGTAGAAGGAGAAAAGAATCTGCTCGACGCTGTCCGCCCGGAACGAAGGTCCGGGAATGTTCGGCGGCCACCAGGTCATTTCCTGAAACAGAGGCAGGCCCTCATGCGTCACGGTCACATCCGCCAACTTCTTGTCGGTATGCTTCAGCACGGTAGCCAGGTTCGTTCCCAGCGAAAAACTCCGATACTTTGAAAAATCCTGTCCGCGAAGCGCAGGGGCTGCAAGAAGCACAGCACCGAGGCAAAGAATCGAACTGCTGATGGCTTTCATTTTCATTTCTCCCATGAATTCCTAAGAACTCGCATTCAGTGCCACTTGTGGTTTCGTGAGCGCGTCTCCCATTGGGGCGGGAGCGGGCATGCTCAGGACAAATTCCTTCGTGGGGACCAGGCCAATCGCTTCCTGGATATGCCGGGAATGAATGGCAACTCTGGTGAAAGGAATGCCGAGGAACCGTTTCGAGACAACGGACGTAATTTCAAGAGAGTTAAATTTCAGTCGGTCCAGTCTCGGTAGCGCTCGCCGGACGGCCCTGCGCATAGTGTCTGGTCCTTCGCGACCCAAGACCATGGTTCTGGTCACACCCGCGAGATAGAAATAGTTCCACTTCGCTTCCTCGATTTTTCGAGCGAGTCCGTATCCGTCCAGATTCTTGGCAACTTTCCAGCCAGGCAAAAAAGATTCACTCTCGACCGCCAAGCCTGCCGGCAAGAGTGTGTTGTCTCTGATGAGAATGGTTCCGTGGGTGTTGTTGGCTGACATTTGATCTTCCTCGAATGAGAACGCGGGCAACGGTTGCAAGAGAACACGTTCTGCAGGATCGAGAGGAGCAGGACGGCGAGATGACGGAAACCGTCCGGCGCCCAGCCTGCATCCCGGCCCATGTCGCTCATTCTCGCTGTCTATCGATAGACCCTACAGATTATGGAGATAAATAGATGTTCGCTATGCGACAGTCCTGCGAGGAACCTCCCTTCCTCATCGGATTTCTGGTTAACCATAACACCCCCCACCCCCCTGTTTTTTGTAAGTGCGGAATCTAAAGGACTTAGCGCTCCTGTAAGTTCTTTGTCTGCAACACTTACGGGAGATTTCATAAGTGTTGATTCTAAAGGGGGTTAGGAAAAGCAGGAAATGGAAATGTGAAAATGGAAAATGGCAGGAAAGGGGCAGAGCCAGTGGAGCGTTGGATGGCGAAGGATTTAGACGCATTGCGATGGACCCCTCGTCTCGGCAAGCGACCGGGAGTGCAAAATCGCGCGTTATTCGGGGTAAAGAGGTAGCGGACAAAGGGAGGCGCTCCTTTCTCCGCCGCGGTGAAAGACAATGAGAGTATAACGCGGAAGGTACTGGCTGTAAATGTTTATCTAGTGTGTAATTAAAACGGACTCGGAAATCGTAGAAAGGATGTGGTTTGCCGATTCGTAGAGGCAAGACCCGGGCCCTAAGAGCCGCAGTGTGCAGCTTCCGGTCACCCGTCCAGCTACTAGACGATCTGCAGGGGACGGGGCGTAGACGCGCCGTGGTAGCGCAAGTAGAGGACGGATGCCAAGAGGTAGAGGATAGCGAGGCAGGAGTATGCGGCTAGGTAGGCGTCGAAGCGGTTGTAAGGGCTGCTAACGAGATTCGTGTTCACATGAGCAGACCAGTAGAGATAGTAGCCAACGAGTAGGGTCTGCCAGACGGCACAAGCGATCCGGGGACGAGCACGGAGGGTGAACAGCTTACGGGCGGAGACCGCGCCAAAGATTGTGATGGGAGCAAAGTAAATAAAGCCAAGATAAGGCAAGGTGCGGAGAAAAAGCAGTAGCACCACAGTCAATTGCGCGGCGGCGATGAAACGCGTCATCATTTTGTCCACAAATGGGAATTGAATGCGCGCGGCGGCTGATTGCAGAGCAGGGTGGCGGGAGATAAAGTGGTCCACCGAGTAATGACGGAGAACGCTTGGGAAGAAGAGAAGAAGAAGAGCGATGGCGACAAGCAGATATTCAATCAAAGCTAAACCGATGTCGGTGGAAAACGGACTGAGGAAGAGGTAGCGAAGGTAGAAGAAGTGCAACAAAGAGACGGATCCATCGAGGAAAATGGCGAGCCACCAAGACCAGGGCTTCGCGGCAGAGAGGCCGAGAACACAAAGCGTGAAGAGCACGAACTGGGCTTCGATAATTGGCGACCAGACCGGAAAAGACTGAATGCGTAACGCGGGGTAGGTGAACCACATGCGGAGGACTTTGTAGTTGGCGGCAGCAATCTCGAGAACAAAAATGAGATGTAAGAGGATGAGAGTGATAACAGAAGAAGCGGGCAAATTCGTGGGTCCGGCTACGCGGTCCGGCTACGCGCGGCGTTGAGTGCACAGGGTTGGGCATGGATTCTTCTGAGTATAGGTCAGAAAGAGAGGCAAGAGCTGCGCCCACAAAGGACAAGTTGCACGTGAGAGGGTTGCGGCACCCGGCTCGGGATGACAGAAAAAGAAGGATTGCGGGATGAACCCGCCTCTACGGCAGACTACGGGCAGCCCTTGTATTAGGGCTTGGGTGGTTCCTTTGCCGGGGTTTCGGCAGGGGCTGAGGTTCTTGTATAGATGATCTTCTTCGTGCCGCCGTCGCACGTCCCCACGATTTTGCCTTCCGCGTCCTTGTCCTTCGCGACGATTTCCAGGGTGTAGCCCTTCACGCCTTTTGCGTCGAGCTTCTTGGTGATTTCATCCTTCAGCTCTTCACAAGGCTTTGCCGCTTGTGCGTGAGCGGGGACGGAAACAAATAATAGAACGCCAATTGCCGCCAACAGTTTCATGGTGCGACCTCCGTGGCTGGATGCCGGATCACCACGGAGCATAGCATCTCTTCAGCGCATCCAGCCGCCCGCCGCGCAGCAGCTTCACCCTAAGAGATACGGGATGGGTTGAAGCTGCCACAAGGCGAACGAGAGAAAGGCAAAGCCAAAAGCCCCACGCTTTCACAAACCGAAGCATGGGCTACCCCCCTTGGCTCTTATCGAAGGTCACCCGCCTGTTTCCAGAAACTTTGTTCTCCTCCCCGGTGTCAAATGTTATGTTCGCAGTGCATAGGCGAAGCTCGTCCAACCCCCGAAAGGAAGCCACGTGTTAGAGGCAAAGGGGCTTCTAAAGTTTTACGGGTCCGTGCCCGCAGTCCAAAACGTCACCTTCACCCTCAAGCCCGGGCAAGTCCTCGGGTACCTCGGCCCAAACGGCTCGGGAAAAAGCACTACGGTAAAAATGCTGACCGGCCTGCTTGAACCTACCGGCGGTCAGGTTGTTCACGACGGCTGTGACATCCACGAGAATCTACTCGCATATCGAAAGCATTTGGGTTACGTGCCTGAGGAAGTAAATCTTTATCCTTACCTTACAGGTGAAGAATACCTTGAAATGGTAGGTACGCTACGCGCCATGCCCGAGGCCCGGCGGAGAAAAAAGATAAATACTCTCTTGGAGCTATTCTCGCTTTGGCCTCACCGCCACGTCACGATCGGCTCCTACTCCAAAGGAATGCGGCAACGTATTCTTCTGATTGCGGCTCTCATGGACAACCCCGACCTGCTGATCTTGGACGAGCCTCTGTCCGGCCTCGATGTATCCTCCGCCCTCATCATTAAGAATTTAATTCAAGCGTTGAGGGCACGAGGTAAGGCCATCTTCTATTGCTCACATATCCTTGAAGTCGTAGAAAAAGTCTGCTCTCACTTGATCATTCTCAGAAAAGGCCAGGTCATTGCCCACGGGGCAACGACCGAGGTTCGCGAACAGATAGGCAAATCTTCGTTGGAAAGTGTTTTCCTGCATCTCGTCGAGGAAAGAGACGTTGCTGAAGTCGCGGACGAAATCGTCGAAGTAGTGGTCTCTGAATGATCCCGCACGCGAAACAAATCCTGTGGAGGCGATTGGAAGCATTCACGCAAACTCCGCTCGGGTGCCTCCTGCGGCTTTTCGTTGGCCGCATGTTTCACGGGGGTGCCGAAACCGGGTCAGAAGAGTTGGACATCGGCGTAGGCGTGATCACTATCCTGCTCGTCATGCCCGGTTTGTTGGTCTCGCTCTTGATGCTGGAAAAGTACGGATCACTGATTCGATTTCTGCGGGGCGATGGAGTTTTCGATCCGTTTACGGCGACGATACCGGATGAATATTTCTTCATAGTGCTTTCAGTGGTCGTTACTGGAGCTGCGGCACTGTGGCGCTGGGACACTATTTTTCTGGATCGGCGCGACTACATGAACCTAGTGCCCCTGCCGATCTCCGTTCGTAGCCTTTTCTTCGCAAATCTAAGCGCTATCCTCGTTCTCACTAGCGTCTTTACGCTCGTTGTCAATGCCGCCTCCTTGGTCTTATTTCCTGTGGCTGTGGTCGGTGGTTCTCAAAGTTCCTTTTCTCTTTTCTTCCGGTTTGCAGCGGGCCACACCGTGGCCGTCTTCCTGGCAAGCACTTTTAGCTGCTTTGCTGTATTTGCGCTGGCTGGCCTCTTAATGGCGCTCCTACCTGCCGCTGTGTTCCGCAGAATCTCCCTCTTTGCTCGTTTCTTGGTGGCCATCTGGCTTTTGGTATTGCTTGGCAGCAGTATTGCCGTTCCCGATTTACTTTCTAAGATGTCTATCGCAAATGCTCATAGAGTCTCATTGTTGCCCCCAGTTTCGTTCTTGGGACTGTCACGAACGGTTTGGGGCAGAGGCGGCGAACCGTTTGTTGCCAACATGACCAGAGCAGCAGTCGTCGCTCTGGGATTGGCGTTTTTCACAGCTATCCTGACTTACGTGGCTAGCTTTCGCAGATCGTTTATTCGAATTCCTGAAGCGCCGGACGCCGGTCCCCTGCCTCGACTGCGGTTTTCCCTGTCGCTACTTGGCCTGCTTCACAAGGGGATTCTCCGTACGCCGTCGCAACGCGCCTGCTATCATTTTGTCGCGAGAACGCTTCTGCGAAGCGACGGTCATCTTCAGGTCGTCTTAGGGTTCTTGGCGTTGGGACTAGTCGCGGCGGCAAACGCTCTCACTTCTGCACCGAATCCTCTTTCCATCGTCACGGGCAAAACTCCTTCTCTGGAATTTCTATCTGTGCCCT
>WNFS01004239.1_pt1 | contig 10928 bp, 11 predicted proteins | sample 5400141 | NCBI WGS metagenome assembly WNFS01 (sample SAMN13153358, study PRJNA577476) | soil metagenome | isolation source: 60 cm saprolite under Madrone tree | place: USA:California | collected 2016-06-14 | reverse complement strand
TGTTGACGCCGGTGGCCATGACATGACGATCTGCGGCCCGCAGGATCACTGCGCCGAATGGAAAGGCCGGATTGCCGCGCGCTTCCACGATCGCCAGCCGCATCGCCTGCTCGTGGGCAGAGGCCGGGATCGCTGACAGATCAATCGGAAGCACCGCGGCCGCCATCGAAGCTGTGGGCACGCCGCAACCGCAGGCGATAATCGCGACCGATGACCCGAATGCTCTCCTCGACCACATACTTACTCCCTCTGACGCATCGCTGGCTGGCGACCGCTGGCGCTCAACTCACCGTCCGGCTGGGTAACGAAGATCAACACTGCAAGGATCGTCATGTAAAAGCGAAAGGCCGCCTCCTGGCCGTTCCACGTGGGCGATTGCCACATAGAAAACCACTCACCGCCAATGACCATAAAACCGAAAAACCACACTAGAAACCCAAGTGCCGCGCCGATGATCACAAAGCGCTTTGCATGGTTGAAGCGGACGCTATCAGAGCGCAGACGCCAGGCAAGAGAGATAGCTGCGACTGCCAGGGCAATGCCGGACAGCCCCTCGCCCACGATGATCAGCGCATAGCCTGCCTGCCATAGCACGGGCGAGGTGATGCGGCGATAAAGTAGCGCGTTCCCCGGAAACGTCGTGTCCATGCTTAGCACATGCCTCACGAACGCGTAGTTCGTATCGTAGTCGGTTAGATTATCAAAAGTGACCAGCAGCGCGAATAAGGCGAGGCTCGCGACCATAATCACTTTGCTAATGCGGGTTTCGATCATGGCCTTTGCGCCAGCAGTCGAGGAGCAGGCTCGAAGATAGACGATGCCCTCAGCCCTGACCCCGTCGGAGATGCCCTTGAACTCGACCTCGCCGCCCGTCCCCCCCGCTCCGCACCCACGGCACCGGACCCGTCCTTTGTAGATCGAGCACCTTGGCCTGGGGCTAAGCCCCTGCCGCAGCAGGAAGTCCGGCGTCAATAACGCGATGTGATGGCAGGCGGCACAATTGATTTGGACGAGATCGCCTCGCCCGAGATCTTCGATCCGTGCCAGGTAGAGGACTGTGGCGCGGCGACAATCATCCCAGAGATCATCCACGTGATAGGGACCGCGGCGCCCGGCTCCTCAAGGCTTGATCTTGGGGGAACGCCCTTTCGATCCGCTTCCGGCCCGCCTCGCGCCGCTGATCTGCTGAGGTCTCCGGTTCAGGGCCTGTCGACGATGCGCCAGAAGAAGCGCTGTATTCCTGCGTCAAGAATCGCCATTTCGGCCCGCCGGGCAGTTGCATCGTCGAGCGCGAGACCCGGCACCAGTCCTCGCGCCGCTCATATCGAACGGACACCCCTCGCGGAAGGCCGGCTTGCCCTCGATCCCCTCAGCCTTGGCGTTGATATTGGCGAAGCCGACTTTGAGGTCCTTCTCCCAAAACGGCACCAAGCCCCAACGCATCAGATCCAGGCTGCGCTCGGCGGCCCGGGGATCGTACCGGACCATCGGAAGCGGGTCCGTCGGCGCCACGTTCCAACTGGGAGCGATGTTCGGGGTTGGCCGATGTGGTGGGATCGAGAAAACGAGCTTGATCTCGCTGACATCGGAGGAGAGACGGGCGCGGCCACACATGGCGCGAACATAGTGTCATCTCCGGGCAGGCCCAAGCGACTGGACAGAGCGAAACGGCCGTGCGATCGTCGATGAGAACGAAAGATGAACTGTATGGCAGCAAGCTCGGAGCTAATGATAATAGAGGCTGAGCGGCGGTTCCCGGTCCGCATCCGCATCGGCGCTCCTCACGAAGGACTTGGCGCTCGGCTCGATCAGATGAGGGCATGGCTCGACGCGAATTGTGGCTCCGATGGCTGGGCGCTGACGCCCTCGGGGACGCGCGGCGTGTTGAATGACGCCCTGTCGATCTACTTCCTCGACCCTACCCTCGCGAGCGCGTTCGTGGCCCGCTGCGACAACTCCCTCGGTATCGACGTGTACTAACCCACGTAACCCACGCCAATCCTCGGTATAGGCGCTGAGGGCCTCCTCGGCGATCGACCGCGCCCGTGCAAGCCCGCCGGTGCGTCCAGCGGCGATCGGGAGAAACTCCTCGGAGGGGATCACGCTCCAGTGAAATCTGTACGCCCCGTCGCCACAGGTATCCCTGATGACAGCGCGGGCGCCGGAGGGCGGATCGAACATCAGCTGGGTGCTCGGGCCGAGGAGGCGCCACTTCGTCATGCTTCGAGACATCCATTCGCCTCCGAGCCCACCTTCCGGACAGTGCGGTAGGTTTGTCGGCGCCTGACGCATCTCAGCGATCGTCAACCAGATCTTTGCCTAGAAGACGAGCCCGCCTCGATCGTCGCACCCAAGCATGAGGCCCGCATATTTAGTTAGCTGCCTCGAGCTCGGCGTCACTTCCATACGCGTCGATCATAAGGTGCGCACTGCGCAGAATATCCGCTTCCGACAACATCCGTTTTCCTGAGCGCCTCAACACGAAGGGCGAACTAAAACATCTGGTGAGAGGACCAGTAAGAACTATCAGAACGCATTTCTGGATGGATCCGAACGAACACTTAAGTAAAGAGTCGAGATCCCTTACACTTGCTAACTTACGCTGTGTTTTCTTGAAGACCAAATAAATTCGTAGTAAATACCATCAACCATGTCGATGTGGGCGGCCCGAAGATCCTGTCTCGCGTGAGGGTGTCCTTGGTTGTTGCCTCGACTTGCCTGAAGCTGTCACACTCCGGGACGGCACAGCCCGGTTGAAATGACGTTCGTCACAGCGAACCGGCCGGCGGACCACGATCGACAAGGGCCCTTCGCACTGACGGTAGGTAGTGATGAAATCAGCCTACGGACGGCAGACGCCGCCACCGGACTACGAGCTGACCTGCGTCGAGCAAGGAAGCCCGATGGGTGAGCTCATGCGCCGCTACTGGCAGCCCGTGTGCACCTCGGAGGAGCTTCGTGATCTGCCGAAGAAGGTGAAGCTGCTCTGCGAGGAGCTCGTGGTGTTCCGCGACAAGGAGGGACGCGTCGGAGCACTCGAGCCGCACTGCTCACACCGCGGTACGTCCCTCGAATGGGTCGCGTCGAGGAGGAAGGGCTGCGCTGCTGTTATCACGGCTGGCTCTACGACACGCGGGGGCAGTGCATCGATATGCCATGCGAGACCGAAGAGTTCCGCCGGCGCATGGATGTCTGGCATCCGGCCTACCAAACGACGGAATATGGCGGGCTGGTCTTCGTCTACATGGGCCCGCCCGGCACCGAGCCGCTCTATCCGATGTACGTCATCATCGATACCCGTCACCGCGACGATGTCGTGCTGCGCGGCATGCGCCTGTGGGGCGACTACTCCGTCGGCTTTGTCAAAGACTGCAATTGGCTGCAACACTACGAGAATATCGTCGATCCATGGCATCTGCTGGTGCTGCACCAGATGATCAGCGGCGACCAGTTCGAGGGAGCGCTGATGCAGGGTGCACCCCGCATCGGGTTTGAAAAGACCGCGCTGGGCGTTCGTTACAACCTTGTCAAAGACCTACCGAACGGCAATCGTTTCGAACGCCATGCGGAATGCATCATCCCGAATGCCTTCATCATCCCGGATATCCGCGAGACCGGTACGATACTGAAGCGCCAGGAGCGAGGATCGGAACTCTCCTGGGCGGTTCCGGTCGACAACGAGCATGTGACCGGCTTGAGTATCTTCGCCTGGCCGCTCGAATATGATGCACCGAAGAAAGACTGGCGGCCGGGCACCGACACGGTTCAGGACATCCGCCCGGGCTCGACCCTTACCAGGAAATACGAAGACCGTCAGCGCAAGCCCGACGACCTCGAGGCGCAGGAAGGCCAGCGTTCGATCGCAGTGCATGCCCTCGAAAACCTCGGAACGTCCGACACCGGGATCACGATGTTGCGGCATCTTCTGCGCGAGCAGATCAAGCGGGTGGAGCAAGGCCTGGATCCAATTAATGTGATGCGGGACGCGAGGGCCAACCACAAGATCCCGACCAACGCGTGGAACACGATCCTGTCGCCCGCTGAAGCATCGGCGTTTCAAGCGAGCGAGGCGTGACGACTGTTTGAAGAGCGTATTCGCGAGGGTCGTCATCTGTCGCAGGCTCAAGCCAGGGGCCGAGAGCTCGTCGGCTTTCTGATCCTCAAAGCTAGTCGTTGTGGACACCCGAAAGCGCTCTCCCGAGACCATCAATTCCGCCAATCTCAGAAGCCGCTTTCGGAGGGGTTTTCAGGACAGGCCGCTCGGCGCCCGGTTGATGATCGCCGCGTCGAATTGTGCGACGCGCTGGGCCATCGTGATCTCGCCCCGAGCGCACGCGATGCTGATCTCAGACAGCGTCGCGGCGAGCGCCTTTGCCGGCTTGCCGATCAGTCGACAGGACGGCCGCAGCGCGACCGAGCCATCTAGCGGGTTGCGCTTAACGCAGCCGATCGAGACGCTGTTGACCGAGCCGCGCCGGAGTTCGGTCACCATCGCGCCGACGGTGTGACCGAAGTGATAGCTATTGCGCATTGCTTTCTCCAATGGTTGATCGTCCTAAAATGCATGTCCTATCGCTTGTGTCAAAACAATAGATAGTTACTCGCGCATTTATTGCGAAAAAATGTAGGTATTTACAAAGTGTTAGTGACCGGGGGGTAGGGTGTACGGGGTCTTTATTGGCAGATAGTCGATCGGATATACTTTGATGATCTTGCACTCACCCCGTTTCAAAACCTTTGCTAACCATGTTAGCCGCTGCTCGGCGCGCTTTGGGCGAGGGACAACGTGGTCAACGCCGGCTGACAAATCGTTCACCATCGGCGCGTAGGATCGACCCCGGCTTGGCCTCCAACCGCCAGGCTGAGGAAGCGGCGCCGGGGATGGTCCCCCCAGATCCGGTGCTGGCTCCTGAAGCGCGCCGCGGGGGCCCCAGTCAAGGCCAAGGCCGCGCGTATGACGCCCCAAAAGTGGACTTGCGGCTGATTGGGTTCTCCCTTGCTCGCAAGTATGAGCCGGAAAACTGCAAATCGCCCAGGAAGTCTCGACTATGAGACGGACCCACGGCGTGTATAGAATTGGACCGGGCTAGGCGTGCCGGGCCAAGCCCGCGCGGGGAGCAGCGTCGGAGATGTCCCCCAGCCCGACGCTGCTCCCTTGCCCCTGCGGGTCAGCCCCCTTTGAAACTCACCGGGGCAGCCACCTCTGCGGCTCCCGGTGCCGCGACGTTATCAGCCCATCGGAGGGTGTCCACGCCGTATCCGCTCAGCAGTGTGGTTTCGGGCGCGGTGTTGCCTCCGGGCCACAAGTCTCGGTCGCACTGCCCGCTCTCCGCCCTGTTGCGCCACGCGATGCGTTGCGGCTGCTGTGGCGATCATGTTGCGGGAAGGCGGTCGAAAAACCCCGCTAAATCAATGCTATGGCGGTGTTGCGGCTCCATGGGGAGGGCGGTGAAGCGCGAGTCTCGTTCGATCAGGCCGGCTGCAGCCCCCTTTTGACACCGCCAAAATGGAACGCGACCGCGTTAAGGCAATGGGGACAAACGGCGATGGAGGAAACGGTGGACTGCACAATTCTCTTGGAGCGCTCTTAGTCGGCCGACGATCAGATGCCGCGGACACGGTCGCCCGGGGAACGCGCCACCCATCCTTGGCTTCTCACACTGACATCTCTGATCGTCATATTACTGTTGTCTCTTGGTCTATGGTGGGCGGTCTGGAAGTTGGCCTCGCCCTAATGCTTCGACGCCTCCGCTCTGTGGCTGGTCTTGTGGCCAGTCGAAAGCGGATCTCGGACCGGCAAAAGGCAGCATCTGCTGGCTGAGGACATCTTTTTGACACCCCGAGCGTGGCGCGTGGGCATCGCTATTGTGTTAACGAACTGCACGTACACCAGAGCACGGGGGAGCTGGTGGCTGATAAAAGCTTGCTCGCGGGCACTTATTCTTCGGACGATCGGAGATCGCTAGACCAGCTACTCCCGAGGTGTGTCCCTAATCATCGAGCGGATACACGCGCGTCCTTGATCGCGACGTTGCTCCTATCGCTGGGGCTCTGGGCAGGGATCTGGGGGGCTATCACCTCATTAGCCTCGGTCGCGTTGCGATAGCCCCTGCTCTTTTCGCTGAGGCTTGGTGGGGTTCTTTCGACGAGCAAGGAACGCGCAAACCAGCGCTGCACGCTCAATGGTGCCGGGATAAACGCGGCTCACCCGTTCTGGCGCCCCACTTCACCGAAACGACGGCTCGTCCCCTCGCTCCGCATCCGCGGCACCGGACCCGCGCCCTTATCGAAAGGAGATCGCGTATTTCTCTACCCCGCACACATTGACATTCCGCCGGATCTGGGTAGTCCCATCGTCGAAGACGATTTTGAAGTCAAATCGACAGCCGGCTGTATCGTCTATACTTGTCCATACAAAACTGGCTGGCACCAAGAACTCAGCACCCAGAAGATCGATGTCCCAAAGCTGGGCGCCGACGCGAGAGATGTAAATTTCTACAATAGTCATCCGCGTGTTATTGGCGAGTTCGACCCACTGATCGAGCGCAGAGGCGGGAGGCCCGGTGGCGGCTTGTAAGGCGCAAAGGATCGATCCCGCTATAATCGGATGAGTTGCGATCTTGAACATTTTTTGCGCCGGTGATTGATCGGGAACCAAGCTGGTCCCGTCAGCGGGGTAATTTGGCGTTCCTCGGATGCGGTCTCTGTGAATCACTTCACAAATCGTTAAGTTTTCTCCAAATCCGACGGAGACACGGAGGCGCCCAAGGCCCCGACCCTCTCCGGCTAAAGAGAATTGAGAACCTACAGTACCACCTCGGGGCTGAGCCCGAGCCGCAGCAGAAAATCCGGCGTCAGCAGCGCGACGTGATGGCAGGCGGCGCAATCGACCTGGACGAGATCGCCACGCCCGAGATCCTTGAACCGCGCCAGGTACAGCGGCAGCATTCCGGTCTCCGTTCCCGGAATGTTCTAGGAGTGCTTGCCGACTTGGTCAAGGCTAATCGGCCACCCCTCACGCTTCCTCAACAGTCTGCGGCTCTTAATCGCGGTCCCTCGGCAACTCCAAAAGGGCTCGCCAGATATGGGCTCCCGTTGATCAACGTTCGGCAATGCGCTCTAGTCTCGTCATCACCGTGTTTCAGATCCTCACGTGGTGCTGCGCCGTTCTTCTCGCGGTGCTGTCACTCTGGCCCGGGCGTGGGCTCGGTTTCCTATTCTTGATGCCTGAGTTCAATGCGATGCGAACGGGGGTCCCCAGCCAATTCGAGCATTTCATTGCCTATGCAGGGTCGGCTGCGATCGCGATGCTGGGTTACGGGGCGAGCCAAGGCAGCATCCAAATCATCGGCGCCTATTGGATTTACGCCGGCATTCTGGAGTACCTCCAGCACTTCTCGCCGGGCCGGCATCCGTCGATCGCTGATTTCGCGGCGTCGGCGCTTGGGGCGCTCTGCGGCGGGCTCGCTGTTGCCCTGTTATGGCGCCCCTCCGGACAGCTGGGTTGAGGGGCGGGCAATCACTCATCGCTCCGGACGCGGTCTGCATGATGGCGAACCTTGGCGCCAGGCTCCTCCCCGTCCAACGCTGGGAACGCCCTTTCGATATGCTCGCGCTCCCGCCTTCGCTGGTGATCATCCGGCCTCTCCGGGACCAGCGAGCGCGTCCAGGATGCGCAACCACGCCAGCGTCAGAGATAACTGAGCGCTACGACGACCGGCCAGAACAGGCGTCGCAGCGGCCCATCAATCATCGCCATCCCGCTTGCGATCCCACCCGGCACCAGTCCTCGCGCCGATTGAACGGAACGGAGACGGCTAGGCGATTGTGCCAGTGCGCCGCGTAGGCCACCGCAACAGCGGGCGACGAGACTAAGTTGAGGTTGTCGGAGTTCGCCGCGGCGCCGCGGGGTCCAGTTCATGGAGCCCGTCAGCGTCACCGCTTCGTCGATGACCATCGTCTTCGCAGCCCGCCTGGGCCAGGTCCGGGAAGCGGCGTTCGCTCCGGCCGGAGCGATAGCCGACGAATTGCGCACCCCCTCCGCGCCAGATCTTGCTATGCTGGTCGTCGCCGGCTGCCAGCTGCGTCAGGCGCTGGGGTGAGAAGGACGTGCCGCTCTGATGAGCAGCGCGATTACAATGGGAGGATAGCCATGAACTTGACACGTCGTGATTTGGCCGCCGCGGGCGTCTTCGCGCTCAGCGCAACAACGCTGATCGTGCCGGCGAGCGCCGCTACCGCCGATGAGGAGGCGGTCAAACAGGCGGTAGAGGCGCTGCGCAAGGCGATACTCGCACAAGACAAGGCGAAGCTCGAAACGCTGACAGCCGAGCAACTGAGCTACAGCCACTCGGACGCCCGGGTGGAAGACAAGGCCAAATTCATCGACGGGGTCATGACGCGAAAGGCTGTCATCAAGTCAATTGATTTTCCCGAGCTCACAGTCGCGATCGTTGCCAACAACGCCATAGTACGTCATCTGTGGGTGTCGGAAAGCGAACTCGACGGCAAAGTTACCAACACCAAGATCGGCGTCCTGCAGGTCTGGCAGAAGCAGGACAGCGGCTGGAAGTTGTTGGCGCGTGCCTCCTTCAGGCTGCCGCAGCCGGTAGAAAAATCGTAGAGGAAACCGTCAAGCTGGCATGCGGCCGTCCGTATCACGCACGGCCTCGCAGCAGCGGCTTTGCTGGAACGCTCCGCCGAAGGCCGGCTTACCACGATCCCCTCAGCCTTGGCGTTGATGTTCGCGAAACCCACTTTGATATCCTTCGCCCAGAACGGCACGAGCCCCCAGCGCATCACGTCCAAGCTGCGCTCGCCGACCCTGGCATCGTGGCGGACCACCGGGAGAGGATCGGTCGGCGCGACGTTCCAACTCGGCGCGATGTTCGGAGTTGGCCGGTGCGGCGGGATCGAGAACACAAGCTTGATCTCGCTAACATCGGAGGACAGGCGGGCGCGGCCACACATGCGGCGAGCATAGCGGGGTCGGGGCGCGGGGGGTCAAGCGACTGGCCGATCGCCGACGCCAATCACTCCGCGAGGCATGAAGCCATCGGGCATTCCTCAGTGCTCTCCGCTCCAGCCGTGACCACCTGTCTTGACCGTCGCCTGCGCTCCGCCCGCATGCTTGGCCGCGTCGGGCGCTGCCGCCGGTCGGGGCTGCTCACCTGTTCGAGTCCCGGTGGCAGTGCGGTGCTTTACAATAACCCGGCGATTTCTTAACGGTCGATCAAGCTTTTGATCGGAGGCTGGCCATGATCGAACCCCGCACAGAGCCTGTCGATGCTGATCTTGCTTAGAAGGCTTATCAAGGACGACCGTGGCGCCACTGCAATCGAATATGGGCTGATTGCGGCGCTGATCGCTGTTGGCGCGTTGGTGGCCATCAATTCGACGAGCCTTAGCCTCAACCTCAACACCACTTTCAGCAAGGTCGCCGCCAGCCTGTAACAATCCAAAGACGCTCGATCTGGACGGGAGTTACCGAACGCGGCTTTTCCGCTCCCCCGATCCTTAGCTCCCGCGTCACGATCGTGTGCCATCGAAGGTTCGCGACCCGTATCGGGATCCGCCACAGCACGGCTGCCTGGAAGACACGCGGCATCGTTGCATTGCAGGCGAGATTTCGCTGGCTCATTAAGGCGGGCTGTTGCTCGGCGAGTTTACTCAAATTTGCGGTATTATGTAGCAGACGCACCTAGCCGAACGCCAGCGGACCTGAATCCCGCGCGATTGAACGATTCGGACCGATCAGCGTTGATACGATGCTGAGGCTCGTCGAGCCCGCGTGCGTCAAAAGGGACTTTCCGTTGAAAGATCATGCCTGGACCAGCGAACTCGCCGAACTCGGTCAGCTTCGGGATCGAGCAACACGGGTCCGCGCTGAAACGCAACGGCTTATAGACGAGTACAACGAAATTCGTGCAATCCGACGGTTGCGCCTGAAACCGGGTATTCGGGCGCAAATGGGGACCAAACTCTACGCTACCCGTTGAGTAGCCGAAGTGACTTGATCGCGGCGGAGCATTTCGATCTGCTCTGCCATGATGTCCCACTCCGACGCTAGTTCTCGATAGTCCCGCTGAACCGCAGGGCTCTTGGCCTTCGCTGCGAGGCCGCGCAGTCGCTCAGCCTGATCCCGACATTCTTGTGCCGATCGAGAGCCCGACCGCTGTTCCATATGTTATCTGCGCTCATCCGAGGCCTATAGACAAGGCCGCACGAATGCCTCAATCAGCGTCACGGCAGCGACCGCACCGCCGAGCATCAATCGCAGTCGGTGCGCGCCTGATCGGCTTGGCGCAACGTGAAGGGGTCGGCTGGCATGCAGCCGGTATGCCAGAGGGTGGTTGACCAATCGTTGCAACTCGGGAAGCGGTCGGCGCGTCGGACACTCGGAACGGCGGATCGCTAGTTGCGGTCACCGATCCGGTGCGGTCTTACGCAATCGCCCGGCACCCGCGAAATTAGCGTTTGGCCCGGTGCGGCTTATTCGATCACCTCGTCGGCGACGCCGAGTAGCGATGGCGCCACGGTAATTCCGAGCGCCTTCGCCGTCTTGAGGTTGATCACCAGTTGAAATTTGGTTGGGTTCTGGACGGGGAGGTCGCCCGGCTTGCCGCCCTTCAGGATGCGATCGACATAGGAAGCCAAGCGCCGATACTGGTCGATTTGGTCGATGCCATAGGACATCAACCCGCCGGCCGCGGCGAGGGCGGGGAAGGGATAGACCGCGGGCAACCGGTGCCGGGCGGCGAGGCCGATAATGACACGCCCATGTGCGCCGTTGAAGGTGTCCGGCAAAACCAGCAACCCGCCACCTTCTTCGCGTGCGAGGTTCCGCCATCGTCGTCTCGATCGCGGCATCGTCGCCAACCGGAGCGGCCCGCGCCGCCACTGCGAGTACCGGAGCAGCGTCCTCGATA
>WNFS01004238.1_pt1 | contig 10929 bp, 7 predicted proteins | sample 5400141 | NCBI WGS metagenome assembly WNFS01 (sample SAMN13153358, study PRJNA577476) | soil metagenome | isolation source: 60 cm saprolite under Madrone tree | place: USA:California | collected 2016-06-14 | reverse complement strand
AGTGGCCGCCGTGCAGGTGCTGGCCTCGCTGCTGGCGCTGGGGATGGAGAATAACAGGCTCTACGGCGAGGTCAGGACCGCGTTCGAGGGAATGGAGTCCGCGCAGGATCAGCTCGTGCAGACGGAAAAGGCGCGCGCGGTGGGCGCCATGGCCGGCGGCATCGCGAACGAGTTCAACAATCTCCTCGCGATCGTGCTGGGCAAGACCCAGCTCATGCTCGCGCGCGTACCCGAAGGGTCCCTGCGCGAAGGGCTGTCGGCGGTGGAGGAGGCGGCATGGCGAGCGGCAGACATCGTGCGGAGGCTGCAGGGCTTCGCGGCGACGAGCATGGACGACGGCGCAGGACGGGTGGATCTGGCCGCGGTCGTGCAGGATGCCCTCGCGCTGACGCGCGCCCTCTGGAAGGACGAGGCCGAAGCGCGCGGAACGCCGATAGAGGTCGTGGCCGACCTCGGCAGTGTGCCGCCCATCGACGGCCAGGCCGCCGCGCTGCGGGAGGCGGTGATGAACCTGATCCTCAACGCCGTGGACGCCATGCCGAGCGGCGGACGCATGGGGTTGAAGCTTCGGAGCGCCGAAGGCGGCGTCGAGCTTCAGGTTTCGGATGGGGGCGAGGGAATGCCGGAGGACGTGCGACGCCGGATCTTCGATCCGTTCTTCACGACGCGCTCGCCGCACCGCACCGGACTCGGGCTCTCCGTGGTACACGGCGTCGTCAACCGGCACCACGGCAGCGTGCGGGTGCGGAGCGAGCATGGCGGGGGCACCACGGTGACGCTGTGGTTCCCGGCCAGCCGCGCTCACAGCGAAGACTTCCGACCGGCTGCCTCGGTCGTGGCCTCCCCGCCGAACGTGCCCAACGTCCCTGTCGCTCCGGACGTCGCCAGTGTGCCCGGTGTCCACGAGGCGTCCGAGGTCTCCAGTGTGCCCGACCTCCCCACGTTGGTCGACGCCCAAGTCGAAGAGCAGCGCCGGTCGGAGCAGGCTCAGCCAGCCCTCGACTCCCCAGCCGTAGACGCCGAAGACGCGGCCGTCGGCGAGTCCTTTCTGAAGCCTGCCGCCGGCCCCGAAGTGGTCTCCATCCTCGTGCTCGAAGACGAGGAGCAGATCCGCACCATGCTGGTGGAAGCACTCACCACCGTCGGTCACAGGGTCGAGTCCGCGAGTGACGGTCTGCAGGGGCTCGCGCGTTTCCAGGGCGGGCAGTTCGACGTGGTGCTCACGGATCTCTCGCTGCCCGAGTGCTCGGGGCTGGACGTCGCGCGCTCGGTCAAGCGACTGCGCCCGGAGACGCCGGTCGTGCTCATCACGGGCTGGGGACACCTGCTCGATCCTGAGCGCCTGCGCGAGAGCGGAGTCGACCTGATGCTGGTCAAGCCGTTCCGGCTCGAGCGCGTCCTGTCCGTGCTCGGCGACGCCCTCCGGCTGCGCCCCTCCGCCTAACGCCCGCGACGTGAAGCGGGTCTGCGCCATCGATCTCGGCTCCAACACCGTCCGCCTGCTCGTCGTCGAAGCGTCGGGGAAGGACTGGCGCGTGCTCCACGAAGACCAGCGCGTGACGCGGCTGGGGCAAGGGCTGGCGGCCACTGGCCTTCTGGAGCCCGCCCCAATGACGAGGACCGTGGATGTCGTCACGGCTTTCGTGCGCCGGGCTCAAGATCTCGGCGCGCGCGATATCCGCATCGTGGCGACCAGCGCCGTCCGCGAGGCCGCCAATCGCGCGGAGTTCCTGGCCCTGATCGGCTCGGCGACGGGCCACCAGGCGCTCGTGGTCTCGGGAGAGGACGAGGCGCGGCTGACGCTCCTCGGTGTCTCGGAGGGGCTGCCGCATCTCGGCGGCGAGTTTCTACTCTTCGACATCGGAGGCGGCAGCACCGAGTTCGTGCTGGCCCGCGCGGGGCGCGCGGTCTGGGCCGTGAGCCTGAGGCTCGGCGTCGTGGAGCTCGCCGAGCGCTTCATGGGACCGGGCCCGGTGGATGCGGAGGCCTACGATGCGATGGCATCCGAGCTCGGCGCGCGGCTCCTGGCCGGGCTCACGGAGCCTGCCTTGCGCCACGGCGCGTCGGCTCTCGTGGGCAGCGCGGGGACGGTGACCACGCTGGCGGCGCTCGATCTCGGCCTCCAGGCTTATGACGCCACCCGCGTGCACGGCCACCGCCTCACGCGGCCTGCCGTCGAGCGCCTGCGCCGCCGCCTGGCGGCTCTGGGCTTGGCCGAGCGCGCCGCCCTGCCGTGCCTCGAGCCGGGACGGGCCGATCTGATCGTGCCGGGCTCGGCGATCTGCCTCGCCGCTTTCGATAGGCTCGGTTTCGAGGCCCTCGTGGTCAGCGACCGGGGTCTCCGGGAAGGCATCCTCTATGAGATACTAGCCGAAGACTGAGACGGGCATGGCGAACCGATCAGGGCAGTGGAGGGTTACCGACCCCGCGAACGCATCTACGAAGTGGGGCCCGCGCTCCGCCAAGTGGGCGTGGCTCGAGATGATCCTGCCCCTGTTCGCCACGGCGCTCCTGGTGGTCTTCCACAAGCCCGAGTTCATTCCGCGCCTCTTCACCGAGAGCGCGACGACGCCCGTGGCGTGGGTCGCGTGGGCGCTCCTTGGGGCCCTCGGCGGGATCACGGCTTTCTCCGGCCTGCTCGTCGCGTTTTTCCTGATCTACTCGCCGGTCTACCTCGCCGGCAAGGCGCCCATGATCCTGGGCAAGGGGGCGTGGACCGACCGGCGCGAAGTCCGCTTCTACGCGCTCTGCTTCATCATCCTCTGCGCGCTCCTGGCTCTCGTCGTGTGGGACTGGCGCTGGTTCGTGTCCGCGTTTCTGCTGCTCACGGGCTTCGCGCCGACGTTCTGGCGGGCGCTGGTGTGAGCGCCCGGAGTTGACAGGCCGCGGCGCGCTGACTATCCTTGGCAGACGGACATGGATGAAATAGCGGTCCTGGTGCTCAACTACACGTATGAGCCGCTGCATTTCACCAACGCCAGGCGTGCGGTGACGCTGCTGCTCGCCGGCAAGGCCGAGAGCGTCGAGTCCTCGCCCCGCGTGATCCGCTCCCCCTCGCGGGCCTTCCCGCTGCCGTCCGTGATCAGGCTCGCCTCGTACATCCGCAAGCCGTTTCTCGAGCGGGTCGCCTTCAACAAGAAGAACATCCTCCGCCGCGACGGGTATACGTGCCAGTACTGCAGCCGGCGAGGCGAGAAGCTGACGGTGGACCACGTCATGCCGCGCTCCCGCGGCGGGCAGACGACGTGGACCAATGTCGTTGCCGCCTGCCTTCGCTGCAATCTCTTCAAGGGAAACCGGACGGTGGAGGAGGCCCGCCTTCGGCTCATCCGCGAGCCGGTGCACCCGCAGTTCCTGTTCTCGGTGCACCTCATGCGGCATCCCCACGCCACGAGCTTCCTGGACTCGTGGCGGAAGTACCTCGTCGCGGTTCCGTCGTCCCCCTGACCGCCTTGTTCCGGCTGTCCTCGGAGTTCGAGCCCGCGGGCGACCAGCCGCGCGCGATCGATCGCCTCGCCGAGCTGCTGGTCGACGGCCGCCCGCACAGCGTCCTCCTCGGCATCACGGGCAGCGGCAAGACCTTCACGCTCGCCAACGTCATCTCGCGGCTCGGCAGGCCGGCGCTGGTCATCTCCCCGAACAAGACCCTCGCGGCCCAGCTCTACGGCGAGTTCAAATCGTTCTTCCCCAAGAGCGCCGTCGAGTATTTCGTCTCCTACTACGACTACTACCAGCCCGAGGCGTACATCCCGCAGTCCGACACGTACATCGAGAAGGACGCTCTCGTGAACGACGAGATCGACCGCATGCGGCACTCGGCGACGACATCGCTCTTCGAGCGGCGGGACGTCGTGGTCGTCGCGTCGGTCTCGTGCATCTACGGCATCGGCGCCCCGGAGACCTACCAGGGCATGCACGTTCCCCTCGAGGCCGGGCAGGTGATCGAGCGCGACGCGCTCATTCGCAGCCTGGTCGCCATCCAGTACGAGCGGAACGACGTCGATTTCCGGCGCGGGACGTTCCGGGTCCGCGGGGATGTCGTGGAGATCTTCCCGGCAGCCGCGGAGGCGGAAGCGCTGCGCGTGGAGCTGTGGGGCGACACGGTCGAAAAGCTGTCCACTCTCGACCCGCTACGTGGAGTCGCGACGGGTGGGGCGCCTGCCGCGCGGATCTATCCGGCGAGCCACTACGTCACGCCCGCCGACCAGCTCGAGCGCGCGGTGGCCGGGATCATGGAGGAGCTGGGCGAGCGGCTGCGCTTCCTCAAGGGGAAGAACCGCCTGCTGGAGGCCCAGCGGCTCGAGCAGCGCACGCTCTTCGACATGGAGATGCTGCGCGAGATCGGCTACTGCCACGGGATCGAGAACTACTCGCGCCACCTGTCGGGGCGCAAGCCCGGGCAGAACCCGCCGACCCTCATGGACTATCTGCCGAAGAACGCCGTCGTGATCATCGACGAGTCTCACGTCACCGTGCCCCAGATACGCGGCATGTACCCGGGCGACCGGTCGCGCAAGGAGGCCCTCGTCGAGTACGGGTTCCGCCTGCCCTCGGCCTTCGACAACCGGCCGCTCAACTTCGACGAGTTTGCCGCGATGGTGCCGCAGACGCTCTACGTGTCCGCCACGCCGGGGCCCTACGAGCTGGACAGGGCCGGCGGGCGACGGCGCGGTCCGGGCACGCCGTGGGAGGGCGGGGCCGTGGCCGAGCAGATCATCCGGCCGACGGGGCTCATGGACCCCAAGATCACGGTGCGGCCGGCGGGCGTCCAGGTCGACGACCTCATGGCCGAGGTGCGCGCGCGCGCCGAGAGCGGCGAGCGGGTGCTCATCACGACGTTGACGAAGCGCATGGCCGAGGACCTCACGGAGTACTACCAGCAGAACGGTCTCCGGGTCCGGTATCTCCACTCCGACATCGACACCCTGGACCGCGTGGCGGTGATCCGAGAGCTCCGGATGGGCAAGTACGACGCCCTGGTGGGCATCAACCTCCTGCGCGAAGGCCTCGATCTGCCCGAGGTCTCGCTGGTGGCCATCCTCGACGCCGACAAGGAGGGGTACCTGCGCTCGGCGACCTCGCTCATCCAGACGGCGGGCCGGGCGGCGCGCCACGTCAACGGCGAGGTCATCATGTACGCCGACACGGTGACGGGCTCGATGCGCGAGGCGATCGCCGAGACCGAGAGGCGCCGGCTGGTGCAGGAGGCGTACAATCGAGAGCACGGGATCACGCCCGAGTCGGTGAAGCGCGGAATGAAGGACCTCCTCGACAGCGTTCCCGAGCGGGACTACTACACGGTCGAGGTGCCCAAGGAAATCGAGCCGGCCTGGGAGAGCCCCGCCGCGCTGCAGCGCCACATCGCGGAGCTGGAGGCGGCCATGAAGGAGGCCGCGCGGCGGCTCGACTTCGAGCGCGCCGCGGAGCTGCGCGACAGGATCAAGTCGCTCCGCAAGGTCGACCTGGGCGTGCGCTGAGGGAGGCCTGATCCGCCATGCTGGTCAAGTGGACGCTGGTGTTCTTCGTGGTCCTCTCCCTCGGGCTCGTCGTGCTGTCCAAGGTGCTCAGGTTCTTCAACCCGCCGCGCCCCGGACGCCCGCGCCCGCCGCTCCTGCGGCGCGTCGACCGCATGCTGCGGTGGAGCGTCCTGATTCCAGCGGCCGTCGGGCTCGCCGTCCTCGTGGTGACGCTGTGGCTCGCGCCGTAGCGGCGGCGGTCGACCTCGCGGGCAAGCTCGCCCGGCTTCCCGACCGGCCCGGCGTCTACCTCTATAAGGACGCCAAGGGGCAGATCGTCTACGTCGGCAAGGCCGCCTCGCTCCGGAGCCGCGTGCGCTCCTACTTCCAGGAGTCGCGGGCGCGCGACGCGAAGACGGACGCCCTCGTGACGCAGATCCGCGATCTCGAGTTCATCGTCACGGGCAACGAGCTCGAGGCGCTCATCCTGGAGTCCAATCTCGTCAAGAAGCACCACCCGCGCTACAACATCATCCTGCGGGACGACAAGCACTATCCGTTCCTCAAGCTGACGACCGACGAGGAATACCCGCGCCTCGTCGTCGCGCGGCGCGTCCAGCGCGACGGCGCCGCGTACTTCGGGCCGTTCTACCCGGCGACGGCCATGAGGGAGACGCTCAGGCTGGTCCGCCAGCTCTTCCCGCTCCGGACCTGCAGGATCAAGATCGACGGCAGGAAGGCCCGCCCGTGCCTGCAGTACTACATCCACCGCTGCAACGCGCCGTGCACGGGGCTCGAAACGCGGGAGGGGTACGACCGGACGGTGCAGGACGTGGAGCGTTTTCTCGAGGGCAAGAACGACGGCCTGGCGCAGGAGCTGACCGCGCAGATGGAGGCGGCGGCCACCGAGGAGAAGTTCGAGGTGGCGGCCCGGCTGCGCGACAGGGTCCAGGCGCTCAATACGGTCCGTGAGCGGCAGAAGATCATCTCGACCGAGGACAGCGACCAGGACATCGTCGGCGTGGTCCGCCAGGGCAGGGACGCCTGCGTGCAGCTCTTTTTCGTGCGCCGCGGCCGCCTGCTCGGCCGGGAGTCCTTCTTTTTCGACCGCCTCGCCGAGGCGACCGACGCGGAGGTGCTCTCCGCCTTCCTCAGGCAGTTTTATGCTCGCGAGGTGGTTCCACCGCCGGAGATCCTCGTGTCCGAAGAGGTGCCCGAGGCGGCACTGACCGCGGAATGGTTGACCGGGAGGCGCGGGGGAAGGGTGGACGTCGTCGCGCCCCAGCGGGGAAGGAAGCGCGAGCTCGTGGCCATGGCGGAGGAGAACGCGGCGCTGGCTCTGCAGAGCCATCTCCTCTCGCGCGGAAACCGCACGCAGGCCGTGCTCGACGAGCTTCAGCGCGCGCTCGGGCTGCCAGAGTCCCCGCACCGCATCGAAGCCTTCGACATCTCGACCTTCCAGGGCGGCGAGACGGTCGCATCCATGGTGGTCTGGCAGGATGGTGAGATGAAGAAGAACGACTACAAGCGCTATCGCATCCGGACCGTCGTGGGCACGGATGACTTCGCCGCGATGCACGAGGTCGTCAGCCGGCGCTACGGCCGCGTGCTGGAGACGGATGGGGCGCTTCCCGACCTGATCCTGCTCGACGGGGGGCGAGGCCAGCTGGGCGCGGGGCTGAAGGCGCTCGAGGCCCTCGGCCTGGACTACGTGCCGATGGCCTCGCTGGCCAAGCGGGCGGAGGAGGTCTACACGCCGGACCGGCTCGAGCCGCTCGTCCTCGACCTGACCTCGCCCGCTCTGCAGGCGCTTCAGAAGATCCGGGACGAGGCCCACCGGTTCGCCATCACGTACCACAAGAAGCTCCGCGCGCGGCGGACGATCAGCTCCGTGCTGGACCAAATCCCGGGAGTTGGTCCCACGCTGCGGACGAGCCTGCTGAAGACCCTTGGATCGGCGCGGGCGGTACGCGCGGCCTCGGTCGGCCAGTTGGCCGCCGTGCCCAAGGTCTCCCCGAAGCTTGCCCAGCGCATCTACGACTTCTTTCACCCGGCCCCTCAAGCGGAGGAACCGTCCGGGGCCGATCGGGGTTAGACTGTGTGACGTTGTACGGATACCGTACGACACGAAAGGGGGTGAATACATGAAGAAGATCATGATGGCTCTGGTCCTGGTACTGGCGACGGCCGGCGCGGCGATCGCGAATCAGTGCCCGCTGCTGGTGAAGCAGATCGAGGACGCGACCGCCGGGAAGACCGACGACGCTTCCAAGAAGGCGGCCGCGATGGCGGCCGAGGCCAAGGCGCTGCATGCGGCCGGCAAGCACGCCGAGTCCGTGGCGAAGGCCAAGGAAGCCGCGGCGGCAATCAATCTGGATCTGAAGATGAAGCAGTAGGCTCTCGTTCCCCCGGGGGTTGTTCCCGCGCCCCCGGGGGGCCTTTCTTGCGTCCTCTCTCCCAGGTGTGGGAAACTCCATTGGAATATGGCCAGCGAAGATCGCGCAGACCGCTATCCGTTCCGAGAGATCGAGCCGAAGTGGCAGCGGGCCTGGGAGGACAGCGGGCAGTTCCGCGTCACTGAGGATCCCTCCCGGCCGAAGTACTACTGCCTCGAGATGTTTCCCTACCCGTCCGGGCGCATCCACATGGGTCACGTGCGCGTGTACACGATCGGCGACCTGCTGGCCCGCTTCAAGTGGATGCGCGGCTACAACGTGCTCCATCCGATGGGATGGGACGCCTTCGGGCTGCCGGCCGAGAACGCGGCGATCGACAACGGCGTGCATCCCGCGGTGTGGACGCACGAGAACATCGCCAACATGAAGACGCAGCTCAAGCGTCTCGGCATGTCCTACGACTGGGACCGCGAGATCGCCTCGTGCGATCCGTCCTATTACCGCTGGGAACAGCTCGTCTTCATCCGCATGTTCGAACGGGGCCTGGCCTACAAGCGGCGGTCCAAGGTCAACTGGTGCCCCTCGTGCCAGACCGTCCTCGCCAACGAGCAGGTCGAAAACGGGCTCTGCTGGCGCTGCGACTCTGTCGTGACCGTGAAGGAAATCGAGGGCTGGTTCTTCAAGATCACCGACTATGCCGAGGAGCTCCTGGCCTGGTGCGAGCGGCTGCCCGGCTGGCCCGAGCGCGTGATGACCATGCAGAAGAACTGGATCGGCAAGAGCGAAGGCGCCGAGTTCGACCTGCCCATCGCCGGGCGCCCCGGCCTGTCGGTGACCATCTTCACGACGCGGCCCGACACCTCGTTCGGCATGACCTACGCGGTGCTGGCGCCCGAGCACCCGCTGGTGGACGACCTGGCGACGGACGACCAGGAGCGCGCGCGGCTGGCGGCGTTCCGGCAGGAGGTGGCGCGCGAATCCGAGATCGAGCGGATGGCGGCCGACCGACCGAAGCGCGGGATCAGGCTCAACGCGCGCGCCGTCAATCCATTCACCGCGAAGGAAATCCCGCTCTTCGTCGCCGACTACGTCCTCATGGGCTACGGCACGGGCGCCATCATGGCCGTCCCGGGCGAGGACCAGCGCGACTGGGACTTCGCCAAGCAGCACGGACTGGACATCGTCGCCACGGTCAAACGCCCCGATGGGTGGCAGGACACGCAGGCGTACGTGGGCGACGGCGTGAAGGTCAACTCGGGCTTCCTGGACGGCCTCACGGTGGAAGAGGCCAAGCGCAAGGCCATCGACTGGCTCGTCTCGAAGGGGATCGGACGGTCGAAGATCAACTACCGCCTTCGCGACTGGGGAATCAGCCGCCAGCGCTACTGGGGCGCGCCCATTCCCATCCTGTACTGCGAGAAGTGCGGCATGGTGCCGGAGCGCGAAGACCGCCTCCCGGTCGTGCTGCCGGAGGACGTGCAGATCAGCGGCAAGGGCGGCTCGCCGCTGGCCGAGGTCGCGTCGTTCGTGAACACGACCTGTCCCAGGTGCGGCGGCCGCGCGCGGCGGGACACCGACACGATGGACACCTTCGTCGACTCCTCCTGGTATTTCCTCCGGTACTGCTCCCCGCGCTACGACCAGGGCATGTTCGAGCGGGCAGCGGCCGAGTACTGGATGCCCGTTGACCTGTACATCGGCGGCATCGAGCACGCCGTGCTGCATCTCCTCTACGCGCGCTTCTTCATCAAGGTGCTTCGCGACCTCGGGATGATCAAGCTGGACGAGCCGTTCGCGGCCCTGCTCTCGCAGGGCATGGTGATCAAGGACGGCGCCAAGATGTCGAAGTCCAAGGGCAACGTCGTGGATCCGGACGACATGATCAGCCGGTTCGGAGCGGACGCGACGCGCCTCTTCACGCTCTTCGCCTCTCCGCCGGAGCGGGACCTGGAGTGGACGGAGAGCGGTGTCGAGGGCGCCTCGCGGTTCCTGAACCGGCTCTGGCGCTTCGTTCATGCCCACATGGACGAGATCAAGGCCGGAGCGGCCGTTCCGGCCACGCTGTCCGACGCGGGCCGGGCCTTCCGGCGCGTGATCCACGAGACCATCGAGCGCGTCACCGCCGACGTCGAGAAGGACTTCCACTTCAACACGGCGATCAGCGCCGTCATGGAGCTCGTCAACGCGCTCCACGATTTCGAGCGGGACTCGCTCGATCGCGTCGCCGGGGCCGAGCGGGCCGCGCTGCTGCGCGAAGCGACGGAGACGACCCTCCTGCTCCTGGGACCCGTGAGCCCGCACATGACGGAGGAGCTGTGGCAGGCGCTCGGCCACGCTGGAAGCCTCTCCCGGGAGCCGTGGCCCGCGGCCGACGCGGGCGCGCTCGTGCGCGAGCAGGTCACGGTCGTGGTCCAGGTCGACGGCAAGGTCCGAAGCCGCCTCACCGTGGATGTCTCGGCGCCCGAGCAGGCCGTGCGCGAGCAGGCCCTCGCCGAGGACAAGATCCGCCCGTGGCTCGCCGGGCGCGAGGTGTCCAAGGTCGTGGTCGTGCCCGGCCGCCTCGTCAACATCGTGACGCGCTGATGCGCCCGCCCCGCGCCTCCCGCGCGATCCTGCTCGCCGCGCTCGCGCTCGCCGTGGCCGCCGGCGGCTGCGGCTACACGCTCCAGGGCAACCTGCCGGACCACCTCAAGACCGTGACGGTTCCCGTGTTCAAGAACCGGACGACAGAACCCGGGGCGGAGAACACGATCACCGCGGCAGTCATCAACGCGTTCACCACCAATGGCAGGCTGAAGGTGGTCTCGGTCGACCGGGCCGACTGCATCCTCGACGGAGAACTGACGGGCTACCAGGTGCAATCGCTGACGTACGACAGCAAGCTCAACCTGCGGTCCTATAGCCTGACGGTGACGATGAACGTCCGCTTCCGGGACCTGCGTCGCACCGAGCTGATCTGGCAGCAGGACGCACTCGTCGAAAACGTCACCTTCGACGTCGCCGGCCAGGTCTCGGACACGATCAGCCGCGAGGAGGGAGCCGTCAAGCAGGCGGCTCTCCAGATCGGCCGCAAGATC
>WNFS01007759.1_pt1 | contig 10930 bp, 8 predicted proteins | sample 5400141 | NCBI WGS metagenome assembly WNFS01 (sample SAMN13153358, study PRJNA577476) | soil metagenome | isolation source: 60 cm saprolite under Madrone tree | place: USA:California | collected 2016-06-14 | reverse complement strand
GCCTCGGGCCGCAGCGGCCCCACCGAGTTACAGGCCCGATCGTGCATCAGCCCGTCGCACGGCGCCCCCTGCGGGCGATGGCGGCAGCGCCGATTCCTCCCACGGCCGCGAGCGGCAGGCCGATGTACCAGCGTTCGCGTTCGCGCCCGCGCGTGCGCAGGTAATCAATGACGAAACGCTCCCCGCGGCCCATTTCAGTCAAGGTCTGTTGCATCGAACCCATGCGGCGAATCTCGTCTGCTGTAAGCTCGTCGCCGTCCCAGCGCGACTGCCGTTCGCGGTCGTAGAGCCGGTCGATCTCGGCCTTGTGCCGGCGCTCGGTCAGCGCGGCTTCGACATAGGCTGCGCGCTCGCTCGCCGTCATGAATCGATCCGGTCCGAGCCCCGTTGCCAGCTCGATCGCCGCCAGGACCGGATGATCGCCGGCCGGGGCGATGACAACCCAAGCGCCGGACAGGGCGAGCAGGAGGCAGAGGATGAGCCCGCCCACGTGCAGTCCGAATCTTCGATTGCGGCTGCGCTCCGGCGCGGGAGCCGTGATGAGGGCCCGTATTGCGCCGGCGATCACCAGAGCCGCGGCGAACGCCACGACGGTCATCGCACCGGTCGGGGCGTCGAGTAGAAAAGAGCCGAATATTCCGGCCGCGCTTGCAGCGCTGCCGGCGACCCAACCGATCGCCAGGGCCACACCGATGTGCGGCGAAAACAGGTTGCCGATGAGGGCTGGGACGATGAGGAAGCAGAACACGAGCAGGACGCCGGCCGTAGCGACGGAGGAGGTCACGACCAGCCCGAACGACAGATAAAAGACGAGGTCCCAAAACAGGAATCGGGCGATGTCTTTGCGCCCCTCGTCATTCTCTGCGGCGGCCAGCAGAGGTCGCCGCAATAGCCAATGAAGGATGCCGATGATGCTGTAGAGCGCGACGAACTTCATAAGTTCGTCCGCGGTCACCGAGAGAATGCCGCCCACCAGCATTTTCTTGACGTGCTCGGCGCCCTGGGGCGAGCGGTCGACGACGAGCACGGTGGCGGCGGTGGCGAACACATAAAGCACGCCGATGAACGCCTCCTGCCGCACGCTGCGCGCCATCCCGCGGCTGGCGGTGAGCAACAGCGCGCCGACCGCGGTGAAAATGAGCGTATAGGCGTATGCGGCGGCGCTCTGGAGCGGATGCTCCGCGACCACGGCCACCGTCGCTCCCAGGGCCGATATCTGTGCCAATGCAAGGTCGGCGAACACGACGTTGCGCCGCAGCACCTGCAGACCGAACCACGTGTGAATGCCGGTGAAGACGACGGCCGCGGCCAGGGGCAGCGCCGCGAATGCGAGGACATCCTCAAACATGCTCGCTCACTTCGATGCCGCCGCCAGCGCCTGCGCCAACGTGCTCACGTTGTAATCGAAAAGCGCGAGGTAGTCGGTCGCCGCGGGCAGACTCGCCACCGATGGCGCGAGCTTGACCACCGCCGCACCGGTCCGCCGCGCCAGCAACTGCGAGGCCTCCTCCGGCGCGAACGGCTCGTGCACGATCACGCGTATGCCCTGCTCCCGCATGATCGCGGCGAGCTTCGCAAGCCGCGCCGGGCTCGGCGCGACCCCTTCCTTGACCTCGATCACATCGACGACGTTGAGCCGGAAGCGGCGGGCAAAATAGGGCCAGGTGTTGTGATAGGCGATGAGGCGCGCGGCGCGATAAGGTCCGAGCTTGGCTTCCCATCCGGCGAGACTCGTCTTAAGCCGCGAGAGAAACCCTTCGCGGTTGGCGATGATCTTCGCGGACGTTTCCGGGGCGACGCGAATGATGGCCTCTGCAATTCCGCCGCTGATGATCTCTGCACTGGCAGGGTCGAGCCAATAGTGCGGATTGGCGAGCCCGTGCGCATGGCCGTCGCGGCTCGCGGGGTCCAGGCGCGATCCTTTTACTTCGAGCAGGGGGATACCGGCTGAGGCGTCGACATACCCCGCGCCCCCGCGGTTGACCGCGGCATCGCCTTGCATCGACAGGAGTTTATCGAGCCAGTGATCGTAGCCGAGCCCGACGCGGATCACGATTGAAGCGCCCTTGAGCTTCGCGAGGTCGGAAGGCCGCGGCTCGAAAGCTTCCGGATCGGCGGCTGGCGGAATGATCGTCTCGACCTGTGCGAGATCGCCGGTTACGGCCTGTGCAAGGCTCGCGAGATCGCTGGTGGCGGCGAGCACGCGCATGGCTGCTGCCGATGCGCTTGCGCCAATGAGCGGCAGGCCGAGAACGGATAAGAAGAGGAGTGCAACGCGCGGACTGCAGCGCCCGCGCGCTCTATGTTTCGCGATTGCAGCTGCCTCGGCCGTCACCGTTTCGCAACGAAGATGCTCTTGGGGAGCAGGCAGTGCACGTTCTTCTCGCCCTCCGAGATGGCGCCAACCCGGCAATCCATCGCGACGCTGGCCAGTCCATAGGCGTCGAGGCGCGCGATCTTCTTTTCGCTCTCCAGCCATTTGATCATGCCCATCGAGGCCGTATCCATGGCTTTGTTCAGATCCGCATCCTTCGCGTGCGAAACATAGTATTTCGCCGTTTCCTTGGTGGGGCGTTCCATATCCTCACGGGCCGAGCGGTCCTTGGGATTGAGGCAGTGAATGCCTTTCTTGACGTTGACGACCTGCGACACGCGGCAATCGGATACAGTCGGCATCAGTCTTGCCGCCTGATCGGCCGAAATATTGCGCTGCTCGGAGAGGAATTTGAGCGTTTGCGCCTTGGCCTGATCCCACGCCTTGTTCAGATCCTGATCAAAACCCATGGTGATCCACGACGTTTTGGTCTCGATGCGCGGGAAATCGAGCGGCTTGCCTTTGACCACCTCGAGCGTGAGGTTGAGTTCCTTGTAGGCGGTTTCGACTGCCGTGAGGTTGACTTCGCCATTGCCCTGCGCGGCATGGGAATCGCCAGACCATAATAGTGCGCCGCGCACGTGCACGGGCACGTAGAGCGTGGTGCCCTCGGAGAAGTCTCGGATATCGATATTGCCGGCGTATTCTCCCGGCGGCACGGTGCTGTACCGTCCGGGTTCCTTGCGCGCTACCCCTAGCGTGCCAGGGAATGGCTTGAGCGGGATCTCGATGCCAGGCAGAAATTCGGCGATCTTTCTGTCCCAGTCGAGGTACAGGTACTTCACTTGCCCGTCCTGGTATTCCTTCGGAAATTCGCCGAACATGCCGGGGACATTGAAGTTCGCCGCATAGGCGCGCGGCGCGATTTTGTTTATCGTGACCTTGAGTACGTCGCCGGGTTCGGCGCCCTCGATGTAGATCGGGCCAGTGACCGTATGCGGCCCGCGTCCGGGATTGTCGGTCCGCAGCTTCTTGATCTGATCGATCGTCGTGCCGGGAACGATCTGGTTGTGGCTGTGCATCATCGTTTCCATGACGACGGTATCGCCGGAATTGACCCGCAGCACCGGCGGCTGGGCATTGTCGAACCAGCCCCATTGCGTGGTCTCGAGCGTTGCGGGCAGCAGATGGACCTTTTTGCCGCTCGGCAGCGGGACCGTGCGCAGATTAGGATCGGGCGGACCGATCGGCGGCACCGCCTGAGTGGGCGCCGGTGCCGGTTGCTGCGCTGGTTGCTGCGCGCGGATGGCGCTTGCCCCGACAAACCAAGCGCCGCCGATGATCAGGCCGGCGGCCGCGAATACAATTGACCCTCGCTTCATGCTGACCCCTCCTGAGATGCGGGTATCGTCACAGTGAATATAGCAAAGAACGTGCCGCCGCCTGCTAGGTCTCGGCGAAGGGAAGCGCCTCGCCCGGCGGGGGCGACATGCGGAAAACGTTAAGTATCATCGATATGAGCACGTAATAGCCAAGGATACCGACGAGCTCGACGGTGGCGGCATCGCCGAGGAGGGCGCGCACGCGGGCGAACGTCTTATCGCTGACGCGCCGCGTCCTGTAGAGCTCCTGGACGAAATCGTAGATCGTGCGCTCGTCTTTCGGGGCGGCTTTTGGCACGCGCCCCTTGTGCAGGTCGCGAATAGTCTCCGGCTTGACGCCAGCGCGCTCGGCTTGTGGCACATGGGCGAACCATTCGTATTGCGCGCGCCAGAGCCTTGCCGTGACCAGAATCGCGAATTCGGAGAGCCGTGGCGGCACCCCGGTATTGAAACGGCAATGGCCGCCGAGTCGCTGTGCGAGCTCGCCAAAAGCGGGCGCGTGCAGAAACACTGCGAATGGGCCGCGGATTGTAGTGGTGCTGCCGCGCGGACCGGAGCGAATCGATTGGAGCAGCGCGCGCTGGGCGGGCGCCAGTTGGTCCTCGCTCAGAATGGGGAGCCGTGGCGGCGGTGTTTTTTTGGCAGATTTTTTGGCAGGCATAGGGCTTCCCTCTGTTCGTCTGGTTGATGCGGCTGCCGCGTGTCGGGCTTACTTGAATAGCAGCGACTTGATGATGATCGGGACCACGTTGGTGGGCTCGATGACGCTCCCGATGTCGACATAGTCGAATTCCTTGAGCTGCACGGCATCGATCGCGATCACCTCGGCCGTAGGCGCGACCTCGTGCAGAATGATGCGGCCGAGACTCTTGCCGACATCGCCGTCGATCAGCAGCACCAGCGGCATATTCTCGTTGAGCGTCCGCGGCAGTGCCGCGCAAATGCCGCTCGCCACCGCGTGCAGCCGTTCATGCGAGGGATCGCCCTGCCACGGGAACGAAAGCGCGACAGGGCTTTCGCCTTCCTCGAAGTCGGCGCGCGCCAGCGCGCCGCGCACGCCCGCAGCGACGGCGTCGGCAGCGACCTCGCCGTGCAGAGCGAGGTCGCAGGTCACGACCGGCAGGTTCTGCAGCGGCAATTTGCCGGGATCGGCGATGAGGATGGTGTTGCCGCTGATCTGGACGGAGAACTGCGCCGCGCCGATCACGGTTGCGCGGATGCCTTGGCCCGGGTCCCACACGGGAGGAAGATCGTGCCGATGCGCCAGCACGTGGCGCAGCTCCTCGGCCAGCTCCTCCCCGAGATCGCCGAAACCGCGCGTCTCCCGTTTGTAGAGGTATTCGCTCACCCCGCCGGAAAAGGTGATGGCGTCGACGCGCTTGTTGGCAAGACCGGCCGGCCAGGTCTCGGTGACCAGCAGCGAGCGGGCGAGTTCACCGGGCTGGCGCAGATCCATGAGGCCCATGACCATGCGGGCCATGCGTGTGGCGATGCGCCGGCGATCCGCCGGCGCGAGCGTTGCGCCGAGGGTGAGCTCGATGTCGAGGGCCTTCGCGATTTGCCGCGCCGGTTGCTCGATGCGCGCGAGGCGCCCAGCATCATCTGCGACGATCAGCCGGCCGCCTACGGCAATGGCGCAAGTGGCGAGGATGCGGCCGCTCTCGATCAGGGCGAGTTTGGTCGTGCCGCCGCCGATATCCACGTTGAGCAGTGTCGCGCTATGCCCGCGCGAAAGCGCGACAGCGCCCGATCCATGCGCCGCCATCTGGCATTCCATGTGATGCCCGGCCGAGGCGCAGACGAATTTCCCGGCTTCCTCGGAAAACAGGTCGGCGATGGCGCGCGCGTTGCGCCGCTTGAGCGCCTCGCCGGTCAAAATGACGGCGCCGCTGTCGACCGTCTCAGGCTCGAGACCGGCATAGGCATAGCAGCCGCCGATGAAGCCGCCGAGATCGTCGACGTCGATGGTGTAGTCGCTCCGGTAGGGTGTCAGCAGGATCGGCGATTGCCAGAGGATTTTTCGCTCGACGACCACGAAACGGCTCGACAGCGCGCTGGAAAGCCGCTGCAGATGCACGCGAGCGAACATCAGGTGCAATGTCGAGGATCCGATATCGATCCCGACCGTCGTCAGCTCGACGTTATCGGCGGCCCAGGCCACCTCGTTGACAGCGGCATCGTCGGGGCTGACGTGAAGATGCTCGAATTCGAGATCGTGCATCGATTTGTGCGTCGCCGCTAAGCCGAAGCTTTGGCGTAAGGCCGTTCGTCGATGAACTTGCCCATGCCGGATGGCACACCGTGCCTGGCGAGCTCCTCAAGATAGATCTCGTGGATGCGCGGGTCCTGGTGCTCATATTCGATCTGACAGCCGCCGTCCTTTACGCTCACGTCCATGCCCATGAACACCCGACGTTTGTCGGCGGTGAACGGATAGCGCAGGCTGCCGAAGGCCACGGCGAGATAGCGCGCGGGATCAGGGGCGGTGTTGAAGTGCTGGTGGAACATCTGGTCCGGCGGCGCGAACACCCATCCATGCTTCCAATCAATCCGTACGAAGTCTTTTTGGCCCTCGTACCACAGCAGCGAGAAGCCGTGTCCGGTGACGGCGAAGACGTGAAAGTCGGGTCCGTGGCGATGCGCCTTTTTATAGGTGCCGACCGGCATCTGCGAGGTGTGGGCATGCATGGTGCCCTCGGCGAGGATGAACATCATATTCGACCCGCCGGCGCCGCGTCCGTCCCAAGCCTTGAGCTCGAAGCCGGCGAGGTCGGAAACGAAATTGGTCTCCCACATGTTGCGGCCCGGGCGCACCGGAATGAACTCGCCTTCCCCGCTGAAATATTTGGCCACACCCTGTCGTTCCGGAAACGCGTACTCGTTGTCGAATACAAACGATTCGTTGTGGAACAGGTTGACCATGAGCGCGAGATTGTTGGTGGAGGCGAGCCGCGCCCGTTCGCGTCCGCTGGAATTGAAGTGTTGATAGCGAGCGTTGAGCGGCAGCGCGAACAGGCTCTTGGGACCCCATTCAAAGCTGTGCTTGCGTCCGTCGCTCGTTTCGACGGTGGTGTTGCCATGCCCGGACAAGACGTAGATGACCTCCTCGAACAGGTGCTTCTGCGGCGCCGACTTCGCGCCGGCGGCAAGATCGAGGACGAAGATCGAGACGAAGTCGCCGCGTCCCTTCAGGTGGACGATGCCGCCATCGACCCCGAAGCGGGGCCACGGCGCGGTCGCAACGCCGAGCAAATCGACCCCGAAATCCTCGGTGACCGGCACGCCTTCCTGGGCCGCCCACGTGCCGTAGGGGTCGAGCAGCATCTTGGGGTGCGGGATATCTGTGACCGGCTTATTCATGGGTGACCTCGAGCATTCACTTTTTCCTATCCAGGCTGGGCCGTCACTCTCTGCGCGTCAAGTGTGCGGCGCTGCCAGCCTTCGATCAACTCGGTGCAAGAGACGCTGCTTCGAACGCCGTGATGCGGTTCGAGGGTCGATTGCGTTTTCTCTGGGCGCTTGCCGCGGTACGCCCAGCACTCTGCCAAGCGGGGTTTTCGGCCGGCGAGCGCGCGTGCTAAGGCTCAAGTCTCGCCCAAGGGCACCGGGGACGGCAACATGGCCAAGTTGCAGCTTTCATTCGCGTGCGGGCTCTACGACCGCATGCAGCCGCTCTATACCGGTGAGGTCAGGGTCGAAGGCATCGACCTCAATTTCATTGCCATCGATCAGCCGCGACCGATCTTCGACCGCATGGCGGGCGGGGAGGAATTTGACGTCGCCGAGTTTTCGAGCTCGGAGTTCGTTCAGCGGTTTGCCAACAAGCAGTGCCCGTTCGTCGCCATTCCGGTGTTTCCGTCGCGCGCGTTCCGTCATGGCTTCATCGCTGTGCACCGCAAGGCGGGCATCAAGACGCCCAAGGACCTCGAGGGCAAACGCGTGGGCGTGCCGCTGCTGACCATGACCGCGGCCATCTACATCAATGGCCTCTTGCAGCACGAATACGGCGTCGATCTCCGGAAAATCCAATGGGTCCAGGGCGCGATGAACACCGGCGGCACGCATGGCAGTCCGACCGTGCTGCCGCTGCTCAAGCCGCTGCCGATCGAGCAAAACACGTCGAACAAATCGATGAGCGATCTCCTCGAGGAGCGCGCGGTGGATGCGACGCTCGGCACGAGCCTGCCCGCGGCCATCCGCACCAATTCCGACGTCGTGCGGCTGTTTCCCAATTACATGGAACTGGAAAAGGCGTTCTACAAGCGCACGAAGATCTATCCGATCATGCATCTCATCGCCATCTTACGAGCTCTTCGACGGCGACCCATGGCCCTACGGCATCGAGCCCAACCGGCCGACGCTGGAAGCCTTCGCCACCTATCTCGTCGACCAGTCGTTGATCGGCGCGCCGGTTCCGGTGGATGATCTCTTCGTTCCAACCTACTAGAGGCGAGATCCTCGGGTGCGGATGTTGGAGTATTTTCTTGGTGTGCCGCGCACTCGGTGTGCTCCCCGCCCCCACAGAGGGGGAGGGCAACACCGAGTTCGCTGCTCGCGGTGATTCCACTTCACCTAATATGCGGGGTCAGCAAACCATGGGCAGTCTCGACACCATCATTCAGGATCTCGTCGTCGCCAACCGCATCCTCGCGCAAGAGGACGTGGTGGACGCTTACGGCCATATCAGCGTGCGCAGCCCCGACAATCCGCGGCATTTTTTCATCGCCCGCTCGCTCGCACCCGAACTGGTCGAGCGCGACGACATCGTCGAGTTGGGCCTCGATGGGGAGCCGGTGCGTGAGGAGAAGCGTGCGCTCTATCTCGAGCGGTTCATTCACGCCGCCATCTACGAGGCGCGCCCCGACGTTCAGTCGGTGGTCCACGCGCATGCGGAGGAGATTCTGCCGTTTGGAATCGCCCGGGCGACGCCGCTGCGTCCGGTGATTCACTCCGGCAGCTTCATCGGCGCCAACGTGCCGGTGTGGGACATTGCCGACAAGTTCGGCGACACCAACCTGCTCGTCACCAACATGGAGCAGGGCCGCGATCTCGCGAAATGCCTCGCCGGCAACAACGTCGCATTGATGCGCGGTCACGGCTTTGCCTCGGCTGGGCGCTCGCTCATCGAGGTGGTGCGGCTGTCGGTTTATCTGCCGCGCAATGCTGTTGCGCGCGAAGCAGTTGGGCGGCGAAATCACCTATCTGCGGCAGGGCGAGATCGATGCCCGCAATCGCGGTTACAGTCCGTATTCGCCGGAAACCTGGCGCGCCTGGGAGTACTGGGCGAACAAAGCCGGCTGCGGTCATATGCTCAGTAACCCCGAGCAGGCACACGCTCATAAGAAGAAGCCGAGTTAGTCCAGCCAGCTTCCGAGCTTTCGTCGCAAATGAACGTGCAGAGATAACCGCAGCAACAGCAAGTCGGCGCGCGTCCAAGGGAGCGAAGTCATGAGTGCAAGGCCAGAGGCTCTCGACAGTTATCTATCCGGCCGGTGGTTGCGCGGGGAGGGGATCGAAACCGCCCTCATCGATCCGGTGACGGGCGATGAGCTCGCGACCGTTTCGGCAAAGGGCCTCGATCTTGCGTCCGCGCTCGAATTCGCGCGCCGCGAAGGTCAGCGCTCGCTACGAAACCTGAGCTATGCAGAGCGCGGCAAGCTCGTGGGCGCCGTCGCCGACGTGCTCACGGCGAACCGGGCGCGCTATGAGGCGATCGCCATCGCCAATTCGGGCAACACCAAAATGGATGCCGCGATCGACATCGACGGCGGCATCGGCACGCTCAAATATTACGCCCGGCTCGGGGCCGGGCTAGGGGACGCGCGCACGCTGCTCGATGAGAAGCCGGTGCGGCTCGCCAAGGCGGAGAATTATCAGGCCATACATCTGATGGTGCCGCGCCGCGGCGTCGCCGTGCACATCAACGCCTTCAATTTCCCGAGCTGGGGGCTTTGGGAAAAGGCCGCGGTATCGCTGCTTGCCGGTGTGCCCGTCCTCGCCAAGCCTGCCTCGGCGACCGCGCTTTTGGCGCATGCCATGGTCAAGGACGTGATCGCCGCGAACGTCTTGCCTGCGGGTGCGCTGAGCCTCCTCTGCGGCGGCGTGGGCGGGCTCCTGGAGATACTCACCAGCGACGACCTCATCGCTTTTACCGGTTCGGCTGACACGGCCGCGCGCGTGCGCGGGCATCCCAACGTGGTCGCCAAGAGCGTGCCGGTGAACATCGAGGCCGATAGCATCAATGCGGCGCTGCTTGCGCCGGACGCCTCGCCGGCCGGCGCGGCGTTCGATGCCTTCGTGCGCGAAGTGGTCCGCGAGATGACGGTCAAGGCGGGGCAGAAATGCACCGCGATCCGCCGCATCTTCGTGCCGGCGCAGAAGGCGGACGCAGTCGCCGATGCGCTATCCGAAAAGCTCAAGGCGACCAAGGTTGGCGACCCGCGACAGGCGGATACGCGCATGGGGCCGCTGGTGACGCGCGCCCAGCAAGCGGCCGCGTTCGACGGGATCCGCCGCTTGGCCTCGGAAGCTGCGATCGTCTGCGGCGGCGCCGAGGCCCCCGCGCTCGACGGCATCGACAAGACTAAATCCGCCTTCGTTGCACCGACATTGCTCAGGCTCAAAAGCACGGACAAGGCGCAAGCGGTGCACGAGGTCGAGGTGTTCGGTCCGGCCGCGACCGTCGTCCCGTATCGCGACGAGCAGGAGGCCGCGGCGCTCATCGCGCGCGGAGGTGGCTCGCTGGTCGCATCGGTGTACGGCGAGGACAAGGATTTTCTCGCGCGCATGGTGAACGAGATCGCGCCCAGCCACGGCCGCATTCTTGCCGTCGACCCCGCGATTGCGACGGGGCATACCGGGCACGGGATCGTGATGCCGCAATGCAATCACGGCGGCCCAGGCCGCGCCGGAGCCGGGGAGGAGCTGGGGGGCCTTTTTGGCCTGCGTTTCTACCATCAGCGCCTCGCCGTGCAGGGATCGAGCGAGCTGCTTGCGAGCCTTCAGGCAACGGCCGCGAGCCTGCACTGAGCTGCGACCTCGCCGTGCTCGAACGGCACGGATAAATGGACTAACGTTGGCCGGCTCAGCAGCTGGGGGTTCGATGTCGTCCTCGGAAGAAAGAAAGGCGCGCAGCTTCGTCGAGCGTCACGGTCTGTGGAGCGACGCGCAGTTCGAGGCAGCGGCGAGCGCCGATAAATGCATCGAGGAACGCGCGCTCAAAGTGGTGCGCCTG
>WNFS01004233.1_pt1 | contig 10932 bp, 10 predicted proteins | sample 5400141 | NCBI WGS metagenome assembly WNFS01 (sample SAMN13153358, study PRJNA577476) | soil metagenome | isolation source: 60 cm saprolite under Madrone tree | place: USA:California | collected 2016-06-14 | reverse complement strand
CGTTGACCAGCATGGCAGCGTTGCCCAGGCTGAACTGGTTCTGGGCAAAAGCCGCGAGCTGCATCGTGTCCTTCATCAGGCATGGACCCGCCGCCAATCCGGGGCTCGGGATGCCGCGGGCGCGCGGGTAGTTGCGCTTCATCGCGTCATAGACTTTGCGGTAATCGAGACCCGCCGACTTCGCGATCAGATAGAATTGATTCGAGGTCGCGAATTCGATGTAACGGTAGGCGTTGCTGAAGAGTTTGGCGAATTCCGCCTCGCGCGGCTTGACGACGATGAGCTCGGGCGCAATCGCCGAAAACAATTTGGCGGCCTCCTCCTCGGCCGCGGCCGTCGTGCCACTGATGATTTGCGGCGTTTCCTTGAGTTCCTTGATGCCGTGTCCCTGCACCATGCGCTCGGGGCAGAACGCGACCTTGAGGTGGTGATTTCTGCGGCGCAGATAACCATCGAGCCAATCGGTCGTGCCGGGGAACACGGTCGAGCGCAGCACCAGGAGTTGCCCATCCGCCAGATACGGCAGCAGCGCATCGATGCAGTCTTGCACCACTTTGCGGACCGGATTGAGGAACTCGTCGATCGGGGTGCCGATGGTGATAATGACCGGGCCCCCTCTGAAAATATCGGGCGGCGAAGACGTGAAAACGAGTCGGTTACGTTTGAGCGCTCGCAGCAGCAGCTCTTCTCCGCCGTATTCGATGAACGGCAGGCGACCCGATTGCAACGTCGCAAGGGCGTCGCGATTGACGTCGTGCACGTTGACGCGATATCCGGCCTCGGCGAATGCCAGCACGAGCGGAACACCGACGTGACCGGCGCCTCCGACAACCGTCAGATCGCCGCAATCGAGGCGCGCAGGTATCGCTGCAGTCGGCTTGGTACCGGCGACATTCACGCAAATGCTCCAAGAGTTGACGTCAAGAGAGACTCGCAGCGACAGCGCCGAGTGATAGCCCAGTCCCCGCCGCAGTACAAAGACTTCGCGCGCACCACGGTTAAAGCTCGCGTGGAACCGGCAATGGCGTGATGAGCTTGCCGCGGTAGCCTTTCGCCCGCAGCTTGGGTGCAAGCTCGTCGGCAATATGCCAGGAAAAAATAACCGCGCATTCGGGCTGATCGGAGAACAGCCGGCTTTCCTCCACGACCGGGATCGAGGTTCCCGGCATGCATTTGCCGATCTTGAGCGAGCCCGCGATCTCGCAAACATAATCGATGATCGCCTCGTCGAGGCCGAGATAATTCACGAGCGTAGAGGCGCGCGAGGGCGCGCTGATCCCGCAGATACGGGCGCCCTTCTCCTTGAGCTCGCGGATCATGGCCAAGAGCCTGAGCTTCGAGAGCATCACGTCGTTGCGGAAGGCTTTCAGCCGCGCGAGCATCGCCTCCCCGCGCGGTTCCGCCGCAAGCATGCTGGCGACACTCCCGTTGACCGGGCGCGCGCCTTGCCGGCCCGCATAGACGCGGATCGATCCGCCATGGGTCGGAATTGCACGCGCGTGGAAGACTTCCAGGCCGTGCATCTTCAGGAGATTGGCGAGGCTTTTGAGCGAGTAGTAACGCAGGTGCTCGTGGTAGATGGTGTCGTATTGCAGCTTGTCCAGCAAGCCGATGAGGTAGTGCGACTCGGAGATGAACACGCCGTCGGGGCCCAGAAGATCGAGAATCGCTTCCACGATCGAATGCACGTCCTCGATATGCGCGAAGCAATTCGCGGCCGTCACGACGCGCGCGGGGCCGTGCTCGCGCTTGACCTCGGCCGCCACAGCGCGGGTGAAGTAGCGCATCAGGGTAGGAATACCGCGGCTGTTGGCGATCTTGCCGACCTCGGTCGGCTCGATGCCGAGGACACGGTGGCTCTTGAAATTCGAGAGCAGCGTGCCGTCATTCGAGCCTATGTCGATGACGAGATCCCGCGGTTTCAGCTCGAGCATTGCCGATGCTTCGGCATAGAGCTCGGCAAAATTATCCCGCAGCAGTTTGGTGGTGCCGCTGGTGTAGGGATATTCGGGTGGGAAGATGATGACGGGGTCGACCGCCAAGCCGAGCTGCACCAGTTCGCATTTCGCGCAGTAGAGAAGGTCGGTCGGGAACCAGGGCTGCTGCCGCGACACCTCGCCGATGGCAACCATTTGGTTCACCGGCGGCATGTAGCCGAGCGAGAGCACCTTGGCGAGCGGCGCATGGCCGCAGACCTGACAACACTCCACCGGAACGCTTGCTCCGCTGCCGGCGGCACGGGCGACTTTTGCGGGAGCCAATTCCACCTCCTTGCGGCTCATGCTGCCGGCGCCATGCTCGCGTGAGCCCAGCACCATTTGACCGTCGGCGGCAATCCTTCGTCGAGCGGGACCCGCGGTGTGTAGCCGAGTGTGGCGAGTTTCGAAATATCGGGGCAGCGGCGCGGCGTGCTGCCCTCGAGCACCGCGGAGGTACCGAGCACGAGATCGCGGCCGGCAATCTTGGCGATGCGGCGGGCGAGATCGGCGATGCTGACCTCTTCCGCGGTGCCGACGTGGTAGATGCCGAGATGCTCGCCCTTTGCGCGCATGATCATGACGCCCTGCACTAGATCGTCGATGTGGCAGAAACTGCGTGTCTCGGCGCCGCTGCCCTGGATCGGGAACGGCACTGCACCGCTCGCATGCTTGCTCATCGTGCGTTTGAGGCGCACGGCGAATTGGGGGATCACGTGGTCGAATCCCATATCGGGCCCATAGATATTGTGGGGCCGAAAGATCAGCACCCGCTCGAAATGCTTGCGGCCGTGGTTGATGACCATCATCTCGCTGATAATCTTGCCGGCGCCATAGGAGAGGCGCGGATTGAGCGGATCGGGAACGACGAGCGGAGCGCTTTCATCGGTCGGCACGCGCGGCGGCGACTGGTAGACCTCGGAGCTCGAGGCAAGCATCAGCCGCCCGATACCGTGCCGGCGGCAGGCGTCGATGACGTTGACGATGCCTTTGACGCCGACGTCCAGCACGAGGTCGGGGGCGCTATAGAACGTCGCGGTGCCGTTGACGAAGGCGAGATGATGCACCTCGTCGATGCCGCGCATCGCGCCATCCACGGCCGCGGCGTCGCGGATATCGCCCGTGACGAACTCGATGTCGCGCTCGACCTCCGACAGCCGGCGTAGCGCTCCGCGGGAATTGTCATCGAACACCCGCACGGCCTCGCCCTGACGCACGAGCGCCTTGACCAGGCCCGAGCCGAGAAAACCGCTGCCGCCGGTGACCAGAATCCGCGCGTCCATCCGTCTAATGCTTTCCCCTTTTCCCCGAGCGCCCGCATAGCACATCGGCGGCACGCGCGGCACACCTGGATGGGCCCCGTACAGACGGGCGGGAATAGGATAGGCTTGCCTGGTGGACCATCGGCAATGGTCACTAATTACTCTCAAGGGGAGGACTTGATCATGTCTGTGCTGTCGTATCGCTGCGGTGCCTTCGCGCTTGCCTGTGCCTTGGTCACGCCCGCGAGCGCGCAGTTACTCACGCGCAAGGACGTATCAGCGGCCATGGCGCTGACTATCGCGCAAACCGCCATCGCCACCTGCACAGCGAACGGCTACCGGGTATCGGCCACGGTCGTCGGTCGCAACGGCGAGGTGCTGGTTCAGATCCGTGGCGATGGTACCGGACCGCATACCATGGAGAACAGCTTCAAGAAGGCCTACACCGCCCGCACTTTCCGCATCCCCTCGGGCGAGATGGAAGAACGATTGAAAAAGAATCCCCAGATGGGTGCCCAATATCTCACCGGCTTCACCACCGGGCGCGGCGCGCTGCCCATCAAGATCGGCGACGAGGTGATCGGCGCAGCAGGCGTCTCCGGCGCTCCCGGCGGCGAAAAGGACGAAGCCTGCGTACAGGCCGGCATCGAGAAGGTCGCGGATCAACTCAAATAAAGCCGGCGACAGCGCCTGTCTTTCGAGAAAGCCAACACATGACGCGATGCTCCCGTCGACTCTTCGGCATCCTGACCTCGGCGGGCATCGCGCTCGTGCTGACACCCTGGGGACCTGCGCTGAACGCGCAGACCTATCCGGAGCGCCCCATTCGGGTGATCGTGCCGATCGCGGCAGGCAGCGTGACCGATGTCATCATGCGTGCCACTGCGAATGAATTGGCGCCACGCCTGGGCCAGTCCTTCGTAATCGAGAACAGGGGTGGGGCGAGCGGCATCCCAGGAGCGCAGACCTGCGCGCAGGCGGCGCCCGATGGCTATACGCTGTGCCTCGTCTACCACAATACGTTGTCGATCAATCCGCTGCTCTTCAACAAACTGCCCTATGACGCGCAGCGGGATTTCACGCTGATTACCAATCTTTACCTCCTGGTCGAGGGATTGTTCGTGAGCAGCTCGCTCAACGTCAGCACGCCGGCCGAGCTCAAGGCCTATGCCGAGGCGCATCCGGCGGCGCTCAATTACGGCACGCTTGGGCCCGGTTCCAATCCGGAGATGTTCTTGAAGTGGATGAACCAGACCTGGAACGTAAATATCGTGGGCGTCCCTTATCGCGGCGGGGGGCCGATCGCGCAGGCGCTCGTCGCGGGCGAGCTCCAGGTCGCCAAGATGGGATTGGGAAATTTCCTGGGCTTGCTGGGGACCGGCAAGATCAAGGCGCTTGCGGTCGCGGCCGCCCGTCGCTCACCGCTCTTGCCCGAGATACCCACTCTCGCCGAGGCCGGCATCGATTTCCCGCCGTTCGGCTGGTGGGGATTAGCTGCTCCCCGCGGAGTGCCGCAGCCAATCGTGGACAGACTCAACAGCGAATTCGTAAAGCTTTACCGGGAGACAAAATTCATCGAGTATCTCGAGAAGCAAGCGGTGCTAGCGGCGCCCGGAACGCCTGAGGAATTCGCTCAATTCCTCGAGCGGGACCGCCAGGATGCCGAGTTGCTGATCAGGATCGCGAACCAGCCGCGCGAGGACTACAATGCGCAACAATGAACCGCGCCGACAGGCCATGCGCGGCCTGGTGATCGGCGTGACCGCAATCGCTGGCGTTGAGCCAGCAGGTGGCGCTCCAGTCAGCGGTGCCCGTCCCTCCCGTGGCGAGCAAAGACTAGCGCCGCCTCATCGACGCGCGGCCCGCCCGCGGCGCGCATAAGCAGCCACAGCGCAATCGATATGTTCAGCAGGTTCCAGATCAGGCCGTTGGCGAAGGCGGCGCGGTAGGAGCCGGTCAGATCGAAGAGTGCGCCGGACAGCCAGCCGCCGAGCGCCATGCCGAATAGCGTCGCCATCAGCACGATGCCAAGTCGCGTGCCCGCTTCCTGTGGCGAGAAATACTGGCGCACGATGATGGCATACATCGGCACAATGCCACCCTGGAACAGCCCGAACAGCGCCGAGATCACGTAGAGCGACGCCAAGCCGTCGAAGAGAAGATAAAGCAACAGCGCCACGCCCTGCAGCGCGGAGCCTAGAACGAGCGTCGCCACGCCGCCGATGCGGTCGGCAACGAAACCCGACCCGATGCGGCTGAAGATGCCGAAGCCCAGCATCAATGACAGCATCTCGGCGCCACGGGCAACGCCGTAGCCGAGATCCCCGCAGTAGGCGACGATATGGACTTGCGGCATCGCCATCGCCACGCAACAGGCGACACCAGCTACGCACAACGCCGCCTGCAGCGCGTTGGCCGAGAGGCCCGGCCCACGCTGCGCCCCCGCGATCAATGCATCCGCCACTGCACCGCCATCGCTCGGTGCGCGTCGTCGCAACATCGGCAAAACCAGCAGCATGACGAGCGGACATAAGGCGCCGACCCCGATATGGGTCGCCCGCCAACCCTCGACCGTGACCAAGTGGTGCAGGAGGGGCGGCCAGATCGCGCCGCCGATATAATTGCCGCTGGACACAATGGCGACGGCAATACCGCGGCGACGGATGAACCATTGCGATGTATCCGCCATCAACGGGCCGAACGTCGCGGAGGTGCCGAGCCCGATCAGGAGGTGCGCGAGCGCAAACAGCATGAGATTGGGCGCGAAGCCGGCGGCAATGTAGCCAGTGCTGAGCGCGCTCACGCCGCACAGGACGGGGGCCACGATGCCGAACCGGTCGGTGAGTTTGCCCATCACCACACCGCCCAAGGCAAAGCCGATCATCGCAAGCGTGAACGGTAGCGAAGCGTCGCCGCGGGCGACGCCGAACGCCGCCTGCACTGGCGGCAGCACGACCGGCACCGACCACGTGCCGACGCTGCCGATGGTGGAGAGCACCACGGCGGCGGTCAGCCGCAGCCAGGCGAAGGGGGACTCCACCCCGGCGTGAACTGTTCCGAACCTCGGCATGATCTGGGCGTTTTCCCCGACGCTTCTTTGCGGCGTCCTTTCGGGCCTTCCTTGCCAAGCCACTCGAGCGCGAGCAACCCCAATCGGACGCAAAGCCTGCATAGCTGCTGCGCCGTGACCACAGATGCCCGCTTTTCGAATTGCGTCTTGCGGGATGGCGACCAAGGCTCGAAGATCACGAATCTGCCGGCTCGGATCGCGGGGAGGAAATGTCGCAACCGACGGCCTTGCGTCTCGCGCTATCCGGCCATCGCGCGCCAGTCGACTATGACCGCGCGCCGACCTATTCCGGCATGATCGCGGAGAAGGACGTGCTTGTGCCGATGCGCGACGGCGTCAAGATTGCGATCGACATCTATCGTCCCGAGACGACGGACAGGCTGCCTGCGCTGCTCGCCTTCTCGATCCACAACAAGGACCTGCAGGGCCCCGAACCCGCCCAGGCCTCCCTGACGCATCCGGCGTGGTCGATGTTATGGACCGGCCCGGCGGAGGCCGGTGACACTCGTTTTTTCGTCTCGCGCGGCTATGTGCACGTGATCGGCAATCCGCGCGGCATCGGCAAATCGGAAAGCGGCGGCTCGCGCGCCTTCGACAGCTATGACCTCATCGAATGGGTCGCGGCGCAGCCGTGGTGCGACGGCAATGTCGGCATGGTCGGCATTTCCGGCTTCGGCGCCGAGCAGTTCATGGCTGCGAAGCTCAACCCGCCGCATCTGAAAGCGACCTTTCCCTTCGATCCGCGCGGTGCCTATGGCGAAGCCGGCGGCTTCCGCGACGAATATCCCGGCGGCGTGATCCACCTCTTTCGCTTCCTGCTGCAGGTCTATGCCGCGGCCCACCAGCAGAAAGGGCAGCCGAAGCCGTTGCCTCCGGAACGGGAAAAGTTGTGGCAGGAGGCGATCGCCAATCCCGACTTCAAGATGTACCCGCACGTCTACAACGTGCTGGCGCTCAAGGGGCAACACTTCCCGGTCTTTTTCGACATTCTCATCGATCCCTACGACAAGGAGGCGGCGGTCGAAAAAAGCGACGCGGAATTCTCGAAGATCGACATCCCGACCTATACCGGCTCGGGCTGGTACGGCTACACGTATAAGACGCATCTCAACGGGGCGCAGAACTGGTTTCGCAATCTCAAGACTGCGCACAAGAAGCTGCTGCTTGCCGGGCCTGCCCATCTCGACCGGCCGGTCAAGGCGTTCCACGACGAAATGCTGCGCTGGTACGACCAGTGGCTCAAAGGAATCGACACTGGAATCCTAAACGAACCACCGGTGCGATTCTGGGTCATGGGCGCCAATGAATGGCGCAGCGCCAGTGATTGGCCGCCCCCACAGACGCAGTGGATCAAGTTTTATCTGCGCGGCTGGGAGCGGCTCACCACCGAGCCGTTTGTGCCGTCGAGCGCGGACGATTACCAGGCGCCCGATGCCTTCGTGCAAATGCCGGCGAGCCAGACCAACCGTATTCAAAAGCTGCGTTATCTCAGCGACCCATTGGCCGAAGATGTCACCATCGCCGGCCCGAGCGTGCTTCATCTCTACGCGGCGATCGACCAGGACGACACTAATTGGATCGTCATTCTCAAGGACATCGGTCCGGACGTGGGCGTGCAGACCGCGCGCGAAGGCGAGCGCGACATTTCGCGCCTGCACGAACGGGAACTCACCCGCGGCTGGCTCAAGGCGTCCCACCGCGCAATCGATGCAAAACGATCGCTGCCCGGCCGGCCATGGCATCCGCTCACCCGCGCCGCCCGCAAACCCGTCGCTCCCGACGAGATCAACGAATACGCTATCGAGATCATGGCGACCGCCAATGAGTTCAAGCGGGGCCACCGTATCTGCGTTGAAATTGCGAGCCTCGACGTCGCAACCGGCGTCGGCGGCGCTACCAATGTGGAATACATTCCTTACCACATCTGCAGCAGCAAGACCGTGCTGCACAAGATTTATCACGACCCCAAATATCCCTCGCATCTCTTGCTGCCGGTCATTTCTATTGCGTGAGATGCGACCCACAACGCTATGAGGAGCCACCATGTCTGAAATTACGATCGCGAACCCCGACGCGCTGGGCAAGCCGCTTGGTCAATATTCGCAGATCTCGCGCGTCAAGGCATCCGAGCTGCTGTTCATCGCCGGGCAGGTGGCAACCGATTCCAGCGGCAAGCTCGTTGGCGCCGACGACTTCGATGGGCAGTGCCGACGGGTGTTTGCCAACATCGAGATCGCGCTGAAATCGCAGGGCGCGAGTTTTACCGACGTGGTCGAGTTCACGACCTATCTCGTCCATTCGCAGGACATCGCGAAGTTCATGGCCTATCGGCTGCGCGAATTTCCTCGGCTCTTTCCGCGCGGCGCCTATCCGCCCAACACGCTGCTGATCGTCGACCGCCTCGTGCAGGAGCCGTTCCTCATCGAAGTCAAGACAATCGCCGCGCTGTAACACCCTGCGAGGACCAATAGCGATGCCCATTCATCTCGAACCCAGACCCGACAATGTGCACTGGGGATATTTCGACGCGCGGCTGCCGCCGCGAGTGACTATCGACAGCGGCGAGCGGTTGACCATCTCCAGCGTCTCGGGCGGCCCCGAGCTCATGCCGACGGCGCCGCTCAAAGTGCCGCCCGCGCTTCCCGCCATTCACCAAAAGGTGACGCGCCAGTTGGGGCCGCATATCTTGACCGGACCGGTTGCGATCAAGGGCGCGCAACCTGGGCAAGTGCTCCAGGTCGACATCGAGGAGATCGAGGTATTCTACGACTGGGGCTACAACTCCGTGCGTCCGCTCGCCGGCGCTTTGCCCGACGATTTCGCGGAGAACCGCCACATCCACGTCGTACTCGACCGCGCGCGCAAGTGCTGGCGGCTTCCGTGGGGACAGGAGGTTCCGCTGGCGCCGTTTTTCGGCGTGATGGGCACAGCGCCCCCGCCCGCCTGGGGCATGATCTCGACCGCGCCGCCGCGCAAGAACGGCGGCAATCTCGATAACAAAGAGCTCGTCGCCGGCACCACGCTTTATCTGCCCATCTTCGTTCCCGGCGCGCTGTTCTCCGTTGGCGATGGGCACGGCGTTCAGGGCGACGGCGAGGTCTGCGTCACCGCCGTCGAGACGGGATTGACCGGCACCTTCCGGCTTACGTTGCGCGAGGACATGCGGCTCGAATGGCCGATGGCCGAAACGCCGATGCATGTGATCACGATGGCATTCGACCCCGACCTCGACGATTGCGTGGTGATTGCGCTGCGACAGATGCTCGACCTCATTTGCGCGCGTACGGGCCTCGACCGCTACCAAGCCTACTCATTGGCGAGCCTCGCGGCCGATGTGCGCGTGACGCAGGTGGTCAACGGCAACAAAGGCATCCACGTAATGCTGCCCAAGCGTTATCTCACGCGCGGATGAAAGGCGGGATATCGGCGAGATGCTCTGAGCGCCGCTCGTGATGGCAGCTCAATCCGTGCCGAGTTTGATGACGTCGGCGACCTTGTTGTCCTTGGGGTCGACGATCACGATTTGCTGCGCGGTGAGGAAGAATCTGTGGCTCTTCACCTGCGGCACCTTCTGAGCTACGTCGCTCGGCATCGGTCGCGGGTTGATGCCTTGCGGGATGGGATCGCCAATCTCTATCTTGACGTCGGCGGCGTCGGGCTTCATGTCTTTGACGAATTCCCTGATCGTATGACGCTGCTCCAGCGTCAGGTTGAGCTTCGGCGCAGGCGTCAGCACGTCTTGTGGCTGTTGCGGCGTCGTCTGCGCCGGCACGGCCGAGCCGACGCACGACAGCATCAATGCGAGCCCAGCGGTGATCCACGCCTTGCGCATCGTATCCTCCCGAAACGCCCGCATTGCCGCCACCAGCGTCCAAATCGCCGGTGTCGACGGTACCCGATCAAATTGAACTTTTTTCCTGTGGAATAGTTCCAGTCCAATCGCGCTCCCGCGACGCATCGAGTTCCGGCATGGAGCGTTCCCATATGGCTCTCGATATCCCATATTAAGCAGCGAGTTAAGCAGCGAGCCAGCTCACCGGGCCCGGCGGATACTAGAGGTCAACACCTAATCAAAAAGAACGCGTGATCATGAGTAGAGCATTCGTCAAAGACTTGGAGGATGCGGTCGAGGAGTTGCCAGATCGGCCCATTTCTCCGCATCCCAATCTCGTGACTGCCGAGGGGCTTGCGCGCATCGAGGCCGAAGTTGCGCGCCTCCAGCAAGACCACGCCGCCGCGCTCGCGCGCGCGGCGCGCGACCTGCGCTATTGGACCGCCCGGCGAGCGAGCGCGCAGCTCGTCCCGGAACCCAGTGATCGGAGCAAGGTGCATTTCGGCGCGACCGTGAGCATCGTGCGCGACGGCGGCCGCCGTCAGACCTTCCGCATCGTCGGCGAGGACGAGGCCGATCCTGCGCACGGGACACTCTCGCACGTCTCGCCGCTGGCGCGCGCGTTGTTCGGAAAACAGGTCGGCGATACGGTAGAGGTCGCGAACTCGCAAGCCGAAATCGTCAAGATCGCTTGAGGCGCCACGCGCGCGCTCAAGGTTTCCCGGACCACGCCTTGAAATCCGCCTCCGACACGTTCGGCAATTTCTTGAGGAAGGCGACGATCGTCCAGAT
>WNFS01023300.1_pt1 | contig 10933 bp, 14 predicted proteins | sample 5400141 | NCBI WGS metagenome assembly WNFS01 (sample SAMN13153358, study PRJNA577476) | soil metagenome | isolation source: 60 cm saprolite under Madrone tree | place: USA:California | collected 2016-06-14 | reverse complement strand
GACGAACTCAGGACCGCCGCCAAGGCCAGCCCTAGCCCGCAGCAGGTGGACGCGCTGGTGAGCGGGTTCGACCGGCTCGTCAGCCTGTGGCAGGCCGCCAAATCCGGTCTGTTGTGACCAAACCCGTGAGCGGCGCCGCACCCTCTCCACCCACCGCCCGCGCCGCATCACTCGATCAGCTCTGTGTCAACACTGTCCGCGCCCTCGCGATGGACGCGGTGCAGCGGGCCGATTCCGGCCACCCCGGCACCGCGATGGCACTCGCGCCGGTCGCGTACGTGCTGTGGCAGCGGCACCTGCGATACAATCCCGCGAACCCCGACTGGTTCGGGCGCGACCGCTTCGTGTTGTCGGCCGGGCACGCCTGCATGCTGCTCTACGCCGCGCTCTACCTGACCGGATACGATCTCTCACTCGACGACATCAAGCAGTTCCGCCAGTGGGGGAGCCGCACGCCGGGGCACTCCGAGCACGGGCTCACGCCTGGCGTCGAGGCGACCACCGGCCCGCTCGGCCAGGGCGTCGGCAACGCCGTCGGGATGGCGCTCGCCGAAGCGCACCTCGCGCAGCTGTTCAACCGGCCGGGCCACAGCGTCGTGGACCATCACACCTACTTCCTCGCGTCCGATGGCGACCTGATGGAGGGTGTGTCGCACGAGGCCTGCTCGCTGGCCGGCCATCTGAGGCTGGGCCGTCTGATCGGGATCTACGACGACAATCGCATCACCATCGACGGCAAAACCGATATCACGTTCTCGGACGATACGGCGAAGCGGTTCGAGAGCTACGGCTGGCACGTGGAGCGCGTCGCCGACGGCAACGACCTGGGCGCGCTCGACGCGGCGCTCGCCGCCGCCCGGCGCGTCGCGGACCGGCCGTCCCTGATCATCGTGCGCACCCACATCGCGTTCGGCAGCCCTCACAAGCAGGACACGCCCGAGGCCCACGGCGCCCCGCTCGGCGAAGACGAGGTGAAGCTCACCAAGCAGCGCCTTGGCTGGCCCAGCCTCGAGCCGTTTCACGTACCCGACGACGCGCTCGCGCACTGGCGGCTCGCCCGGGAGCGCGGCGCCCGGCTGGAAGCCGAATGGTCCAAGAAGTACGACGCGTACCGGCGGGTACACCCGGAGCTCGCCGCGGAGCTCGAGCGCCGGCTCACCGGCCGGCTGGCGGAGGGCTGGGACGAGGTGCTGAACGTCATTGCGCCCAAACTCCCGGAGCTCGTGGGGGGGTCGGCGGACCTCGCGAGCTCGACGAACGTCGTCTTCAAGAACGGAGGCGACGTGTCCGCGGGAAACTGGGGTGCTCGCAACGTCCATTTCGGCGTGCGCGAGCACGGGATGGGCGTGATCCTGAACGGTCTCGCCCTGCACGGCGGCGTGCGGCCCGTCGGATCGACGTTTCTGATTTTCTCCGACTACATGCGCCCGCCGATCCGCTTGGCAGCCTTGTGCGATTTGCCGGTGATCTACGTGTTCACACACGACTCCATCGGCCTCGGGGAGGATGGTCCCACCCATCAACCGATCGAGCAGCTCGCCGGCCTGCGCGCCGTCCCCAACCTCGTCGTCATCCGCCCGGCGGACGCGACCGAAACCGTGGAAGCCTGGCGCATGGCGATCCTGTCCCGGAGCGGCCCGGTCGCCCTCGTGCTGACGCGGCAAAAAGTCCCCGTGATCGACCGCGCGAAGTACGCCCCCGCGAACGGGGTGCGGTTGGGCGGCTACGTGCTCGCGGACGCCCGTGACGGCAAGCCGGCGATCGTTCTCCTGGCCAGCGGGTCCGAAGTCGACCTCACGCTCGGCGCCTACGAGCGACTCGTCGCCGAGGGGATCGCCGCTCGGGTGGTGAGCCTGCCGTCGATGGAGCTGTTCGCACGCCAACCGCAGGAATACCGCGACGCGGTGCTGCCGCCCACCGTGCCCGCGCGCCTCGCCGTCGAAGCCGCCGCGCCACAGCCCTGGTACCGCTGGGTCGGGGACCACGGGGTGGTAATGGGCATCGAGCGGTTCGGCGCCTCGGCGCCGTACCAGCGGATCTACCAGGAATTTGGGTTGACGGTCGAGAACGTGGCCAGGAAAGCGAAAGAGATGCTCAGCACGTAGTGCGCGAGTGAACTCGCGGCTCGGCAAGTGTCAGTGAACTGACATCAGATCTGCCGCTTTAGCGGTACGCGCCGAGCCGCGGAACTGGACGAGCGCCCAACCGCTCGAGAATGACCCGCCCCGCTTCCCGCCCCGACTTCACACACGCCGACACGCCCGCACCGTCGAACCCCGCTCCCGCGATCGCGAGCGGCGCGAGCCCGGCGAGCCGGTCGCGGACCGCTGCCACCCGGTCGGCGTGCCCGCGCGGATAGCGCGGCAGCCCCCGCGGCCAGTGGAACGCGCGGCTCCAGAGCGGCGCTCCTTCGATCCCCACGATGGCCGCGAGCTCGGCGTGGGCGATCGCGGCTGGATCGCCGTCCACCGGACCGATGAACGCGCGCAGCAAGGCGAACCCCTGCGGCGCGCGCTTTGGGTATTTCCGCCACGCGTACGTGCACGCGCGCACTGCTCCGCCCGCATCCGGCGCCGCCACGAAGCCGGACCCCTCGAGCTTTCCGGGCACCCGGTCCGCCCGATACGCGAGCGAGACGGTGATACTCGGAGCGTAGAGCACCGTATCGAGCGCGCGAGCCGCCGATACGCCGAGGCCCGCGAGCAAGCGGGCCGCCACCCAGGCCGGCACGGCGAGGATAACCGCCTCCGCATCGAGTGACGAGGCGCCGGTGAACGAAAGCCGCCACCCGCGCTGAGCCGGCGCTACGGCCGTGACGCCCTGCGTCGTGCGTAATCGGGGGGCAAGCCGGGCGACGAGCGCCTCCACCACCTCGACCATCCCTCCAGCGAAAGTCCGGAACTGCGTCCCAGCGTTCGCGTTTACCTGAATCCCCAGTAACTCAGCGGCCTTTCCTTCGGCGAGCGGCTCGAGCCGCCGCCCCGTCCACAACGTCGACCCGCGCGCAACCTGGTCCACCAGCCGATCCCCGATGCCGACCGCGCGCGCCAGGTCCTGAATGTCCGGCTCGGCGGCGAGGAAGCCGTCGGGGCCGCCTTCCACGACGAATTCGTCGCGTCGTTCGGTGACGATCATCCCGCCGGGGCGTCGTCCCGCGTCGAGCAGGATCGTGTCTGCCCCTGCCTCTCGGAGCTCCCAGGCAGCAGACAGGCCCGCCAGGCCCGCGCCGACAACCGCGACCGTCATTTCCAGCCGCGCGCCGCCGCGGTGTCGCGCACGATCTCCGCAAGCGCGCGCACCAGCAGCGGATCGTCGTTCAGGGACGTGGTGCGCTCGAACTGTACCCCAAGCCGTCCGGCGAGCTCGCGATACACGACATCCACGTCGTACAACACTTCGACGTGGTCGCTCACGAATCCGATGGGAACGATGAGAAACGCGCGCTGACCCTTCCCGGCGAGCTCCGTCATGACCGCACCCGCTTCGGGGCCGAGCCACGGCTCGGCCGTGGCTCCCGCGCTCTGGTAGGCGAAGCTCCATGTGGCGAGCCCGGCGCGTTGGGCCACCGCCGCGGCGCTCGCCCGCAGCTCGTCGGGGTACGGATCGCCGGTCGCGAGGATGCGCTCGGGCAGGCTGTGCGCGGTGAACAGGACGTGCACGGCGCCAGGTTCCGGGAACCGCTGCAGGGCTTGCGCGACCCGTCCGGCCACAGCGTCGAGAAACCTGGGATGGTCACCCCAGCGCGGCACCAGCGCCGCATCGAGCCGCCCGCCGGCGGCCTCGAGCAGTTTCTTTTCGTACGCGCCCACCGACATCGCCGAGTAGTGCGGCGCGAGCACGACTCCCACCACCCGCCGGTGCCCGTCAGACACGATTTGCTCCACCACGTCGCGGATGTAGGGATGCCAGTGCCGCATTCCCACGTACACCGCGAATCGCTCTCCCAACGACCGTCGCACGCCGGCCGCCTGCGCCTCGGTGAGCTCCCGAATCGGCGAACGGCCGCCGATCCGTGCATAGCGTTGCCTGATCTCCTGCACCAACTCCGGCGGCGTGGGCCGCCCCCCACGCACGTCCTGCAGATACGGCTCGACCTCGTTGAGGCTTCCCGGCCCGCCGTACGCCATCAGCAGTACGGCGATCCCCCCCTCAGCCGCCATGCACCCACTCGACCACCGCTTGCAGGGCCTCCACCGGCGTCTCGGGGAGCACGCCGTGCCCGAGGTTGAAAATGTGCCCTGGTCGCCCGCTGGCGCGGGTGAGCACGTCCCGCACCTGCCGCTCGAGCTCCGGCCGCGGCGCCAGGAGCGCCACCGGATCGAGGTTGCCTTGAATGGCTCGGGGAGCAGACGACCCGATGCGCTCCCACGCGACGTCGAGCGGGATGCGCCAATCCACGCCGATCACATCACCCCCGGCGCGCGCGAAATCCACCAGCAGGGTGGCCGTATCGGTCCCGAAGTGGATCACCGGCACGCCGCTCGCGCCCGCGAGCTCGAGGGCGCGCTGGCTGTGCGGAAACACGTAGGTCGCGTAGTCCGCCGGCGACAGACACCCCACCCAGCTGTCGAACAGCTGCAGGGCGCGGGCGCCGGCGCCGGCCTGGGCCGCGAGATAGCCGCCCACCAGCTCCGCGAACCGCTGCATCAGCTCGTGCCAGGCCCGCGGCTCGGCGTACATGAAGCGTTTGGTCAGGGTGAACGTGCGCGTCGGGCCGCCTTCGATCGCGTAGCTCGCGAGTGTGAACGGCGCGCCCGCGAACCCGATGAGCGGGACGCGCTGGGGCAGCGCCCGGGCAGCGGCGCGCGCGGCCTCCATCACGTAGGCCAGGTCGGTCGCGGGATCGACCGGCGGCAGCTCGAGCACCTGGCTCGCCTCGCGGATCGGCCGGGTGATCTGCGGCCCTTCTCCAGCCGAGAACGAGAGTCCCAGTCCCAAGGGCTCGAACGGCAGCAGGATGTCGGCGAACAGGATGGCGGCATCCACGCCCAGCCGCTCGACCGGCTGCAGCGTGACCTGTGCCGCCAGCTCGGGCTTGTGGCACAGCTCGAGCAGCGAGTGTCGCTGCCGCAGCGCGCGGTACTCCGGGAGGTAGCGCCCGGCCTGGCGCATGAACCACACCGGCGTGACGTCGGTGGGCTGCGACCGGCAGGCCTTCAGGAAACGGCTGTCGTCAGGAGTGTGGGGCAACCGTCGGCTCGCGCGCCTCGGCTGGGGCGATCAGGACGGTATCCCCCTCGAGCTTGACCCGATAGGCCGTGACGGGGAGCGACGGTGGACCGCCCAGGACCTGGCCCGTCTCGAGCGAAAAGACACCCTCGTGCCACGGACACGTGACCGTGCAGCGCGTGGGATCGATGGTGCCTTCCGACAGGCTGGCGCGCGCGTGGGTGCAACGGTTCGCGATCGCGTACACGGTGCCTTGCACGTTGAAGAGCGCGACGGCGTCGCCGCCCACGTACACCCGGCGACCCGCCCCGGCCGGGAGATCCGCGAGCGTCGCCACCGGCGTGTACCCGTCGGCCCGGGTCGGGCGTCGCGCGGTGGCCTGGGCCGAGCCCGCGCCTCCCAAGGTGTCGAGCATGTCCCAGAGAGACATCTGCACGCACGTGAAGGTCGGCGTGTCCCGAAGAGTGTAGGACGACGCCTGGCTCTCGCGCAGCTCCATCACCAGGTCGAGGAAATCGGCCGGATTGTCCCCCTCGAACGCCACGATGAATTCCTGGTCGTCGAGCCCATAGGAATACGTGGTGTTCAGCCGGATGGATGGATACTTCCTGCCGACGCGCACGTGCTCGTCCATCATGGTCTGGCGCTCCGCCTTGGGGAGCATGTACCAGGCGCGGGTCTTGATGAACGGGTACACGAACAGGTAGCGCGCTTCACTCGGTTTCGGCCACCTGCCACAGCAGGAAATCGCAGTCACCCCGGATCCCCACCAGGCCGTAGGGACGCAGCAGCAGCCGGCCGGCGAAGCTCTCGATGACCTGGCCGAACTCGATCTTCGAGCTCGCCTGGCGCTCGGCGGACAGCCGTCGCCATGCGGTGTCGAGGCTATAGAAGGCGAAGCGGACGACTTGACGCTTCTCGGCGGGCTTGGAACTCATAGAACCCAATCTAATGCGGAGTGCGGAATGCGGAATGCGGAATTAAAGGGGTAGTTCGATCACCAATGCGGGTATCCGCCGACTCGACCGTCGTCCGGTCAATTCCGCATTTCGAATTCCGCATTCCGCACTTCGCCTTTGCGCCGCTCCTTCCAGATCATCCGAGCCACCCACACGCCAATCCCGCCAAATATGAGCACGGGTGTGAGCGCGAGCAGCACAGCCGCCCAGAAATACAGCAGATCCATCCGTGGATCGTCGCCGTGGAGGATGGCCAGGAGAACGGGAAGGGTCATCGGCCGAGGAAGCGGTTCAGGTGTCGCAGGTAGTAGACGAGCCCCACGGTGGCGACCGCGAATGCGAGCCCCATCACCAGCGTCAGGGCGTCACCCGACTGCCGGTAGTTCCATACCGCCCACACCGCGAAGCCCGCGCAGAACGCGATCGCGGTCGAGATGAGCAGGCGGTGAAACGGAATCATACGACCTTGTCCACCACCATGAGCGTGAGCAGCGCCGGCAGATAGACGATCGAGACCAGGAAGACGCGCCAGGCGCGCGCGGTGGTGACGGCGCCGGTCATGGCGACGGACACGCCCGTATACGCGAGGCCGAGCGCGAGTGCCCCGAAGAAATACAGCGCGCCCGTCACGCCCAACAGGGTCGGTAACAGGCTCACCGGCAGCAGGGCCATGGCGTAGAGCAGCACCATCCGGCCCGTGTGACGGCCGTCGGGGTCTGCGACGGACAGCATCGCGAGCCCACCGCGCTTGTAGTCCTCGCGATAAATCCAGGCGAGCGCCAGGAAGTGGGGCAGCTGCCACAAGAACAAAATCCAGAACAGGGCCGCCACGGCCGGACCGATCGCACCCCCGGCCGCCGTCCAGCCCCCCACGATGGGCAGCGCCCCCGGCACGGCGCCGATCAGCGTGTTCAGAGTCGTCTTCCGCTTGAGCGGGGTGTAGAGCAGCACGTAGCTCGCGAGCGTGAGCGCGGCGAGCCCGGCGGTGAGCAGGTTCACCGCGAGCGCGAGATAGCAGACGCCTGCGACCGAGATGACGCCGGCGAACAACGCCGCGGCGCGCGGGGTGAGCCGCCCCGAGGGCAGGGGCCGCCGCTCGGTGCGCCGCATGCGCCCGTCCACGTCCCGCTCGCGCACCTGGTTGAAGGCGTTGGTCCCCCCCGCCACCAGGGCGACGCCGATGAGCGTGCGCACCAGCAGCCAGACGTCCACCCCGCCCTGCGAGCCGAGATAGAATCCGGCCGCGGCGGTGAGCAGCACCAGCTGCGTGATGCGCGGCTTCGTGAGCTCGAGGAACGCTACCAGATGTGCTCCGACATCCCCGCCAGAATGAAGATCACGGCGAGCGGCAGCGGAATGATCGCCATGATGCGCAGGTTCCAGCGCTCGAACTTCAAATGCATGAAGAACAACCCGACCAGGGCGGCCTTCCAGATCGCCAGGAACAGGAGCAGCACGAGCTTCAAGTTGCGCGAGATGGGCAGCTCGAACGCGAGCGCCAGCTCGGCGGCCGTGAGGACCGCCAGGTACACCCAGATCAGGATGTAGTTGGGACGCTTGTGTGCGGTCTCCATTGCCCCTCAGATCAGGTAGACGATGGTGAACAGGATGATCCACACCAGATCCACGAAGTGCCAGTACAGGCCGACCGTTTCGATGCCCCCGTAGTCCTGTTTCGAGTACTTGCCCGGCAGCGCTTTCGTGAAATACAGGTAGGCCATCGAGATCACGCCGCAGGTGACGTGGAAGCCGTGAAACCCCGTCATCGTGAAGAACGTGGAGCCGTATAGACCCATCGTCGCGGCCGGCAGCTCACCCTTGGCCACCTTCTCGGCCAGCTCGCTCCCCGCATCTTCTTCGGGTCGCCGTCCTGGATGGCCGCGTATGCCTTGACCATCGACACGCTCGAGCAAATCAGCAGGAACGTGTTGAAGGCGGTGATCTTGATGTTGAGCACGACGCCCGGCTTGGCCCACTCGCCCGGGGCTCCGAACCGGAGGATGATGTAGGTCCCGATCAGGGCCGCGAAGAACATGACCTCCGAGGCGAGGAACACCCACATCCCCAGCTTCTTGTTGTAGACGTCGAGCCCCCGTTCGGCCGGATAAGGGGGGAGCATCTGATCGACGGTGGCGGCTGCATGCGTCATCGGTCGTCCCCTCGGTCAGTGGCCCGCGACCGGCGCGCGCGCCGGCTCACGGTCGGTGGGCAGCTTGGTGTACTGCGGGAGGTAGTCCTCGGTCGACTGAGGCGAGCTGAACTCGTAGGGGCCCCGGTACACCGTCGGCACCTTCTCCCAGTTGCCGTGCGGCGCGGGAGACGGCAGCGACCATTCGAGACCGTTGTCCTCCCACGGGTTCTGCGGCGCCCGTTTTCCCTGCTTGAGGCTCCACCAGAAGTTCACGAAGAAGATCAGCTGGGTCGCGAACAGCAGAAACGCGCTGATCGAGATGAACACCCGGATCGGCTGTAACGGTTGCAAGAACGTGTATTGGTTCGGGTCGTACAGCCGTCGCATCTCTCCAGCCATTCCCGTGATGTGCATCGGGAAGAACGTGCAATTATAGAAGATGAACGTGAGCCAGAAATGCACTTTGCCCCATGGCTCGCTCATCATCCGGCCGAACATCTTCGGATACCAGTACGTGATCGCGCCGAACAGCGCGAACAGGCTGCCGCCGAACAGCACGTAGTGCAGGTGGGCGACGATGAAGTACGTGTCGTGGATGAACATGTCCACCGGCGTAGCGGCCATGAAGATCCCAGAGAGCCCGCCGATCACGAACATCGCGACGAATGCCACCGCGTGCAGCATCGGCACGTGGAAGCGCAGGTTGCCGCGCCACATCGTGCCCATCCAGTTGAACGTCTTCACGGCCGAGGGGACGGCGATCACGAGCGTGGAGACCATGAAGGACGACCCGAGCGTCGGGTTCATCCCGCTCACGAACATGTGGTGGCCCCACACGATCCAGCCGAGGAACGCGATCGCGACGATCGCGAACACCATCGAGTGGTAGCCGAAGATCGGCTTGCGGCTGCCGTTCGAGATGATGTCCGAGACCATGCCCATGGCGGGCAGGATCAGGATGTAGACCTCGGGATGCCCGAAGAACCAGAACAGGTGCTGCCACAAGAGCGCCTGACCGCCGACCGCCGGATCGAAGAAGTGCGTGCCGATGATCTGGTCGAACAGCAGCATGATCGCCGCGCCCGACAGCACCGGCAGCGCGAGGAGGCCGAGGATCGCGGTAATGAACAGGGACCAGATCGAGAGCGGCATGCGGAACCACGTCATGCCGGGGGCGCGGTTGTTGATGATCGTGGTGATGTAGTTGAGCGACCCGAGGATCGACGAGAGCCCCACGAAGATGATCGAGACGGACCAGAGCTCCTGGCCGAGCGACGCCCCCGAATAGTCGTGCCGCGCGGAGAGCGGCGCGTACATCGTCCATCCTGCGCGCGCCGCGCCGTCCGGGACGAACAGGCTCGAGAGCATGACGAGCCCGCCGATCAAGAACGTCCAGAACGACCACATGTTGATCCGCGGAAACGCCATGTCGTGCGTCCCGATCTTGAGCGGGATCAGGAAGTTGGCGAACACGCCTACGAGCAGCGGCATGATGGCGAAGAACACCATGAACGTGCCGTGCATCGTGACGAGTTGGATGTAGTACTCGGGGAGTATCACGCCCCCGGGCGCCATGGTCTCGGGAAGCACCCCACCACCCGGCATCGGCTTACCCGGGAACCCGAGCTGCCAGCGCATCTGCATCGCGAGCAGCCCCCCGACTAACAGGAAGAACAGACTCACGAACAGGAACTGGATGCCGATGATCTTGTGATCGGTGGAGAAGATGTACTTCCGAACGAAGCTCCGGTCGTCGTGATGCGCCTGTGCGCCATGCGCCGTCGCGGCAACGCTCGTCATTGCGAGGCCTCCTGGGCAGCCTGCTTCATCCAGGCATCGTAGTCGTCTTGGGTCTGCACGAACACCTGCGCCCGCATGCGGTAGTGACCCAGCCCGCACAGTTGGGAGCAGCCGAGCTCGTAGGTGCCGGGGACGGTCGCCTGGAACCAGGCTTTGATGTCCATGCCCGGAACGACATCCTGCCTGACGCGGAACTGCGGTACGTAAAACGAATGGATGACGTCTTCGGACGACAGTTGGACCATAATCGGCCGGCCCACCGGCACGTGGAGCTGGTTCCGCACCGTGATGTCGTCCCCGGTGCCGAGCTTGCCGTCAGCTCCGGGATAGGTGATCTGCCACTCAAACTGTTTCGCGTGGATCCCGATCGGGTAAGCGTTCGGCGGAATGCTGTTGCGCCCCTTGATCTGGACCCAGTAATGGTTGCTGACGAGGCCGAGCGCTACCATGGTGACCGCGGGGATCGTGGTCCAGATCACTTCCGCGCGGGTGTTGCCATGCGTGTAGAAGGCCTTCCGGCCCGGACGCTGCCGGTACTTCACGACGAACCAGATCAGGCCGACCTCGACCAGCACGAACGCGATCCCGGTGATGATCAGGATCGCCAGGAACAGGCCGTCAATCGGCCCGGTGAAAGTCGAAGCCTTGAGCGGCAGCCACCAATGCATCGGGCTCTCCTCGGTTAGTTCATTTACCCGCGAAGCTGAAGTCCGCCGTCTTGGTCTCGCTTCCCGCCACCGTCACGGTGGCGGTCTGCGTCCCATACGTCTCATGCCACGCCTCGATCGTGTACGTCCCGGGCGGGAGGCCTTTGAGCGTGAAGCTCCAGTCGGCGCCGCTCACCCCGAAGAACGGATGGGGCAGCACCCCCAGC
>WNFS01043085.1_pt1 | contig 10936 bp, 13 predicted proteins | sample 5400141 | NCBI WGS metagenome assembly WNFS01 (sample SAMN13153358, study PRJNA577476) | soil metagenome | isolation source: 60 cm saprolite under Madrone tree | place: USA:California | collected 2016-06-14 | reverse complement strand
GATGGTGCAGACCAGGTTCCCCAAGGGCGCAGCCGGGTCGCCCGAGAGATCGATGCTGATCGGTTGCGTCGCGACCATGACCCCAAGGACGTTGAGGTTCAGGGCGCCGATGTCGAGGTGGAGCACCCCACAGGTCGCCGCTTGCTGCGCCACTGCCGCCTTGCTGGCGGCCGCTGGTGCGCTCGCTGCGCCGACCGTGACGGGAGCGGCAACCTCGCCGACGAGCACGCTTCCGGCGCCGGCGATGGATCCCCTCACCACCCCGACCGCGACGATCGCGTTGTTGCGCACCTCGAACCGGTTGATGCTGAAGGTGCCTGTGAAGGTGCCGTCGGCGGACGCCACAGGAAGCGACAATGAAGGGTCTTTTTGGGCCGCAACTCCTGCCGTCGCGAAGAGCAGCAGCGCGATTGGAATCGATACCTTCAACGCCATTTGTCTCGTCATGATGCCCTACCTCCTCGCCACCAGAGCGGCCGGTTGTCGTACCGCAATTTGACTGGCGGTCTGGGCGAAGGTTGGGATACGGCATGTCCCCGTCAAGGGTGATACGAGGAAATTTCCCGCCGGACGGCATCGACCGGTGCGTCCTGGGGTGGCTGTCGGCTCGCTTCGGTCCGCGCTCAGGCGAATGACCACTGCGGTACCGCGGCGTTGACGGTCGGGCGGCGAGGCGCCTGGTTTCCTGTCCGGCTAATTAGCGGGGGGACAGCCGTGGACAAGCTCAGCCTTACCTTCGCTGCCCTGCCCGCAGGCGAGCCGAACGTCCTCGGCGGCTTGCCCGGGTGCCACCAACCCCTACGCAAAGTGCGGGCCTATCAGGTCGCCAAGACGGCGGGAGCGCGACCGAGGTCTGCTCCAACGCGTAGCTTCGGCGGTGGCTTTGCATCTCGCCGGCTCACTCGACACGTTGAGGCATCTTCCATTGCCATTGACGTAAGCGCCAGCCAGTTCCCTCAATTGCCAGTGCCCCGGCATAGCCCGGAGCAGGTCGAAGGGTATAGAGCGACCAACGCTTGGCTGGAAAGACATCCTTTGAGGGAACATAAAGATCTACAGGAGCAGGCAGAGGATCGGTTGTCAGGGGGACAGAAAAACTATTCAACGGTATCGCGAGACCCTTGCCGCAGGCTTTAACGTAAGCCTCCTTCTTCGTCCAACAACTGAAAAAGGTTTCGGCGTAGAGGTCGGTGGTGACCGAACGGGGGAACTCTGTGTCGGGGCGCTTTTTGCGGGCGAAGACCAAGGGAATCGCGCTGGCCGATCTCGCCCGACTCCAGCCCTTTACCTCTCCACCTCGCGCAGGAGATTCCGGGCGCGCAGTTGATGATCGTGCCGGGGACCGGCCACGGCACGTTCCGGCAGCGCCCCGAGCTCACACGCAAAAGACCGCTTCGCGCTGAAGGTCGTCAAGGCCTGAGGGTAGCAAGCGACCTCAGCGGAAGAAGCCGGGCCACCATTGCCAGGTGCACGTGCAGACGCCGCCAGGACGGCACTGGTCGGCGTGCTCGCCGAACTCGAGGATGACGGTCCCGTCGTAGCCGACGGTCGGATTCGTGCCTGAGCAGGAATCGGAGCTGCCGGCGAACGTCGTCGCCCCGCAGCTCGTTCCGGAGGGCGAGACGACCTCGATGGTCCGGACGCAGCCCTTTGACGTGAACGGCGACAGCACCGCGTATCCCGTTCCGCCATGGACCATGTGCAGCCTCGTGCCTGGGCGGGACCTCAGCCAATCGGGCGGCGCCGCCACCGAGGTGGAGAGGCTCTCGCGCTGCCCGACCCAGTCGTCGCCGGACTGGAGAACCAGTCCGTTGCCCACTCGCTGGGTGAGCGCGAATCCCATCAGATGCGTCCAATCCTTCTGCGGTCCGAGCGCGCGAAACGTCGTTGCGGTGCCGTCTCGATCGACCCAGATGCCGTCCACCGCCTTGGGAGCGGTCCGGAAATCCGCTCCGTACAGGACCAGTGTCCGCCCCGCGCGATCGACCGCGAGCGCACCCGGATCGCCGCTGCCGGGCGTGAGGACGCGCCAGCGCAGGTTGAGGTGCTCGTCATAGCTCTCCAGCACGTGGGAGCCGGTTTCGGGCGCTTCCATGTGCCAGACGACCACGCCCCCCGTCGGGTCCTCGGCGATGAAGTCGGCCGAGCCGGGCTTCGCCATCGCTTTGTCCGCGGTCGCGCGCCCGGCCTGATCCCAGGTCCGCAGGGTGGACCATGCGTTGTTTGCCCAGACCATTCCCTCGAATCCGGAGAGCTGGCCAGTGAGCACCGCGTTGGTTCCCGGATACGAGGCCAGCACGTCCCCCGCTGGATTGACGAAGTCCAATGCCGCGCTGCTGGTGCTCGGGTAGACCTCGAGTACCCGGAGCGCCAGCGTTCCCGATCCGTCGCCCACTCCGACCTGGCAGTCGCCATGCGTCTGGATCGTGTGCCGGCCCTTGGATCGTGTGCCGGCCCTGCGGGGGCCCGGCAGGCGGAGGCACCAGCCCGGCGCACTCGTTGGGCGGCGGCGGACCCGCCGAGAACGTCGCCGTCACCGACACGTCTCCGTTCACGGTGAGGGAGCAATCTCCCGTTCCCGAGCACGCGCCACCCCAGCCGGAGAAAGTCGACGCGGATGCGGCCTGCGCGGACAGCTTCACTACCGTGCCGTCGTCGAACGACGCCGAGCAGCTCAAGCCGCACTCGATTCCCGCGGGATTCGAGACCACCCGCCCCGATCCGTTGCCCGATAACGCGACTTGCAGCCGATGTTGCGAGGGTCCGACCTTGGCGAACGTCGCCCAGACAGTCACATCAGAGGAAATCCGGACCGTGCAACCGCCCGGACCGCTGCAGCCGCCTCCCCAGCCTACGAACCGCCATCCGGCATCGGGAATCGGCGAGAGCGTCACGTCGGTGCGGTCGGCGAATTGCGCCGAGCAGGCGGATCCGCAGTCGATCCCGTCAGGCGAGGAGCGCACCGTTCCGGACCCGTTCGTCGCAGCCGTGAGCACGTGCTCCCCGGATGCGCTCGGCCGCAACCCGAACGCGGCGTCGATTTCGAGATCGCGATCGACGACGATGTCGCAGCCGCCGGTCCCACTGCAGGCGCCGCTCCAGCCGGCAAACGTCGAATCCGTGTCCGCGGTCGCGAGCACGCTGACGTGGGTTCCGCTCGCGATGGCGAGAACGCAGCGATCCCGGCAACCCTGACCTGACGAGAGCGTCAAAGATCCGTGCCCTGAAACCTGCAACGTGAGCTGCCTGGAAGCCGGCGCGACGTCGCCCGAACCGCTGCCGGTGCCGCACGCCGAAAGGACGATGATCGCCACGTTGAGGTTGGCGTAGGACCGCATGCGACCTCCTGACCGCGAGACCCGCTCGCACGTCAGAGTGGTCACTCTTTTCCAACAAGGCCACACTCCGCTCGCCCCGGCGACAGGTCGCTTTCCCGCTTGGCGGCGGCGTGCGCTTCCCGCCGTCGTCGTCTTCAGCGATGAATGAGCTTCCGAAGGCGCGCAATTGGTCGCGTCTCGGGCATGAACATCAGGAGGAGACCGAACGCGACCCCCCAACCGCGGCCAGGAAGCCGAAACCGGTGTGGTAGCCGAAGCGCTCCGCCTACTTCACCGCTCCCGGCCAGTAGCGCCAGCTGCAGCTGTGCCGGCTGTCGAGCGGGTTTCCAGCTTCCATCGAGGTCGGCAGTCCCTGGATCACCGTGCCGTCCGCGGCCAGCGTGAGGTCGCGCGTGTCGCAGGTTCCTGCGGCGATGGGATAGTCGGTCGCGGCGTGGCCTCGAACCAGGTGGACGATCCCGGCACGAATCCGATGAGCAGCTCGAACTCGCCCGTGGGCGCAGTGCCATCGCGATCGAACCACTGCGCCGTGACGCTGCCGGCCAGCCGACCGCCGGTGATCACCAGCGAACGGCCGAGCGCATCGAGGCCTGCGCCGAACACCGTGCCCGAGGCCGCGAGCGGCTGCGGGCCCCAGCGCACCGAGGGAGGCGCGCCGCCGCCCGAGTACATCAGCGCCGCGTGGATGAACTTCCCGTCCGGAGGGCTGAAGCCCGGCGAGGTCAGGTCGAACTCGCCGGCGAGAAGCAAGCCGCCTGTCGGATCAGCCGCGCCCACAGCTTGTCCGCGTGGAAGGTGGTCGAGCCGTACGTGCGGCCCGCCGAATTCCACGAGCTGACTATCGCTCCGGGTGCGTCGGCGATCACGAAGATCGAGCTTGCGAACCGAGCTGCCGTGCCCCAACGACGAGGATGCGGCGATCGCGGTGGTGGATGCGGTACTCGAACCGCCATCCCCCAAGTGTCAGCTCGGCGTTGGCAGAATGTGCTTCGCTCAACGCGCTGGTCGGTGAAATGCTCTCCATACTCGCCGCAATCTCGAGCAAGACTTCCAACGCACGCAAGAGCAAGTCTGCCGGCGCATCAATCTCCGCAGCGAAGTGAACCGAGTAAGGCACGCGAAACACCTCGCAACCAGTCGGCCTGAGTCGGAACGCACGGGGAGTGTTGTGTTCGCTTTTACCCACGACATCGGGCGAGGTGTGCGACCCATCTTCACTCGCTGTGTGGCCAGATCCCGGCCCGCGGCGCCTTGCCTAGCCTGGCGCCCATGCCTCCCACGCCGCGTACCTGCGCCCGCACCGACCATTAGAAGTGTCGCGGGAACCTGGGCCGCTCCTGGCGCTGGTACAGGAGCCCGTTGCGACACACGCGGCAGAGGAGTTGGCAGGCCTCAAGCGGTTGAACAAGCTGCGCGCCATGGTGCGCACTGCCTTCAACCGCGCCCGGAAGGCGGCGCTGGTCACCGGGCAGAACCCGGCGACCGACATCGAGCTGCGGAAGGTGCCGCGACGCGCGCCGGCGTTCCTCGAACTGCACGAAGTCCCGCTGGTGCTGGCGGAGTTGAGCGACAGCGACCGTCGGCTCATCGCGACCGCGCTCTACGCTGGACTGCGCAAGGGCGAGATGTTCGGCTTGCGCAAGCGCGATGTCGATATCGAGCGGCGCCTGCTGATGGTCCGGCGCTCCTACGACCGCGAGAGCACGAAAGGAGCACGCGACGAGACGGTGCCGATCGCGACAGCGTTGGTGCCGTATCTTCAAGAAGCTCTCGAAGCAGCACCTGGAGCGCTGCTCTTCCCGCGGCCGGACGGCGAGATCCGGACGGAGGATGACAAGCTCGGCAAGTGCCTGCGCAGCGCCCTCAACCGCGCCGGCATCGTGGACGGCTACCTGCACCTGTGCCGTCGCTGCAAGCGGAAGGGAACCCCGCACGAGGAGAAGCACACCGACTGCCGGCGGCGCCGGTGCCCGAAGTGCGGAATGCTCCTCTGGGCGAAAGCGCTGCCTCGGCGCTTCCGCTTGCACGACACCAGGCACACGATCGCGACCCTCCTCCTCGCCGCCGGAGTCGACCTGTACGCGGTGGCGCGGATCCTCCGGCACAGCGACCCGAAGATCACGTTCGAGACCTACGCACACCTCGTTCCCGGCTACCTGCACGCGCAAATCGATCGGCTCAGCATGATGGCCACCGCCGGCGAGACCCCGCAGCCCCAGCCTCCGGAGCAGCCCGCGCGGGCCGCGACAGCCGGTTTTGCTGCGCCGGTGCTGCGCGACGACGCGATCGGAGCGAAGGGAAGATCGATGCTCCAGAAAGGCGCCAGAACACCGAGGGCATGGATTGGCGCGCCTGGCAGGAGTCGAACCTGCGGCCCGCGGCTTCGAAGGCCGGATGACGCCTGCCCAGGGAGTAGCAAGGCTTCGCAACCGCTCGCAACTACTCGGGACGCGGCAGGCTTGGATTCCAGGCAGTCGCAGGTTTTCGCATCGTTCACCGAGGATTCTGCGGACAGGTTGCGGACGCTGCTGAGTGTAAGGGACGTCGCTGCATACTTCGCGGTATCTACGAAAACCATCTACGCTCTCTGCGCGCAGGGCAAACTGCGACACATCCGCGTGCTCAACGCGACGGGGTTGACCCCAGCGCGAACAGCCCGAAGAGAGCGATCGCCTCCCAGACCGCAAACCGCAGATCGATGAGCACCGCGAGACCCAGCAGCGTCTGCGCCACGGTGAGGATGAACTCTTCCGTCTGCCGGGCGTCGAGGACGACTCCTCCCGCGGCGCCGCCGCCGACCGCGTAGGCGATTGGCAACTGCCGCCGAGCAGCGTCCATTGATTCACCTTGGAGGACAGCAGGCTCCCCAACGACGCGCGGCAAGCCCCGCAGTCGATGCGGCGGTAGTCCGGCCACCGGACGGCTACGCGAGCGAAGTGAGAATCAATTTGCCGAGCTTGTGTCGATCCATGATGTCCCCGCTGTTGCGGCAACCACGCCGGCCCATGCTCCGCTCCGGGCCAGTGTGCCCCCCTCCGAGGAGAGCGCTTTTCGCACCTCGCAGCCGCATCAGTCGTTGAGGCACGGCCCTTTCGCACCTCTCCGCTCGATGCAGGGCGAAGCATCAGGAGGGTCACGTCGAACCGAGACCTGTCCTTTGTCGGATTGAGGAGGATTTGCGCCAGCCGCTCGACGATCGCGTCCCGTCGAAGACCGGCCAAGAGCGGCCTCGCGTCGAACTCGCCTTCGATCGCTTTCTGAAACAGTCGTTTCTTGGAGCCGAAGTAGTTCCGTCATACGACCTCGCGTAGAGGGAACTGCAACATGGTTCCACCCGCCCGACCTTGCCAGCAGGAACTTGATCGATACCTTACTTGCCGTAGGCGTGCGCGAGCTGCCCGACGAGCTTGGCCCAGTCCATGTCGATCGCACCGTAGACGGCGCCGGCCTCGGGCCGGTTGTTGTCTTTCATGACCTCCATCATCAAGGTCGCGTAGTCGGAGACGATCACGCCCGCCTGCATCAATCGTGCGATGCCGACCTGCCGCTTGGTGTCGTTGAAGGTCCCGCAGGCGTCGACGGCGACATAGGCGTCGAGTCCCCGGCTGATCGCCGTGATCGCCGGAAAGGCGGCGCAGACCTCGAGAGAGAGACCGGCGAAGATCAGCTTCTTGCGGCCCGTCGCCTCGATCGCATGAGCCGTTCGCGCGTCATCGAAAGCATTGACCGAGCCGCGGTCGATGATCTGCGCGCCGGGCAGCGCCTCGACCAACTCGGGGAACGTCGGCCCCCACATGCTGTCGCGCGCCGTGGTCGTCACAACGATCGGCAGTTTCAGCGCCTTGGCCGCTTTGGCGAGACCGACGACGTTGTGCTTCAGCTCGCCTGGGGACATATCACGCACGCCCGTCATGAGGCCGACCTGGTGGTCGACGAGGATGAGAGCAGCGTTATCGGACGTCAGAGGCTCATAAGGGCGATTGCGATCAAACATGACACCCTCCTTTGTGAGATTGCAGCCTCAGACGTAGTTGCTGGACTCGCGGATGAGAAGCCGCCAAGAATCGGACCCAGCGTCCCGCGTATTGGACGATGGGTGACGGATGCTTGATCTGAACGACTTCTTCTACTTCGTGCAGGTGGTCGATCGCGGCGGCTTTACCGCGGCAGGGCGCGAGCTACGCATTCCCAAGTCGACGTTGAGCCATCGCCTCCAGGAGCTGGAGAAGAGCCTCGGCGTCCGGCTGCTAAATCGCACTTCACGCCGGTTCGGAATGACAGACGCCGGCAGCGAGTTCTATCGCCACGCGGTAGCCACGCTGCGGGAAGCCGAACAGGCCGAAACCGCCATGCGCCATCGACTGCACGAACCGAGCGGGACGGTCCGCTGCACAGCGAGCATCGCGACGATGCAGTTCGCGGTCAGCGAGGTCGTGTCGAGCTTCCTCGCCAAGCATCCGAAGGTCACCGTCGTCGCGCACGCGACGAACCAGCTCGTCGACCTGGTCGGCGAGCGCTACGACGTCGCGATCCGGGCGCACTCGGGTCCCCTGCCGGACTCGACGCTCGTGCAGCGGACGCTGGCACCTGCGCCCTGGTTTTTGTTTGCCGGTTCCGCGTACCTCGACGCGCATCGCATGCCGGAAGCGCCGCGAGACCTTCAGCAGCACCCTTCGCTCTTCATGATGCGCAGCGGAGTGGCCCCGGTCTGGCGGCTTCGCGATTTGCGCGAGCGCTCGAAAGAAGTCGAGGTGCCGATCAGCCCACGATTCATCAGCGACGACATGAAGACACTGAAGCGGGCCGCAGTCGCCGGCCTCGGGATCGTCTCACTGCCCGGCTATGTCTGTCGCGAAGAGGTCCGATCGGGAACGCTACGGCGGGTACTGCCCAACTCGAAGGCCGAGGACTCGACGCTGACCGCACTGATGCCCAACCGGGAGGGCGTGCTCCCGTCGGTCCGCGCGTTCATCAAGCACCTCGCCGCCGAGCTTCCCAAGGTCGTCACTGTCTGAAGTCCGTCCGATTGAACGCCGCGTTCGGATTCTGCTGGCTTCTCGTGTTCGTATTGACGCTGGAGGCTCCTGTGCGTGCATGTTGCGCTGCGGATGGCTCTAGTGCCGCTGGCCGCGTGGACGTTCGCGTCATCGGCGCGCTCGGACGAGGAGTCACAGCGCCGCTACCTACTCTCGCGCGGCGATGAGAATTGGGCCTGGTTGCGCACGCCGCACGCGACGAGCGATTTCTTTGACCCATCAAGTATCCTCGTCTAACGAAACGTCGAGAGGACATCTTTCTCTCGATCGGCTGCGAGACGCGCCAGTACCTCGAATTCTTTCAAAACGAGCTGTGGGGCTCGACCGGCGACGTCGACAACGTCTCATGGTTGCAGCGCTACATGCTCCACGCCGAGCTTCGCCTCACGCGGTACGTTCGATTGTTCGTGCTAGAGATGGCATGCTTCGCCGCCCGAAGGAGGGGTCGTGACGTGCGGCGAGTGGACGGAAACCCGCATTATCAGCCCCACCGCGGAAGGAGCGGCGTGTCCACGGCGACGCCGCTCTGGACGCGGCCGATTCCGTCGATGCTGGCGAAGTCGCCGTCGAAGACCGGGGTGAGCGAGGTGCGCTCACCGACGAAGACCGCCGTCGCGGCGGACATGAGCGCGAGCGGGGGGCTGGGGTCGTCTTCCGTCGTCGGAGCCGACCCGCCTGAGCAGGCGCTGAGAGCAATCCCGCTCAAGCAGCGCGCTCCGGTTCCGGCGGTACTTTCGCGGCGCGCTCGCCGGATGCTCCGGCCTGCGCCGAGCGCGAGACTTCATCGATCGATCGCCTCGACTCGAGCAGGCGATCGATCGAGAGCGGGGTGGACCCGCTGAGGACGAGCGTCGCGATTCCCGCGAGGTACAGGAGAGTGATCTCGTAGCCCGGGGGCCCGAACTCGGCGCCGGCGGCGCTCAGCGTCTTCAGCTTGATCGCCAAGAACCCGTAGCGCAGATGGACTCCGAACATCGCGACGGCCGTCATCGCGGCCAGGGGAAGGCTGAGCGGGACGACGAACGCTCCCAGCATCAGCAGGATTCCGCCGCCGAGCTCGATCAAGGAAGTGACCCAGGCCGTGAAGGCGGGAGCTGGAAGTCCCAACGCGGCGACGATCGGGGCGAACGTCGCCGGGCCTCGGGCCAGCTTCGCGTAGCCGTGGGCAGCGAAGCCGAATCCGATCATCAACCTGAGCGGCAAGAGTGCCCAATTGTCGCCGCCTGCCCGATTTCGCCAGAGTGTCACCCACGGTCGCATCGCGTCTTCCTCCGTGAAGGCACATACGATCGAGCGACCAATCCGGTTACATTCGCGGAAACGAGCGACCCGCAGTAACCGAACGACTTCCGCCGGCGTAGGCGCGGTGGTGAGTCTCGATCAGCAGCTCGCGGAGCTCATGCGGAGGTCGCAGGACGGCGATCGTCACGCCTACGAGGCGTTCCTGGTCGAGGTAATGGCCCTGGTGAAGGCGTTCGCCCGGAAGCGTCTCCCTCGCGCGGACCAGGTGGAAGACGTCGCGCAGGAGACGCTGCTCGCCATCCATCGCGACCGGCACAGCTACGATCCGGAGCGGCCGTTTCTGCCTGGCTGTATGCGATCACCAGACATCTGCTCTGCGATTTCGTCGAGAAGCAGCAACGCCTGTGCCGCACCGAGGTCAAGGAAGACGACACAATGGAGAAGGTCGCCTCAGAAGCGATGGTCGTGGAACACGGAACCCCAGCGCGATTCCTGCGTCAGGCCCTCGCTCTCCTTTCCCGGAAGCAACGCGAGATCATCGAGATGCTCAAATTCGAGGGTCTTTCGGTGGCGGAGATTTCCCGCAAGACGGGCTTCTCGCAGTCATCGGTCAAAGTGACGGCCCACCGGGGCTACAAGAACCTGCGCAAGTTGATCGGCGAGGGCAGCTCATGACCAACGATCTCCTCATCCGATCGTTCTCCGCCGACCTGCAGCCGGTCCGCCGGCTCCGAAGCGTCGACCTTCGCACCGTCGTGTGGGCGGCCTTTGCTCTCCTTTGCGTCTCGATCGGGACCTGCGCGCTGGGAACGAGACCGGACCTGGCGGGGAAGATTCGCGATCCAGCGTTTCTCTGCGAGAGCGCCCTTCTGTTGGCGCTCGTCGCGCTCTCGGCAAGGACCGCGTTCCAATCGAGCGTCCCCGGCGCGGAACCCACGCCGTTTGCGAAGACGGATGTGGATCTCGTCGAGAGGACCATCACCGTCAGGCACTCATACGCGCGCGACACGACGAAGGGCGGGCACGCCGATGTCATTCCGGTTGCGCCTGCTCTGCTCCCGCATCTAGCGGGGGCGATCGAGACGTCGCCTTCGGACCTGGTCTTCCCCGCGTCCGACGGCAGCATGCTGAGCGAGGACACGAACGCAGAGCGGGGTGCTGAGGTCAGCGCTCGCGCGTGCTGGAATCGTGACCGCGTACGACCACACTTGTCGCAGGTGCAAGGCGAAGGGAACGTCTCACGTGGAGCGACATGCCGACGCGAATCTCCGGCGCTGCCCCCGGTGCCAGATGAAGCTCTGGCCACGCCCCGTCAAGTCG
>WNFS01004231.1_pt1 | contig 10936 bp, 7 predicted proteins | sample 5400141 | NCBI WGS metagenome assembly WNFS01 (sample SAMN13153358, study PRJNA577476) | soil metagenome | isolation source: 60 cm saprolite under Madrone tree | place: USA:California | collected 2016-06-14 | reverse complement strand
CTTGGATCAAAGAGAAAAAGGTGAACTACCCTATCGTGATTGGTAACGAGGGATTGGGCAAGCAGTATGGACTTGTTGGAATGCCGCTAACGGCGCTCGTTGACCGTGAAGGCAGAATAGCCGACGTGCACCAAGGAATCGTGGAGAAAACGGCCACGCAAGAAAAGATCAGAGACCTTCTGAACGAGAGCTTTAAGGACCCGACGAATTGATACTCCAGATGGAAGCACGGTGTCAGTGAAGCCTCGCGAACTGCGTTCACTTAACGTATAGTCGCGTTACCGGTAGCTTGGGTCCGGGGCATAAAGCTCCGCCTCTTTGCGTTTTCCTCGGTCGCGGGGCACAGGCACCGCGCGTGATTTCATCCGGCTTCTCACCGTCGAACTGTCACTGAAAAGACAAAGAGAAAACCGGTTTGCCAGGTTTGCCAATTAAGGGCCTCGTGAAAATAGCTAAGTGATTGTGGCGCCTTGCCTTAGCTTATTTTCCCCACTGCTTGCAATGAGGAGGTCGCCGGTTCGATCCCGGTCCCGTCCACCAAACTACTTTGCTTTCGGCGTTATGAGACCGGAAGAGTTGGTCTTTATTCTTGCGAATTCCGCAAGGCGTGGGATTCGCGAGCCGTCGGTCGTAGATTCCATTCCGAAGCTCAGTGAAAGCGATCTTCCCCCGCAGCCGTTCTCCATCCCGGCGGGCAGGACGCTCGATGAAGTGCCAGAGCAGTTGGCGTGCCCTCGCTTCAACTGCAACACCAATCAAACGAGTAGCGCGTTTTTCGTCGACGTGGATTCCACCCGGGTGGGTTGCCTCTACCGGACGACTACCTGGGTGTGTCTGAGAGCGTTGTTCGAGCCGGCGTCCCAGCGGTCGTCGCGTTCCGGCAAACTCTAAACGATGACGGGGAGTCCGCTTTGCCTTGGAATTCTATAAGGGAGAGAAAATCCTCTCAGCGCCTTTCTTCTTTAAAGTCATGAGCTGAACTGCAATAGACTGATTCAAGTTCGGCAACCCGACGATCTTCGTCGGCCTCGTGGAATGGGCCGATCGCAGCACCACCGAATAGCGTCCCAATTCCCGCCGCGAGCGGGCGCCCCCGACCAATCGAGATTCCCAACCTAAACTCTCGCATGCTGACCGGCTTGAACGCTTCCTTGACCGATCAGGTTGCGCCGGGACGAGAAAAGTGGGTTTTCCCCGGGGACGATTTGTAAGCGCGTTCTAGCAGGAGAAGAAAGGAATCCTCTAGTCTGACATCTGGAGTATTGTCCGTTCGCCCCACACCCTCGTGAGGCAGCGGTTTCTCGGATCTGTAACCACTGTTTTTCCGTACTGTCGGTCGATGGTTCCAACCTTCAGATTCTGCGCCTGGCGAGTTTTGTGACCCGGCCCGTGCGGTTCCAATCGGAAACGAAGATGTTTCGATCCGAATCGACCAAGCAGCCATGCGCCGCGCTGAACAGGTCTGCCTTGATGTCGTGGGGATCGAGTTCGTAATTTGCCCATTGTGTCGTCTGCGGATTATCACCTAAGAAAGCAATCGGCATGTTGTCCCCATCGACGACCGTAACGCGACCTTCTAATTCGGAAACCACTGCGTAATCACCGCTGAAACTCACCTGGCAGGGCCGCCGCAAGTGTTCGGCGACCGTGCCGACGTACTTGCCATCAAGGTCGAAGTGGCACAACCGCCGGTTTTCCCGATCGCAAACCATCAACAGCGGCTGGCGGTAACGTAGGTCCAGGGTTAGCGCGTGAGAACAGTCGAGCTGCCCTTCACGGTTTCCTTTCTCCGCAAAGCTTCCCTTGTAGTTGCCATGCTTGTCGAAACGGAAAATGCGCGAGTCGCCGTACCCATTGGCGATGAAGATGGAACCGTCGGGAGCGGGAACGGCAGCGGTAAGACGCCACTCATTGGGAGTCTTAAACCCGGCTTCCCGCGGAGCGGTGATTTTCATCACCACCGTACCGTCGGTCTTCATCTTTATAAAGAGCCAGTTCTCTGCGGGCGTGCCTTTCTGCACGGTCGTATAGAAGAACTCCTCTCCGTGCTCCTCGGCGTGAACCATCGAATGAACTTCGGGATACGCATTTGCTATGGTCCTGACCAAACTCCCGCTGCGGTTGTAGACGAGCACTCCAGTAGCACTTTGCGTGCTGACATAGATGTTGCCCGCATTGTCCTGGGCGACGGCGCCATGCGTGCCTCCGAAGCTCATGCCCGAAGGGAGCGACCCCCAACCCGGTACAACTTCATAAGTCCATTCGCCATTGCCAGTCAGGGTCGCAGGCGCATCGGACCTATTGGTTCTTGCCGAAACAAGTGGGGAAAAAACGGTCTCAGCTGCTGCGATTCCCGCCACGCTCATGAACGCACGCCGGTTGAACTTTGTCATTGGATGCTCCTGACGCCACTGTCCGCTGTCGGTGCCGGTTCTGCGGGTGTGTTGAAAAGATACAGGTGACGTAAATTCGGCTCGAGTTTCAACGGAGCGGCGGCGTCGCTAGTGACTTTGGTCCCACTTAGATTCAGGTAGGTGAGTTGCGATAAGGAAGACAGCTTCCCGAGCGTCCGTCCGGTCACGGCCGTACCATCCAGATGAAGAGCCCGCAGATTCTTGAACTGGCTCAGTGTTTCGACGCCTGCATCGGTGACTGCGGTTCGTGCGAGTTCCGCCTCGACGATAAAGGGCGCAAACCGCTGGAGCTTCGTCAGGTGGGCATCATCGAACGTGCCAGCGACGTCGGCAGTGCGCAGGATGAGTCCATCCGACGGGTTCGCCGATACCGGCACGAGCTTCGCTCCTTGTGATTGCTGCATTTGCCTAATCTCGACGATGAATCCACTGTAGTCGCCAACTGGCGGCCGTGCTTGTTCCTGATCCTCGGCGATGAAAATGTCCGGTATGCTGGCCGCATCAGGCGAAGCTCCCTGCAGTACCCAGGCACGGATTCTTGCAATCTCCTCACGCGTCAGTGGAGTGCGGCCTTCAGCAGGCATGAAGTGATGGTCGGTGGGAGGCAGCGTGACCTTTTGCAAGAGGAGACTGCCGTCGGGATTGCGAGGTGCGATCACCATGCCATCTTTGCCCCCCGCCATAAGCGACTCATAAGAATCCAGTCGCAAACCGCCCTGTTCTTTATTGGTGCCGTGGCACGCAACACATTTTGTGTCGAGAACGGGATAGATATGCCGGGCGAAAAAAGAATTGGGATGAGATGAGACCGCGCTTGGAGCGAGAACCCTCTTGAGTGTGGCGGGCATGTACCGGGTCAAGTAGTCGCTCCCGTGCGTAAGCGAGCCGCCCTGGTGTGCGGTCCACGCAAGTGTCATGAGAACCGCAGTCAGCAGTATGGTATACAAGCGTGATCGCTGCGCCCGAAGCCATGAAGGCCGAACGGCTAGGCACAACATCAGCTCAATTGCCAGCAGGATTCCACCGCGCATGTGACGCGTGACGGTCGTTCCGATTTCCCCGCTGCCATAGGCCAAGAGAAATCCAAAGAGAATGGAAACGACGCAGGTTGCCAGCGAGATCTGTAGGAGAAGACCTGCCGCCTCGCGGAAGGACTGCCGCCTGGTCCCTGCAAACTCGACAAGCGGCAGGATCACAATCAGCCCGACGGGAAGATGCACCACTAAAGGATGGAAGCGGCCGAAGAATTGCAGCCAGTCAGCGTGGGGTTTGCCGTCGAGAGGGAAAAAGAGCGGCAAGAGCAGAATGGAAATGCCGACACATCCGGCCCCAATCCACAGTCGTGGAATCAGGCGCGCTCTTCGTAGTGCATCCACGGCGGCGCGCGCGACGGTAGCTGCCACATTCACGCCAATATTCCTTGCACGACAAACGCCGGGACGGGGCTGGTGAGCTTTTGATCCAAGCCTTGGAATCGATAACTAAATTTGTTGTGGTCAATGCCCAGGCAATGAAGAATCGTCGCATTGAAGTCGCGCACGTGCACCGGATCCTTTACCACGTTGTAGCTATAGTCATCGGTCTCACCATAGGTGACCCCGGGACGCACGCCCCCGCCAGTCATCCAGGTCGTGAAACAGCGCGGATGATGGTCGCGGCCATAATTCTCTTGGCTCAACCCTCCTTGGCTGTACACGGTACGCCCGAATTCACCCGCCCAGATGACCAGCGTGTCATCGAGCAGGCCCCGGCGCTTGAGATCGGTGACCAGGGCATAACAACCTCGGTCAGTCTCCTGGCAAAGCACGGGCAACATGCCCACGACATTGTCGTGCACATCCCAGCCTCGCTTATAGATTTGTGTGAAACGGACACCGCGTTCGGCCAGGCGCCGGGCAAGAAGGCAATTGTAGGCGAACGTGCCGGGCTCTTTAGCTTCCGGACCGTAGAGTTCCCAGGTCGATTCGGGCTCTTTGCTGAGGTCCGCGAGCTCTGGCATGGACGATTGCATCCGAAACGCCATTTCATATTGCGCGATTCTCGAATTCGTCTCGGGATCTCCCACTTCGGCGAGTGTCTGCCGATTGATCTCTTCTACCGCGTCCAGCATCTTGCGGCGTGTGTCGCGATCCACACCGGGGGGATCCCCGAGGTAAAGCACAGGGTCGCCCACCGACCGTAGACCTACGCCCGAGAATTCGGAGGAAAGAAAACCGCTGCTCCACAAACGGGAAGAGACCGGCTGATTGTTCTCCTTTGGATTGGTCTTCGTCTGCAGAACAACAAATGTCGGCAAATTGTCGTTCATGCTGCCAAGGCCGTATGCCAGCCAGGCGCCGAGGCACGGCTTGCCTGCGTTCATGTTACCTGTGTTCATGAGCATGATCGCCGGCTCATGGTTGATGGCATCGGTGTTGGTCGACTTGATAAACGTAAGATCGTCCACCATACGCGCGGTGTAAGGAAGCAAATCGCTGATCCAGGTTCCGGTTTGGCCAAGCCGACTGAAGGGCCAGTGTGAAGGAGCAACCGGAAAGCGGGCCTGCCCAGCGGTCATTCCGGTTAACTGTTGGTTACCTCGAACCGAGGCGGGCATGTCTTTGTCGAATTGCAGAGCGAGGCTCGGTTTGTAATCGAAAAGATCAACCTGTGGCGGAGCACCAGACATGAATAGATAAATTGCGCGTTTGGCCTTCGGCGCGAAGTGTGGAAGCCCCAGGGTGTTCTCGCCGAATCCTGGCTGCGGCTTGGGGCCTGACGCAAAAGCCAGATGGCGAAAGCTTGCTTCGCCGAAAAGAGTTGCAAGCGATGCCCAGCCTAGCACTTTTCCGCAGCGTCCAAGGAATTGGCGGCGGGACTCAGAGACCGACCACTCTTCTTTGAGCGCATCTGGAATGGGTAGATCCATCGGGGTGATTTTGTCTTCGCAATCGCTGCACAGTGCGTGCTGCTTCATAGGAGCCTTCTACTTATTGACGGTCTCATCGAGATTCAGCATTTCGCTGGCGACTATCGTCCAGGCAGCCAGCTCCGGTTCCGGAATCGAGCTGGCGCGTCTCATTTCACCAATGTTTACGAGAGAACGGGCATCTTTCGGATTTCCGGCGTAGTGCTTCTCCATTTCACGAAACGATTTCTCCAAAACGCCAGCCGTCTGGGGAGAAGGGACGTGCGCCAGCAGAATCAGGCCCATGCGGTTGATCCTCTCTTCGGGAAGCGGCCCAGCTTCGCGAATGACACGCACGGCCAGAGCCCTGGCCGCTTCCACCCACTGCACGTCATTCATGGTAACCAGCGCCTGGAGCGGCGTATCCGTGCGCTGCCGCCGGGTGCAGACCACATCACGCGCAGGAGCATCGAAGGCATCCATATTAGGCAGAGGCGCCATGCGTTTTACGTACGTGTACATGCTGCGGCGGTGGAGGGAATCAGCGTGTTCTTGCACGTAACGCACTGTGTCGCTCGTCGGGTAGCTTACTTGTTCCCAAATGCTCGGGGGTTGGTAGGGCTTCACGCTCGGCCCACCGATTTTATCGACCAGCAGCCCGCTGGACTCGAGCGCGATATCGCGGACCATCTCTGCATCCATTCGGAACCGCGGACCGCGAGACAAGAAGACGTTCCTCGGATCTTTTGCGAGCCGCTCGGAGCTTGTCTTCGAGCTTTGGCGGTAGGTGGCCGACATCACCATCAGCTTGTACATGTGTTTGATGTTCCATCCACTGTCGCGAAACTCGACGGCAAGCCAGTCGAGCAATTCGGGATGCGTGGGCCGCTGTCCCATGATTCCGAAATCTTCCGTTGTCTCCACCAGCCCTGTGCCGAAAAGTTCGTACCACATACGATTGACAGTGACGCGGGCGGTGAGGGGGTTCTCTGGGCTCGTGGTCCATTTCGCCAAAGCGATACGATTGCTCGGGGCATTTGTGGCCAATGGGAAAAGAAAGTGCGGCGTGTTGGCTTCAACTCGCTCGGTGCGCGCCGTGTACACACCACGCGTCAGCACATGAGCATAAGGGATGGTGGACTTTTCCCAGGAAACCAGCGTCAAGTCACCGCCTGAGGACAAGCGGTCCAATTGCTCATCGAGGGGAGCCATTTCGCGCTGGATCCGCCGCCAAGTGGGATCAATATGACTGAGGTAAAATGCCGTGACAACGTGCGATTGGTCGTGCGTCCACTCGGCCGCCGGGCGTGTTGCAATCTCCGCTACATAGTCCTCGAAGGGAAGCCGTTTGACCTCGTCTGGGGCCAGAGTCCTTGCATACAGACGGATGTCCTGGTAACGCGCGTCCTTCGCGGGATGCTCGTCTGGATTGCGCCAGCCCAATTGCAGGGGAGCGTCAGTACGGATGCTCGCCTTGCTGAGGTCGTCTTTAAGGACCTGGGTATCAACCTGTACGCCATCCACGTAAATCTTGACGCCGGAGGCAAATCCGGAGCCGTCATAAGTGAAAAAAATGTGTCTCCACGCGTTGTCGAGCGACAGTGGCTTCACTGCGGCGACACGGACCGAGATCTCGGGCAGCTTCTCATCCGGAGTTGCGGTGGATTGGGACTTTCTTGTTTTGGCTTCCGCCTCCGCCTTCGCTTTTGCCTTTTTCTCTTCCTCTTTCTCTGCCTTTAGCTGTTCCAGAGGCTTGTTCGGTGCCAGGTCCTTTTTAGTGAGGTCCTGAGGGGTCGGATAGTTAAGGACTTCCTTTGCTACAGGTGGCTTTTCGCGCGGGGCTTTCTTGTCTTCCTTCTTTTTCGGCTTCCCTTTTTTCGGTGCTTGATGGACCAGCGCTACGGTCAAGGTGCCGTTCTCGTCGGCGGCCAGCTCCCAGCCACGATCGTGCTGTCTCGATTCCATCTTCGACAGCAGCGTTCCAAAACTGCCGGGATGAAACGGCGCCGATCGGAACATGAACCAACCACCCGCGGAAAACGCATGGCTCGCTTCGTAATCGGCAGTCTGCCCGAGGAGCACTCGCGTGCTGGACTGCATCCGGAAGTCGGGCCACAACCAGGTGGTCTCGCCCCATTCCGGTTTCATGGTCGTCGTCTTGAAGCTTCCGGGATTTGCATTCGGTGCGCTGTTCTTCAACTCTTCGCCGCGACCCTCATCGAGCCGCAGCCGGACAATGAGTCCGCGGATCGAGACCGGATGCGCTGGGTTTTTGTGAGAGGCCAGCCATTCGGCCACAAGTCTGTCGGCGTCGAGCCGCATGGCATTCAGTTTTCCCTGCAGTTCAGAGCGGTGGGCCAATTCGCGGTTGTATGCCTCTGCTCTGTCGGCTTTCGGAACACGAACAGCCGGTGCCCACACCGGCCGGTCGTCATTAAACGGCTTCTCGTCGATATTGTTGAAGAAGGCGCTCAGCGCATAAAAATCATGCTGCGTGGTTGGGTCAAATTTATGGTCGTGACACACCGCGCAACCAACCGTAATCCCCATGAACGTGGCTCCAAACGCTTCTGTGCGCTCGCGAGCGATGTTCACCCGCAACTCCTCTGGAATCGTGCCGCCTTCGTTGCTGCTCACCCCCAATCGCACGTATCCACTCCCGATCAGGGGCTCAAGGTTCTTCATCGGCATGAGGTCGCCGGCGATCTGCTCCATAGCAAACTGGTCGAACGGCTTGTTGTTGTTGAACGAGCGGATCACGTAGTCGCGGTAGGGCCAAATGTCCCGGCTGTTGTCATAATGCAGGCCGTAAGTATCAGCGTATCTGGCGTAGTCGAGCCAATAGCGCGCGCGCTGTTCGCCGAAGGCAGGCTCGGCAAGCAGCCGGTCGACAAGATGCTCATAAGCATCGGGGGAAGAGTCGCTTACGAATGCCTGAACCTCCTCTGGTGTGGGCAAGAGTCCTTTGAGATCAAGCGTTACGCGGCGAATTAGGGTCGGCTTATCGGTTTCCGGCGAAGGCTGGAGACCTTCTTTTTCGAGCTTTGCAAGGATGAAGCCGTCAATCGGGTTCTTCACCCAAGGATCGCCCCCGGTATTGTGGGGAATAGCAGGGCGAATGGGTGCTTCGAAAGCCCAATGTGGGCGGTAAACGGCACCTTGCTTGATCCATTCCCTAAGAATCGCGATCTCGTAAGCGCTCATCGGCTTGGCTTCGTCCTGCGCAGTTTGCGGCATCAGATAGTGCGGGTCTTTGGACTCAATTCGTTTGACGAGTTCGCTCTTCTCAGGGTGACCGGGGACGATGGCATCGCGATGGCCGTCCCGCTTCTTCATCGCCCACTCCGCAAGGTCGAGCCGCAAGCCCGCCTTGCGCATTTCTGGGTCGGGACCATGACAACTGAAACAACGGCTCGCTAGGATCGGCTGAACATCTTGGTTGAAATCCAGGCGTCGCGCAATCTGCTGGCGGTTGCAAGCGACGACGCTTATTGACAAAGCCACAACGATTAAACAAGAACCGGCTTTCACGCCAAACACATTACTCCCAATTCTTTGAGAGGGCGAATCATTCGTGAAATTGGCTATGGGGCTCTCTTTCGAGTGAGCGTCGCCGCACGTCTACATCAAAACAAGAAGACGAGCAGCTTGCCCAAAAGTCGGCTATTCGTAGAAGCGACCTCGCCAGGATCCAACTACAGTCGAAAACGGACCATTTTCATGATGGATTCTGCCAACTTAGCCACGTAAAGCCACTCGCACCATAGTTCGCCACTGGGCTCCGGAGTGGGAGGCCCAGTTCGTCACCCCCCCTGCTTGGCGAAAATGAAGCCCCGGGTTGCCCAATTCCCCAATTCAGAGGGCTCTCGAGAATGAGTTTGTCGTCGTTACAGGCACTGGAACCGCGCGTCATTTTATCCGGCTTCTCACCGTCGAACTGCACTCAGAAGACAAAGAGAAGACCGGTTTGCCAGGTTTGCCAATTAGGGGCTCCGTGAAAACAGCTAAGTGATTGTAGCGCCTTGCCTTAGCTTATTTTCCCCTTTGTTCGCAATGAGGAGGCCGGGGGTTCGAATCCCCTCTCGTCCACCAGATTTCAAAGGACTTACACTATTTTTGAAAACTGGGTGAATTGTCGCTGTACTGACTTGTCCGATACCGCGTTAGTCAGGACTCAGGCCAGTCGCCCAAGTAACCCTCATCCATCCACGCGGAATGTTTCACTTCGCGGAAAGGAAGTGGAGGATCTCCCTCATCACGCGCTCTGCCTGATCAGTTTGAAAGAGAAACTGTGCGTGCGCAGAGCCATCTAGAATGATCAGCGTTTTTGGTTCGGGAGCCTTCTGGTACTGCTCTTGAATCCTCGGGAGACGTGGTCCATCTTCGCTTGCGTCATCGCGTGCCACGATGAACAGCGAAGGACACTTGAGCTTTTCCGCCGGACCGTTCGGATAGGCGCCAAGGAAAACCACGCGATCGATCTCACCTGGCTGGGAAGCAATCGATGCATCTCCAGCAGCTCCTCCACCCATGCTCCCTCCAACAACCGATACAGTCTTCGCGCCCGTCTTTCGCAGGTAGCGAACGGCCGCCAGGACATCCAAGTGGAGCGGTGCGCTCATTGGGGCAGAGTCACCTGGGCCGCGCGACTTACCATATCCGCGGAAGTCGAACGCTAGAACTCGAAATCCTGCCGACGCGAGCGTTCGAGCCTGCTTCTCCCAGCTTTCCTTGTTGAAGCGGCCCCCGTGGGCGAGCACGAGCCCGCGTTCGCCTTTTCCGTAGATGTCGGCATACACTACGCCTCCGTCCTCGGTAGGAAAGGAGACATGCTCTTGCGCCGCGACGAACTGAGCCAGGAGAAGAGTCGCTAGGAGCGCTCTGAGGACGAACATTTGGAAATTATACAGCCACAGAGCGGATTTCTTGGCTAACTCCTCCGTCGCTTAACCGGAGACAATTCAAATGGACGATTTCCGCGTTCATCAGGACCTACGGTTCCCACTTATCGGTAGAAGTCCGGTTTCCACTTCTCTTTCATCCGTTTCTTTCTTAATGCAGCCGTCTCCGCTTCGCTAATGGTTCGTTCTCGTTTCAAGCTGTTGAGGAGAAACATAAACTCAGGGTCGTCTTTCGCGTGCTCCTCGAAGTACGTAAGTTCGCGTTCTGTACCCACCGTGAACACTTCCCCATCATGGCCACGGCGACGAACTAGGCGCGCCCAAGTCTCGCATAGGGGACGTTTGGTCGGCAACTCTTCCCCAATCCGATAAGGGAAGAGTAACCCAGGAGAAATCTAGAAACAGTCCGGGACTGTTCAGCAAGCTACTTTCACTTGTAAACCCTGCCGGGACAGTCGCCGGCGCGTTGTATACTCCCTACAGAAAGGAACGACATCGGAAATGAAACGAATCCTATTGATTGTTCTTTTGCTAAGCGGCTTGACGCCGGCCGTCGCCCAGGTGAAGAAGGAAGACCTGGCCACTAAGAACACTGCCAGCCCGGGCGCCGAAACCAGCGTCACCGTCAACGGCAAGAACCTCTGGATCTATTACCACGCCCCGTCCGTCAGGGGACGCCACATCTTCAATGGCGCGGGCGCGCTCCAGCCGGATGGCAGCGTATGGCGTCTGGG
>WNFS01023255.1_pt1 | contig 10937 bp, 8 predicted proteins | sample 5400141 | NCBI WGS metagenome assembly WNFS01 (sample SAMN13153358, study PRJNA577476) | soil metagenome | isolation source: 60 cm saprolite under Madrone tree | place: USA:California | collected 2016-06-14 | reverse complement strand
GACCGCCGCAGACCTCCCTGTTTTTCGTCGGGATGATCTTCTTCGTGGGTACGTCGCCTTGAAAAACGACCTTGCCCTCGATCTTCCCGCCGCCGGAGACGGCTATCACGTCGTACGCGAGAGCAGGAATGCTGACGACAGCTGCCGGGACGATTTGCAGAAGTCTTACGATGGTTATTGCCGCGAACATGGAAAGAGATTCCTTTTGCTTCACGCCCACGACCCAGACGCCGCCCTTACTTACACAGCTTCGCTGCGGGCACTCTAGAGGTACAGCGCCTCTCGACTTATAGTGATCTCTATGATTATTATTGGCGTGGTAGTGAAGCAGGCTTTCAAACGGACCGCAAATTCAAAGTTCTGATATCGCTTATCGAAAAGGACAACCCATCGCGTTAGTAGATATCGGTAATCTATAATTTCAATAGTTGCTTATCCAGAATGGCGACCCACTGCGTCACTAGATTTTGACGATCGATAATTTCAATATTTGATGGTTGACTTTTTCTCGTCGACCGGCATTAGGGCATACAAGCTCGAAGGACAAACGCTGGCAGTCGGTCCGCAAAGACCAGGCCGCAAACACGGAGGAGGGCGATGACGCTCCAGGAACTGCGGTATCTGATCGCTCTCGCGGACAAAGGGCACTTCGTTCGTGCCGCGGAAGCCTGTCATATCAGCCAATCGACGCTGAGCACGCAGCTTAGGAAGCTGGAGGATTACCTCGGCGTGTCGCTTTTCGAGCGCAACAAGCACCGATTGATGCCCACCCCAATCGGCGCAGCGATCATCGAGCGCGCCAGGACCGCGCTGGATGTGGTCGAGGAGATCAGGGACTTGGCGCGCCGCGACCACGAGCCGATGGCTGGCCCGTTGCGTCTCGGCGTCATTCCAACGCTAGGACCCTATCTGGTGCCCTACGTCATTCCCACAATACGCTCGCTTTTTTCGAAACTGCAGCTTTTCCTGCGCGAGGATTTGACCGCCAATCTGCTCGAGCGGCTACGGCGCGGCGAATTGGACGCATTGTTGCTCGCCCTGCCCATTCACGGTGAAGATGTGGAAGTGATGCCGCTGTTTCGCGAACCCTTCCTGGTTGCGCTGCCGAAGGCTCATGCGCTGGAAAAAAGGGAGCACATCAACGAAAAGGAACTCGCCAACCACAGCGTGCTATTGCTGGAAGAGGGGCACTGCATGCGTGATCAGGCGCTCGCCATCTGCGGCTCCACTCCTTCGGTCGAGCGCGACGAATTCAAGGCAACCAGCCTCGAGACGCTGCGCCAGATGGTGGCGTCGGGTGTGGGCTGCACACTCTTGCCCGCATTGGCGACATTGCCGGGAATGGGAGCGGTGCCGAACGGATTGGTACAAATTCGTCCTTTCACCTCGCCTGTGCCCACACGCACCATTGGCATCGCCTGGCGTCACCGCTATCCGCGGGAGGCAACGGTCAAACAACTTGCCGAGGTAATTCTGAGCAGTTTGCCAACGGCGGTAGAAGTCATAACACCACGCATAGGTGCCCGTTGGATCAAGCCGGCATATTTGTGCGTTACTGAGTAGGCGAATGTAGCGAAGTAAATCTCAGCCGTGGAGCCGATCGCCGCTCTCTAGCTAAGCTAGCGGAGTGTGCTGTGCCATTGAACCGGCCCGATCCTCGACAAGACAGGGCCTTACCCGGACGGAACTCGGCGATCTATGGCACAGATGGAAGCGCGTAACGTTTTGATTCTAAATTAGTTATCCGAAATCGTGACCTTGGCCACGAACCAAGGGGTCGTGGGTTCGAATCCTGCCGGGCGCGCCAGTTTGCACACCCATGTCTCGGGTCGCTCACTCGCCCCCGGATTCGAAATCTTTGGCGGTCAATGCGAATCCCATCCGCCGGACTGGCCGTGAGGGCGCGGGCCTTGACAGCCCCTTGGGGCGACAGCCACTTCTCCAGCTCGCGAGGCTGATGGACTGGTGGCGACGGAGGTGGGTCGCCTCCTTTCGGTCTCCTCTCGGGCGTCAAGCCATGAGCATCAGTTTTGCGCACAATATCCGGCGCCGTTCAGCGCCTGGTTGCTCCACAGTGCCTGCACCGGATACGTGCGTCCGTCATTGCCGACCATATTAAATGGCGAGCCCGGGACCTGCAGTCCGTCCCCGACCCACGCGCACTTATCTCCAATCTCCCACCCCTGATAGTCGAACCAGGCGCCGTACTGCAGCTGCCCGGCGGCCTGCTCAGCACCCGGGTCAGTCAGGGTCTCGGCGATCTCGTGTCCCAGCACGATTGTGACGCCATCGTTGTTGCCAGCTGGCGCAGGGTTCACGAAGTCCTGGCCGCAACTTCCCGTTGCGTTCAGCACGTAGGGCATGTTGGTGAACGCTATGCCCGTGGTCACACCGGGATACGAAATCGGGGTGACGTAATCGTGCCAGGCGCAGTAGGACCCTTGATTGAATCCCGCCTCGTTGTACATCTGCGGCGTCGCCACTACGAAGTTTGCGTTAGCCGGGTTGCTCACCCCGAAGTGCTGCGCCGCTCGCCCCGCCTCTTGTGCGAGTTCCAACGGGCTCAGGTTGTCGTGGATCGGTGTTGTGTCGTCATGCCACACACCGGCGAGCTCCTGCTTGGGGTTGCTTACGTTCGAAAACGTGCCGTTGTAATTCGACTGGTAGTACTGGGTCGCAATCCGTTCCCACGATGTCCCGCCGATGGCCGCGATGAAGTTCGTCATGAGCGCCGCTGCCCCATCTGGATCGTTCGCGGGTCGACCCACCGTCGTGTGGTTAAATGCTCCCGTCTGTCCCCATCCCCACAGAACGAGATAGATCTTGGGCGTCACCTGCACCGTGCCGCCGAAGTAGGCCATATTTACCGGCATCGGTTGACCCGCAGCCACACCGGGCGGGCAAATGCCAGTCGTCATGCAGATATCGACGGTGGGCGGTTCGATCCCGGTCGACGGCATCGCATGAGGGTGCGTCGGCGCTGACCGCACGCATCCCTGCCCGCTCGCATCAAACGATCGGTTGCTCCACAGCGGCTGCACCGCAAATTTCGTGTTGCCGTTCATGGAAACATTGGCCAAGCCGGTCCAGGCGCACTTGTCGCCGATTTCGCTGGTCTGGTCGTCGTTCCAGCCGTCCTGAACCGACGAGAAGTTGTCCGGATCGGTGATCGCCTCTGCGTACTCGTGCCCGACGACAATGCTGTAGCCGTCGAACACCCCGTGTCCGAAGGAGTCGCTGGCCACGTTCACCGAGTTCATCCCGCAGCCGCCGGCCCCCAGGACCGGCCAGCTGGCGTTCAGAAATGGAATGAAGGCGTACTGCAGCCGGTAAGGATTGCCCACGCCGTCGACGCTGCTCGTCTGGGTGTGATACCCGCAATACACCGGCTGTCCGCTGGCGATGGTGGTTGGCGGCGTGAGAATGATATAGGTGGCCTGCGGGTCATAACTGAAGTGCGCAGAGGCGCGCACTGCCTCTTGGGCGATGGGATCGTCGGCCAGGTTCTCCGCCAGACCCAGTGCAACGATGTCGCTCGGCACTGGTGTCGGATCTGTCCAGACTCCCTTCAACTGCGTGCGGGGATCAGTGACGTAGTTCGCCCCTGTGATATTGGCGCAGCTTGTGTTCCCCGCTGCAATATTGTTGCAGTACTCGGTCGGAATCGCGTCCCACGACGTCCCGCCCAGATTGGTCAGAAATGAAGTCACATAGGCCTGTAGTTGCTGGCTGCTGAACACTTGCCCCTTCGCGTCGGCGGTCGCGAACCCATTGGCCCAGTCCGGTCCCCAGAAAATCAGGTAGGTCGCCGGTCTGTTCTCGACACCGATCGCACCCGGCCCCGCATTGCCGCCGTGATAGATCAGGTCGCTTGCCAGCGACGATGGGTTGGGTGTGTTGGGCTGCCCCGGCGCCCAGAATCCTATGCCCGGAACCGTCAGAATTACCAGCATGAGCAACGCAATGCCGGACAATCCCCGCTTTCCAGTCCTCGAATTTGCACAGTTTGCTGATCGCGACTCGAAACCAGACGAAAACAGATCCATGGAACACCTCCCGGGCACGTGTTTCCCATCTGATCGCCTCATACCATTCACCCAATCGCCTCAGAATTGGTTAGGGTAAACACCTCAATCCCGCAGCGGTAAACACTGGAGTTGTGTATGCGCCGCGCTTGGGATCATCCATCGGCGGTGGCGGCGATCTCTAGCCTGCCATCGTCGGTAACTCGCCAGGGGCCTTAACTCGACCTTTGTCGCATTGACATAAGCACGTGGTGCTTCGTAGATTTACCGCATGCTCCACAACAATTAGTCCTAGGACGCTGGTCTAGGAGGGCCCTTCCATGAAGACGGGTTCACCGAAGGCTCGAACCATTGAGCGTATCGCCTGCACCATCGCAGTTGTTGTTTGTGTCTCAATCTGGGGGCTAGTGACAGCAGCTCCCCCCTCAGCTGGATCCATTCCACTCAGCGTTCCAAAAGCGATCTGCGGTCCCAACGATCATCCCGAGACGGGGCTTCAAGGTCAGGTCCCTGCGGCGTTGCGTGCGACCGGCTTCAAGGGATTCAGCTGTAACCTCGAATTGATCGGTCAGAGCAAGGGCGATGGCGCAAACTGGCAGACCGCCGAGTTCCGCGAGGGACAGGCGCGAGAGGTGCGCGTATGCGCGTATCACGGCACAGCATCGCCGACGCTGAGCCTGCCCGGGCGGACTCATCTCGGCGTGCGGGTGATGGATATGACAGACCCAACGCATCCGACACCGACCGGCTACTTGGAGACCACTTCGATGCTCGACCCCTGGGAATCGCTGAAGGTCAACGAGCGCCGCCAATTGCTTGGCGCCGACAACGGACAGAACGGCGGTTTCGTCGGTGGCGGGCCAGAAGTAGATATCTATGATCTGTCGGTGGGCTGTACCAATCCGCAACTATTGGCCAGTCGTCCCGTCGGCACAGGTACAGATGGTGGCGGCGTGATCGCGCCGGTCACGGGACACGAAGGTTCGTGGGCGCCGGACGGGCTGACGTACTACGGCGGTGACCTACAGCACCAGCAGTACTACGCGGTGGATACGACCGATCCGACTGCGCCAAAGTTGATCACCACCTGGGCTCCCGGTTTTGCGGGTGTCCACGGATTGTCGATCAGCGACGACGGCACTCGAGGATACTTCGTGTCGCCCGGAGGCACGGCCGGCAGTCCCTCGGACCTGACCAACCCGAACGTGCCAGCGACGAACGGCCTGCTAATTTACGACCTGACCGAGATTCAGTCGCGCGTGCCGAACCCTCAGGCACATCTGATCAGCAAGCTGTTCTGGAAGGACGGCTCGACTGCGCAGCACACCATCAACATCGAGATCGGTGGCAAGCCCTACATCATCTTCGTCGATGAAGGCGGATCCGGCGGTATCAGCAGCCCGACGCAGGAGGCGGTGGCTTGCGCGGCCGGTTTCCCGCCTTTCCCCATGGCGCGCATTATCGACATCAGCGACGAGACCAATCCGACCATCGTCTCGCGTCTGATGCTCGAGGTCCACAACCCGGCGAACTGTCCTCAAGTGTTGCCAGACCTGGTGGGGCTGTCGATCTTTACCTATGGAACGCACTACTGCAGTGTCGATGATCGCCATAGCGCTACGACTTTGGCATGCGGTATGTTCAACTCCGGCATCAGGGTGTTCGACATTCGAACCACAACTTTGGGGGCAACTTCCATCCCGGCGGTCCGGACTGGTGTTCGGCTCAAGTGCACTTGGATAGCGCACAAGGAACGCTTTGGACGACATGCCAGGACAACGGCTTGTTGTCCCTGAAGTTTACGAATGGTGTCTGGCCATTCCCGGAAAGCAGCACGCCACCGGGAGAGCAAAACTAGCGGGACAGGGCCGGCAACGATTGCACATTTCAAAGGCTCCGGCGGATCCTCCCCGGCAGCTCGCGCCACCATCGAATGGAGCGCTTGCATCTGCGGGCCGCTTTTCTGCGCGTAGTTCGGGTCGTTGAGATAACCCCACCAATCCCAACATCCCTCGCCATTGGTTACGGCAGTCGCAATGGTTTGGGGGTAGAGCACGATAATCCTGTTGGTATCGGCCCACTGATTGATCCCGGCGTCATCCACGAAGGCCGGGCCAATCTGCCCGTGATATTGCAGACAGCCGTGCAGCGCGAGAATCAGCCCGCATGACATGCCGCTGGCGCAGGCTGCGGGTACGAATGCATACCCGGTGTTGTCCATGCTCAGCGCGGCGGCATTGCCTCCCGTGGCAAATTCGTTCTGATCGAAGGCAATGAAAGTGCCTGTCAGCGTCCCTTGATTTTTGGGCTTGAGAGGCCCAAACCAGCGTGTGAGCCACACTTGCTCCGAATCGTACACGGCGGTCAGAGGAACACCAGCGAGCGGAGGATTCCGGTCGGCGTTGACGCATTTGATGATGAAAGGAGACGCGTTCTCCTGGCAGGTCAGCGGTCCGTTAGGAGATTCCCACCCGTGCTCGGCATTGAAGTTGTTGTCGTACTGGAAGACGTTGGCCCCGAAATATCGGTAATAGGCGTGAAGCGTGTTCATGACCGCCTGAACGACCGTAGTATCCAACGCCCCGGACCAAAGATAAACCGGCTGTCCCCTCAGGTTGCTGACGGGATCAATCAGACCTTCCTTTGACCAGGCGACGGTCGTGCTCACCAGCGTCGACAGAGGCACCGGCGGAACATCATCCAGACAGGTCGTGAGGGCGATTTCGAGACTGTCCTGCGCGCAGTAGTACGGACCACCGGCGTAGACCGCGGCGCCCTTGAACGTGCCCGAGAATGCGACGTGCATCTGCACTGCCATGTATCCGCCCGAGGAAATGCCGGCCACAAAGATTTTGCTGTCGGGAATCGAGTAAGTACCGAGCTGCTGGGCGGTGCAGGGGACAACGCCGCCCAAACTGACGCCGACGATTACGACGATCAGGACAGCCAACGGGCGCTTCAAACTCATGCTTGCCTCCGGTGTCCAGTCATCAAAATGAAGATTTTCTTTTTGACTTCAAAAACGGCGACGATTGTATTCTCGTATCGGCGCGCGATCATGGCCGAAATTCCGACACCAGGACAGCCGAGATCGTTGGTCTGTACTGAATCCGACGCACAATGCGGGGGTATTTTGCGTCAAGGAGAAAATCCAAATTCAGGCGCTCGACTTCAAGAATCACGTGCCACCGCTGTCGGCGGCAAGCCGTTGTTGGTGTGCAATCCCTCGAAGCTGACGCGGTAAGCCGCGTTGCCAAAAGCTCTAACTCGAGTCGGCCGTGCACCTACCTGCGTTGCATCCGTAGAAGCGGCGGGGAAAAAACGGGGGTTGAGGCGTCAACGCCCTGCAGATCAAAGCACTGGCGCACAGGAGGAAGCACGTAACGTATTGATTTTAAATATTTTATCGGAAATAGAGGATTTGACTACGAACCAAGGGGTCGTGGGTTCGAATCCTGCCGGGCAAAATTTCGGAATCGAATGGGACAACGTACGAGCCAATCGCCTCGGATTAAAAGGATTCGATTCGCGCTGATTCGCCCTGGCAGCGCGGGTTGCTGCGGTGACACTTCATCTGGGAGGCGGAGCGGGAGCTTTCCTCCGACGACGAAGTTGTCGTGACCCTGCTGGAGCGCGACCCGGACAGGGCGCGCTAAGCCAGCACGTCCGAGTCGTCCTGACCCAGGTCGAGGTAGACATTGCCGCGGCATTAAGGCCGAAAGGTCGCGCGAGCAGGATGCCGAGGGCGGTTATGGAATACAGGTGGGTCACGGGAGCTGCCTGGCCGGCTAGCACGAACGCGTTCCGTATCGCCCTCGCGCATCCACCACCCGTCGTTCGTTACGCCGAGCCCAACTGACGAGTTCTTGCATCGGTTCCAGCAGTGATTTGCCTAACGAGGTCAATGCATATTCGACTCGAGGCGGGTTCGTGGGGTAAACGGATCGAGACAGCAAGCCATCCTGCTCCAATCCTCGCAGTGTGCGCGCCAGCATGCACCGAGAAATGTCGTCAATCATCTGCCCCAGTCCGCTGAAGCGCGCCGTCCTCTTCTCGTCTAAAGTGCAAAGAACGAGTATGGTCCAGCGGTTGGTGATCCGACCCAAGACATCCCGGATTGGGCGCTGATCCGAAAGATCAGATTTGCGTTTGAGCACAGCCATGAAAGATCTAGAATCGGCGAGAGGACTCAAGAGTTCGACGACTCAAGCAGACTTCGCGGCCGCCTTTCGGTGAAGACTCTAATTCTCTCCTGTCCATTGCTGCTGGCCACGCATTGAGCGACGAGGTGGTTCTCGAGTTCCATCTGCGCGTCCATGTCATTACGAAGGCCTGACGGCGGCGTGAGGTGATCTCGCGCAACAGGGTGTTGGCGCTTGCAGCTCAGATTTGCGCCGTACCACCATCGACGAACAACTCGATTCCGGTGATGTAGCTGGCGTCCTCGGAAGCGAGAAACGACACCGCCTTGGCGATTTCGTCTGCAGTGCCGGTGCGACCGAGTGGCGCTAGTGCAGCCGCCTGATTTTTGAAGCCTTCGATCTGTTCGTCGCTCAGGCCCAACTCGGACTTGTAGGCGGGCGTGACGATGGTGCCCGGAGCGACCACGTTGACGCGGATCCCACGGTCCTTGAGATCCACGGACCAAGTGCGGGCAAAGGAACGCAGAGCGGCCTTGCTTGCGGCATACACACCGAACGCTGGCAAGCCCTTCACCGAGACCATCGAGCCGTTGATCACGATCGCACTACCGGCGGGCATCAGGGGAAGCGCCTTCTGCACGGTGAACACGGTGCCTTTGACGTTGATCGCGAACGTCTTGTCGAAATGTTCTTCAGTGATGTCCCCGAGCGGCCTGAACTCGCCGCCACCCGCATTGGCGAACAGTATGTCCAGGCGCCCGACTTGCTTCTCGACCGTGCTGTACAGGCGATCTAGATCCGCGGCGTTGGAAATATCGCCGCGGATCCCGGTCGCGTTGTGGCCAATCTGCTCCACCGCGGCCTCGAGCGCCGCCTGTCGGCGCCCCGTAACGATGACCCTCGCGCCCTCGACTGCCAAACGCTGTGCCGTGGCGAGCCCGAGGCCGGACGTACCGCCGGTGATGAGGGCAATCTTTCCATGATGCTTGCTGGTGTGCGGATTCTGAAAGCTCATTGAGGTCTTCCTTTTTGAGTTATGGACGCGCCTTCAGCAGTCGCGTTGTTACCTGGCGAGTCGACGGTCGATGCTCAGCGGGCCGGAGCCGTGCGCCACCAGCAACAGAAAGCCACCGGCGATCGAAACGTTCTTGAGGAACATGATCATCTGGATCTGGTCGCCGAAGTTGTGGTGGAAGATGAGGGCGGTCAACAGGGAAAAACCGGCGAGAAGTACGGCGGTGACGCGGGTTTTCCAGCCGGCGATGATGGCGAGGGCGCCAAGGACCTCAGCGGCGATGACGACGGGAAGCAGGGCGGCAGGCACGCCGAGCGAGGACATATAGGCAGCGGTCCCGGCATAGGCGCCGATCTTCCCGAGGCCAGAAAGCAGGAACAGCACGGCCAGCAAAGTGCGACCGACGAGCTCGGAAACGTTTTGCACGGTGTTCACGGTTGATTCCTTGGGTTGGTTGGCGGAAATGGGAGCGGTCGGATTGCGTGTGGTCGTGGGTGAGAAAGTGCTCATGCGGACTCGCAGTGGTGGGTTGACAATTGGTGTCACGCGACAGTGTTGAATTTGCCGCAGACTCTTTTGGAGGCCACCTTCGGCGCGAAGCGCAATCGCGAGGCATGGACATTTGGAAGGTTCATATCTTCAGGCTCGCTAGACCAGTTCCACGGCGACAAGCTCTGTATCCGCCAGCGCTACGAATTCCAAAACCGCCTCCTTTGCGACAGCCACACCGTCGCCTTCCTCGGCCCGCACGCCATTGACTAATACCGCGCCCACTGCGGGCACCAGGTACAGGTCGTGACTGTCCAGAACGTCGTACCTCATCGACCCGCCAGCTTCGAGTCGGCCGGCGAGAAGCCGAGCGTTGGCCCTCAGTGGCAAGGCCTCGGAAGAAGCATCTTCGGGAAGACCACTTGCGAGCACGGTCAGGCGGTTCGAGCGCTCACGTCCTGGGAAGGGGCGCGTTGCGTAGGAGGGTGGTGCACCGAGACTATTCGGCGAGATCCAAATCTGGAAAATCTTCAGAGGGGCCTTGGTGCGATTGAATTCGGAGTGGCGCAGCCCAGATCCGGTGCTCATGACCTGAACATCACCGGCTCGGATCTCATACGAATTGCCCAGCGTGTCCTCATGAGTCACGACGCCGGTTCTGACATACGTGATGATTTCGACGTCTCGGTGATAGTGAAGCGGAAACCCGTGTCCGGCCGCGAACTGGTCGTCGTTCCACACGTAGAGAGACTTGACGGGCATGTGTGCCGGATCGTGCCGCCCGTCAACTGGGAAGTGATGGTGAGCTTTGAGCCAGCCGAGGTTGGCGCCGGGAAGGGCAGAGACAGGTCTGTGGTCAATCATGTCGGTATTCCGGGTTCTTGAGTGATGGGGTGAACCAACAATTCCGGAATGACATTCCAATCGGCATGCGTTGAAGGATGAGGGTTGCGGCGCCGCAAAACCAGCCGATGAATCAGAAGGATGCTTTGCTGAACCAGCAAGAACCACGGTGAGCGCGGTTCTTGCATTTGCCGCGAGGGCCCACAAGGACGGGGCGCTCGGCACACGCAGGCACCAGTCGCGTCTTATCCCTGCTTGGTGCAGTGCACAACGCGGATGGGACCGATACAAGGTAAAAGGAACGGAGAGTTTCGCCTAGAGGCTTGTCGGCAAAGCACCTTCCCATGCGTGCAAAGGTGAGGAGAGAGAAATGTCCGAAATGCACGACCTGAACGACATGTATCTATTCGCGAAGGTGATCGA
>WNFS01004230.1_pt1 | contig 10937 bp, 8 predicted proteins | sample 5400141 | NCBI WGS metagenome assembly WNFS01 (sample SAMN13153358, study PRJNA577476) | soil metagenome | isolation source: 60 cm saprolite under Madrone tree | place: USA:California | collected 2016-06-14 | reverse complement strand
GGCCGCCTGCACGTAGCCGCGGGCGGCGAGGCGATGCGCGTAGAGGATGTACTGTTCCGCGAGCCCGCGGTCGAGCTTGACCGCAGGATCCGAGGTGAGCTGGTTGACTTGGAAGCGCGGCTCGGGAGCGTTCATGCAGTCCTCCAGTCCTCGGGACGCCCCCGTGCATCTCCAGCACGGCGGCTGAGTCGAAGTCGTTCATCGGACCACCGTAGGTAACAATACACCCGGCCCCGCAGGCTTGACCTGCCCGCGTGTCACCTTCCTGCCCTCGGCGTTGCTAGCGGAACGCGAACCCGACGTAGCCGCCGCCCGCGACCTCGTCGCACCGCTCGCGGTACTTCGGGGCGCCGCCCGCGTAGACGATGAACGTGCGCTTCTGCTTGCCCGCCACGTTGGAGTTGATGCCCATCATCCAGGAATCGACCTGGGTGAACAGCATGCGCCGCCCGCTGTCGTGCACGTGCTGGGTCCAGTCGCGCTCGGCCTGGGCGGTGGCCTCGACGCGGGCGTGGCCGTGGTCGCGCATGTACCCGAGGAGCTCGGTCACCCAGTCCACGTTCTGTTCGATGCAGCGGGGGATGTTGCAGAACGTCGCGGCATTGTGCGGGCCGACCAGCGTGAACAGGTTCGGGAAACCCTCGATCTGCAGGCCGAGATAGGTGCGCGGCCCCTCCGCCCACTTGTCCCGGAGCCGCCGGCCGCCCCGGCCGCGGACGTCGATGCGGTCGAACGCCCCGGTGATCGCGTCGAAGCCGGTGGCGTAGATGATCATGTCGAACTCGCGCTCGGCATCGCTGGTCTTGACCCCGGCCGGCGTGATCCGCTCGATCGGCGTCTCGCGCACATCGACGAGGCGCACGTTCGGCTGGTTGAAGACCTCGTAGTAGCCGCTCTCCAGCGGCACTCGCCGGGTGCCGAAGCCGTGGTTCGTCGGGATCAGCTTCTCTGCCACCTTCGGGTCCTTGACACGAGAGCGGATCTTCCGGCGCATGAAATCGGTGATGGTGGCGTTGGCGTCCTGGTCGATCAGTACATCCCGGAAGTTGCCCATCCAGATCCCGAAGCCCGGTTCCCCGTAGAGCTTCTCGTAGAACGCCTCGCGCTCCTTCGGGCTCACCTCGAGCGCGTTGCGCGGGTCGGCCTGGTGGATGAAGCAGCCGAACGAGTCGCGACAGCGCGCGAAGATCTCGGGGTAGGTCGCCTTGATGCGCGCCTGTGTGGCCGCATCGATCGGGCGATTGTGCAGCGGCGCGCACCAGTTCGGCGTGCGCTGGAACACGGTGAGGTGACCGACCGTCTTGGCGATCTCGGTGATCGCCTGCACGGCGGTGGCCCCGGTGCCGATCACCGCGACGCGCTTGCCCGCGAAGCTGACCGGCTCGTGCGGCCACGTGCCGGTATGGTACGACTCGCCGCGGAAGCTCTCGACGCCCGGGATGGTTGGCATGGTCGGCGCCGACAGGGGCCCGATCGCGGTGATCAGGAAGCGCGCCCGCGCCCGCCGGCCGTCCCGGCTCTCTATCTCCCACTGATTCGCGGCCTCATCGTAGACGGCAGATGTGATCCGGCAATTGAACTCGATGTCTCGGCGAAGGTCGAGCTTGTCGGCGACGAAGTTGCAGTAGCGCAGCGTCTCCGGCTGCGCCGCGAAGTGCTCGCTCCACTCCCACTCGCGCAGCAGCTCGTCGGAGAAGGAGTAACCGTAGGTCCAGCTCTCGGAATCGAACCGGGCGCCGGGGTAGCGGTTCCAGTACCAGGTGCCGCCGACGCCGTCGCCGGCCTCGAACACCCGCACGCTCAGGCCGAGCCCGCGCAGCCGGTGGAGCTGGTACATGCCGGAGATCCCGGCGCCGATGACGATGGCGTCGTAGGGGCCGCTCCGCGCGGCGGCGGTCGCGCGCGCCTTTGGTTGCTCTTCGTGCCTCGCGGACATGGCTTCCCCCCGCTCATCCGGTCCGCTGACGCGGACTCGATCGGAAGCATAGCAGAGCGGGGCTGCCGATTGGGGGTAGGAACGGCGAGTTGACCCGCCGGTTGTCATCGGGCAGGATCAGCCCGTGAACCCCGTCGACACCGGCCGCGTCCGCGCCTGACGGACCACGCCCGAGCCTGAACAGAGGAGCGCACCGATGATCGTCCCGCTCACCTTAGCGGATTTCCTGGAGCGCGCGGAGCACGTGTACGGAGACCGCGAGGCCGTGGTCGACGAGCCCAACCCGCCGGGCGGCGGGCTGGGCCGCGTCACGTACGCGGAGTTCGCCGGGATGGCGCGGAGCCTCGCCGCCGCTCTCGACGACCTCGGCGTCGGCGAGAACGACCGCGTGGCCATCGTATCCCCTAATGCCGCGCGCTTCCTCGTCGCTCTGTTCGGCGTGAGCGTGTTTGGCCGCGTCCTCGTGCCCATCAACTTCCGGCTCAATGCCGAGGAGATCCGGTACATCATCGAGCACTCGGGGTCGTCCGTGCTGCTCGTGGACCCGGAGCTCGACGAGCCGCTGCAGCACATCCTGGTCAAGCATCGCTTCGTGCTCGGCGCCGCCACGGACGCCCAGCTCTTCCGGAGACAGGGCGCGCAGCCGCGGCTCCGCGTCACCGACGAGAACGCCACCGTGTCCATCAACTACACGTCGGGCACCACGGCGCGGCCGAAGGGCGTGCAGCTGACCCACCGTAATTTCTGGCTCAACGCGGTCACCTTCGGCTGGCACCTGGCGTTGACCGACCGCGACGTGTACCTCCACACGCTGCCAACCTTCCACTGCAACGGCTGGGGCATGCCGTACGCGGTGACCGGCATCGGCGCCCGCCAGGTCATCATCCGCAAGATCGACGGCGAGGAGATCCTGCGCCGCGTGGAGGCCGAGGGCGTGACCCTGTTCAACTGCGCGCCGGCGGTCATCGCCGCCGTGCTCGACGCCGCGCACGCACGTCGCGGCAAGGGCGTCGCGGTGCCTGGGCGCGGGCGCGTTCGGGTCGTCATCGCGGGGGCGCCGCCGCCGTCCAAGACCATCGAGCGCGTCGAGACTGAGCTGGGCTGGGAGTTCATCCAGATCTACGGCCTCACGGAGACCTCGCCGCTGCTCACCATCAACCGGGCGCCCGCGGAGTGGGACGGCCTCGATCCGGTGGAGAGGTCGCGCCGGCTCTCGCGCACGGGAGTGCCCGCGGTGGGCGTGCGCATGCGCGTGGATGCCGAGGGCGAAGTGCTCGCGCGCTCCAACCATGTCTTCCAGGGCTACTGGAACCAGCCCGAGGAGACCGCCAAGGCCATCGTAGACGGCTGGTTCCACACGGGCGACGGCGGCTTCAGCGATGGCCCGTACATTGCCATCAGCGACCGCAAGAAGGACGTCATCATCACCGGCGGCGAGAACGTGTCGTCCATCGAGGTGGAGGACTGCCTCTTCCAGCATCCGGCGGTGGCGGAGGTCGCGGTCATCGGCGTGCCCGACGAGAAGTGGGGGGAGACCATCAAGGCGCTGGTCGTCCTGCGCCCCGGCGTCGCATGCACGGAACGGGAGCTGATGGAGCATTGCCGCAGCCGGATGGCGCACTACAAGTGCCCGACCTCGATCGAGCTGCGAGACGGGCTGGTCCGCACCGCGACAGGCAAGCTCCAGAAGTTCAAGCTGCGCGAGCCCTACTGGTCCGGCCGCGAACGCCGCGTGAACTGACCGCGAGGTCGCCCTAAACCGTTGCCCTTCGGCCCGATTGCTCAGGGTGAGAAGCCGATCGACTTGGTACCAGGACTGGCAACGCCAGCGCCCTGCGCCGAGCCGCGGAGCGTCAGCATGATGGGCGCGGGCCGCGTCGGCCGGGCCGCCTTGCTGGTCGCGCTGGGAGTACTCGCGGCCGGGGCGGGGACGTCGACCACCCTTGACTACGTCACCTTCGACCGCATCGACTACATCCGGTGGCCCGACGAGCCGGGCCGACCGCTCACGCGGGCCGACCTCGGCATCGAGTTCGCCACCGTCGGCTGCTCGATCGGCGAGGACGTCCGCGGCTGCCCGTACGGGCTCGACGCGGGCGCCGCGTTCATGCCGGCGGGCACCCGGATGTACGCGGTGCGCGGGTACGCGACCGACTTCCGGCTCGCCGCGGTGGTGGGCGACCGCATCCTTCTCTACCAAGCGTGGCTCAATCCCCGGGCGAAGGTCGGCGGCGACCTCCTGGACATCGCCGGCCGGGCGCGCGCCATCGACGTGCAGCGTGGCGACCCCGCCCCGGGCAACCGTCGGGTGTCGATCAAGTTGCCAAGGGACGTCGAGGCGCTCGTCGACATGATCACCCACGCCCCGGTGCGCCGCCCCTCCGTGCACCCGGCGGGCGAGCCCTACTACTGGCTCACGATCTGGCTCGCCGACGGCACTACCGTGGGCCGCCCTTACTTCGCCGACACGAGCGAGCTGATGGGCGGGGTGGCCGTGCCCGTCGCGGTCCGCGCGATCCTCGACCGTTACCTGGCGGAGTGAGGCGCTCTCGCCGCGGGCTTCAGGATCCGGCTCTTTTGTTCGAGTGCCAGACGGATTTCTTCGCCGTCTTCTTCTTCGGCGGCGCGATCAGCTTCGGGTCGTCGAGCAGCTTTTTCAAGAGGGCCGGCGGATCGCCGTCCGCGGCCTTTTTCATGTTGCCCCCCTCGTCCCGCGCGATTTCGACGAGGAGACGCCCGGAAACGACGGAACGCGGCCGGGTCTCCGCGATGTCCTCCGTGCTCGCGTGCTCGTCGCGATGCTTGATCAGGAGCCAGGTATTCCTCCCTCCCTGGTAGCGACCCCGGGTACGCACGAGCACCCAGGATCCTTTCAGCTTCTCCCCGTGCAGCGTGAACTTCAGGTCTCCTTTTTTCAACGCCGCGTCCACATCGGGCGACTCCGGCGCCCACGTACCCTTGTCCCAGATCATGACGGTGCCGCCGCCGTACTCCCCCTCCGGGATGATGCCCTCGAACTTCGCGTACTCGATCGGGTGGTCCTCGACCTCCATCGCGAGCCGCTTGACGGACGGATCGAGCGACGGCCCTTTCGGCACGGCCCACGACAGCAGCACACCCTTCCACTCCAGGCGGAAGTCGTAGTGGAGCGCCGTCGCGCGGTGCTTCTGCACGACGAAGATCAAGGCCTTGCGGCGCTTGGCGGGCGGCTTCTTCTTGCCCGCGGGCTCGGTCGTCACTTGGAATCGCCGCTTGGCGCGATACTCTTTCAGGGCCATCGTCACGCTCCTCGTGCGAGTACTTCGGCCGGAGGCCTCTTCGCGCAAGCGCTCATCGCCGCTGATGGGCTTTGATCAGCCGCCCGAGTGCTCGGGGTCGTCCCAGTAGCGCCAGCTGTGCAGGCTCATCGCGCCCAGGCCGATCAGCACTGCTCCCGCCATGAGCGTCCCACCGAGAACGGGCACCTGATTCGCGAGGGCCAGGACGGCCAGGGCCAGGATCAGCCACACCACCCGCACCGACTTGGATCGCCGCCCCTCACGGAGGAAGGCGCGGGCGCCGACATCGCCCAGGAAAAAGGCCGCGATCAGAAATCCCACGAGGAGCGCCGCGAAGTAGAGCACGAAAAGAATGAGCCCGAGCGGGATGCCGAGAATCGTGAGCATGGTCAGGATGGCGATCACCGGCAGGAGGACGACGAGCAGGAGACCGATGCCCAGGCTCTTGACCGGATCCGAGCCGATGGTGTGCGAGCAGTGCACCGTGAAGCCCGGGAACAGCAGGTAGAGGCCGACTCCGGTCACCATCAAACCCCCCATGAAGAGGAGACGCGAGACGGTGACGAGGGCCGTGCCGGTGCGCGCGAGCGCGCGCGGCATCTCCGGCAGGTTGTGGGTCACGCCGCCCTGGATCTTCGCTTGGCTGTCTATCCGGGCGTCCCGAGGGCTCCAATAGGTCAGGCTGCCCGTGATCCGTGTCGTTGGCAACACCTCGATTTCCTGGGCGACCAGCTCGACATCGCCCTGGACCTCTCCCCCCAGCACGATCACGGCGCCCGCCGCGTACAGCCTGTTCGCGACGGTCCCGGCCACGCGGATCTCGCCCCCGACCAGCCGTGCGCGGCCTTCTATGACCGCCTTGGGAGAGAGGACCACCGTGCCGCCGGCCGCGTTCAGGTTGCGCCCGACGTGCCCGGTGATGGTGACCGCGCCGCCCGCCCCTCGCACGTTGCGAGCGACCGTGCCTCCGATGACGACGGAGCCGGCAGCGACGATGAGGTTGCCCTGCACCCGCCCGGCCGTGACGACGCGGCCTCCGCCCGCGACCAGATCCCCCTGGACATCGGCCTGGATGTCCACTCCGCCGCCGAAAGCGTACAGATCGCTGGCCACCGCGGGGCCGCTTTGGACCACGGTCTGTCCGACCTGTGGATCGGCGGCGTGCGCGCCGGGCGCGGGCACGAAGAGCGCAAGGGTCATCGCGCCCAAGCCCATACGCGTCAGCCGCCCGCGGAAGTCCACCTCGGGAGTGTCCGCTCTCGCGCCCGCCCGCGTCAACCTTCTAGCAGGGCGTCGAGAAGGGTCCAGATGCGAGGCGGCGCCCCGCAGTTCGAGTTGAGCGGCCGCCGTTGGCCGCGAGACGAGGGCTGAGTAGATTCGCTGTCTCAGCCCTCGCCTCGTGGCTTCGCCCCTCAGCTCGAACAGCCACGAGCGTGCGGCCGAGGGCGCCCCAACATGTAACTACGTCTGGGTCGCAGATGGGCCCTTCTCGACGCCCTGCTAGGCGAGGCGGGCGATGTAGGGCAGGTTGCGATACTGCTCCTGCGCGTCGAGTCCGTAGCCGACTACGAACACGTCCGGGATCTCGCGCCCGAGGTAGTGCAGGGTGACGTCGCCGGGCCGCTCGCGCCGCTTGGCGACGAACGCGCATGTCTTCAGCGAGGCCGGCCGACGCGTCTGGAAGTTGCGCAGGAGATAGGAGAGGCTGAGGCCGCTGGCGCAGATGCCCTCGATCACGAGCACGTCCTTGCCCTCGAGCGGCTCGTCGAGGTCCTTCCTGATGCGGACCACACCGGACGCCGTCACCTTGCCGTACGGCACGATGGAGATGAAGTCGACCGTGGCGGGGACGGTGAGGGCGCGCAGCAGGTCGGCGAGGAAGACGGCGGAGCCCTTGAGGACGCCGACCAGGTGGAGGGATTTCTCCGTGTAGTCCGCCGAAATCTCGACGCCCAGCCGCGCCACTTCCGTGCGGATAGTCTCCTCGTCCAGCAGCACTTCGCCGACGCCGTCCCCGAGAGCTGCCATCAGGCGAAACGGCTGTCCTTGATGAACTCGCGCGATTGCGCGATCGAGGCCGCATCCACCGCTCCCGTGCGCTCCCACTCGTCGAAGCACTGCGAGATCGTGAGAATTGCATGGAGCGCGTATCCCTTGGAGGCGAGGAGCTCGCGGCCGCCCTGCTCGCGGTCGATCAGGATGACAAGGTCTTTGACGACGAGCCCCGCCTCCTCGAGCACCTCGATTGCCTCGAACTTGCTGCCGCCGTCCGTGATGATGTCATCGATCAGGACCACGCGATCGCCGGGCGCGAAGACGCCTTCGATGCGGCGCTTGGTGCCGTAGCTCTTCTCTTCCTTGCGGGGGTAGATCAGAGGCAGGTTCCCGGCGAGGGAGGCCGAGACCGCCAGCGGCAGTCCCGCATAGGGAATGCCGGCGATGCGGTCGCCCGCGCAGCGGCTCACCTCGGCGGCCATGAGCACGCCGATCCGCCGCAGCACGTCGGGGTAGCAGATCACCACGCGGAGGTCGATGTAAAAGGGCGACTTGATCCCGGACTTGAGGGTGAACTCGCCGAAGCGGATGGTCCCGATCTCGAAGAGGCGGTGAATCAAAACCGCGTGCTCGGTGTTCGGGGTCATGCGCGCATCTCGGCCAGGATGGCCGCGGCCGCCCGGGCGGGGTCGGGCGCGCCCGTGATCGGACGCCCCACCACGAGGTAGTCGGCGCCTGCCTCGACGGCGGCCCGCGGGGTGGCCACGCGGAATTGGTCGTGATGTTCGCCGCCAGCCGGGCGGACTCCCGGAGTGACGACGGCCCAGGCGCGTCCCATGGCGTTCCGGATGGCACGGATCTCGTTCGGCGAGGCGACGTTGCCGTCGAGCCCGGCCTCGTGCGCGAGGCTGCAGAGATGGAGTACGTGTCCCTCGATGGACGAGGCGACGTGGAGCTCGCTCGCCAGCGAGAGGCGATCGAGGCTCGTCAGCACGGTGACGGCGATGACGAGGGGACGCCGCAGGCCGAGGGCGTGGGCGGCGTCGGTGGCGCCGTGGCACGCGGCGCGCATCATGGCGCGGCCGCCGGAGGCGTGGACGTTGAACATGAAGACGCCCAGCCTCACGGCCTCTCGCGCCGCTCCCTCCACGGTGTTCGGAATGTCGTGGAACTTGAGGTCGAGGAAGACTTCGCCACCGCGCTTGCGGACCGCCTCGACCGTCCTCGGTCCCTCGGCCGTGAAGAGCTGAGAGCCGATCTTGAAGCGCGTCACCTGGCCGGCGAGCGCATCCACGAGGCCGGTCGCGCGGTCGAGCGAGTCGACGTCGAGCGCGACTATTAGACGATCCGCGGGGAGACGATCCGCGGGCAGGCGGTCCTTAGGATCGCGGGGCATGGTAGTCCTGGAGCGGCTGCACGGCCATCTCTCCTTTGAGGAGCGCCTCGATGCCGCCGACCGCGGCCTGGGCGCCGTCCACCGTCGTGTAGTAGGGGATGTTCTGCGTCACCGCGGTTCTGCGGATCAGGTAGGAATCCTTGCGGGCGCGGCCGTCCTCCGGGGTGTCGAAGACGAGGGCGATCTCGCCCCGCTTCATGAGATCCACGACGTTAGGGCGCAGGCTTTCGTTGACCTTGTGCACGAGCTCGACCGCCATGCCATGGCGCCTGAGGAGCTTGGCGGTTCCGACGGTGGCGACGAGGGAGAATCCCATCTCGGCCAGCCGCTTGGCGCTCTGGACCACCGCGCGCTTGTCGCGGTTCTTGACCGAGAGAAAGACCTTGCCGGACGTGGGCAGCGGCGAGCCGGCCGCGATCTGCGACTTGACGTACGCCTTGAGGAAGTCGCGGTCGATGCCCATGACCTCGCCGGTCGACTTCATCTCAGGACCCAGGACCACGTCCACCCCCGGGAACTTCACGAAAGGGAAGACCGCCTCCTTGACCGCGATGTGGCCGACCTCACGCTCCTCGGCGAATCCGAGATCGCGCAGGCGCCGGCCCAGCATCACCTTGGTGGCCAGCTTCGCCAGCGGCACGCCGATCGCCTTGGACACGAACGGCACCGTGCGCGAGGAGCGCGGGTTGACCTCGAGCACGTAGACCGTTTCGTTCTTGATCGCGAACTGGATGTTGAGGAGCCCGATCACGCCGAGCTCCCTCGCGAGCGCGCGTGTCTGGGTCTTGATGCGCTCAATCTGGTCGTCGCCGAGCGAATAGGGTGGCAGGGCGCAGGCGGAATCGCCCGAGTGGATCCCGGCCTTTTCGATGTGCTCCATGACGCCGCCCACGACCACGCGCTCGGCGTCCGCGATTGCGTCCACGTCCACCTCGATGGCGTCCTCCAGGAACTTGTCCACGAGGACCGGGTGTTCGTCGCTCACCCGCACGGCCTCTGACATGTAGCGCTGGAGATCTTCGCGGTCCCAGATGATCCGCATGGCCCGCCCGCCTAGCACGTAGGACGGGCGCACCAGCACCGGGTAGCCGATCGTCTCGGCGATGCGCTCCGCCTCCTCGTACGAGCGCGCGGTCTCGCCCGGGGCCTGCTGGAGCCGCAGGTCGGCGAGCAGCGCGGAGAAGCGCTTGCGGTCCTCGGCGCGGTCGATTGCGTCCGGCGGCGTGCCGAGGATGGGCACCCCCGCTTTTTCGAGCGGCACGACCAGCTTGAGCGGCGTCTGGCCGCCGAACTGGACGATGACGCCCCGGGGCCGCTCGCGCTCCACGATGTTCATCACGTCCTCGAACGTGAGCGGCTCGAAGTAGAGCCGGTCGGAGGTGTCGTAGTCGGTGGAGACGGTCTCCGGGTTGCAGTTGACCATGATGGCCTCGACGCCCGCTTCCTTGAGCGCGAAGGCCGCGTGCACGCACGCGTAGTCGAACTCGATGCCCTGGCCGATCCGGTTGGGGCCGGAGCCGAGGATGACCACCTTGTCCCGCGGCGTCGGCGGAGCCTCGTCCTCCTCCTCGTAGGTCGAATAGAGGTAGGGCGTGTGCGCGACGAACTCGGCGGCGCAGGTGTCCACCATCTTGAAGGTCGCCCGGATGCCGGCCCGCAACCGCGTGGCCCGGACCTCCGACTCTGTCGTTCCGCAGAGCTCGGCGATCCGCCGGTCCGCGAAGCCCATCTGCTTCGCCTGCCGCAGCACGTCGGCGTCGCCGAGGCCGGCGGTGGCTATCTCGTGCTCGAAGAGGACGATCTCCCGGATGTTTTCGATAAACCAGGGATCGATCGACGAGAGCGCGTGAAGCTCCTGGGTCGACATCCCGCGGCGGCAGCCCTCCGCCACGGCGAAGCAGCGCTCGACATTGGGCACGTGGATCTTCCGGCGCAGCTCCTGGTCGTCGGCGGGCTCGCGGTCCATCACGAGCCCCCAGCGGTCCTGCTCGAGCGAGCGGACCGCCTTCTGGAGCGCCTCCTTGAAGGTCCGGCCGATGGCCATGGCTTCGCCGACCGACTTCATCTGCGTCGTCAGCGTCTGGTCGGCCTCGGGGAACTTCTCGAAAGCCCAGCGCGGGAACTTGACCACGCAGTAGTCGATGGCGGGCTCGAAGGAGGCCGGCGTCTCCCGCGTGATGTCGTTCCTGAGCTCGTCGAGGGTGTAGCCCACCGCCAGTTTCGCCGCGATCTTGGCGATGGGAAAGCCCGTCGCCTTGGACGCAAGCGCCGAGGAGCGCGAGACGCGCGGGTTCATCTCGATGACGACCATGCGGCCGTCGGCCGGGTTGAC
>WNFS01004682.1_pt1 | contig 10940 bp, 9 predicted proteins | sample 5400141 | NCBI WGS metagenome assembly WNFS01 (sample SAMN13153358, study PRJNA577476) | soil metagenome | isolation source: 60 cm saprolite under Madrone tree | place: USA:California | collected 2016-06-14 | reverse complement strand
CTGCTCGCCCACGTTACGGTCCGTCCGGTCAGCGCGGTGCCGGCCGCGTCTTTCGGGCTGGCGGTGAGCTGCGCCGTCTGCCCCACCGTCAGACTCGCCGTCGCCGGCGCGACCGCCACCGCGGCCACGGGAACCGCTGTCACGGTGATCGCCGCCGCGCTGCTCTTGCCTTCACTGGTGGCCGTGATGGTCGCCGCGCCCGCAGCCACGCCGGTCACCAGACCACTGGGGTTCACGCGCACGAGCGTGGTGTCGCCGCTCGCCCACGTTACGGTCCGTCCGGCCAGGGTGCCGCCGGCTGAGTCCTTCGGTGTGGCGGTGAGCTGCACGGTCTGCCCGACCCGGATGCTGGCCGTCGAAGGCGCGAGTGCCACCGAGGCCACCGGCACGGGCGACACGGTGATTGCCGCGGAGCCGCTCTTGCCTTCGCTCGTCGCGGTGATCGTTACCGTTCCCACCGCGCCGCTCGTCACGAGCCCGCTTCGCGGTGATCGTTACCGTTCCCACCGCGCCGCTCGTCACGAGCCCGCTGGCGCTGACGGTCGCGACGCCGGGATTGCTGCTCGTCCATGTCACGGACCGCCCAGTCAACGCGCCGCCCGCCGAGTCCTTCGGCGTCGCAGCGAATTGCAGCGTCTGCCCGACTCTGAGGCTGCCGGTTGGCGGCGAAATCGCCACCGAAGCCACGGGCACAGTCGTCACGGTGATTGCTGCCGTGCTGCTCTTGCCCTCACTCGTGGCCGTGATGGTTGCCGCGCCCGCAGCCACGCCGGTCACCAGACCACTGGGGTTCACTCGCACGAGCGTGGTGTCGCCACTCGCGCACGTTACGGTCCGTCCGGCCAGGGTGCCGCCGGCTGAGTCCTTCGGTGTGGCGGTGAGCTGCACGGTCTGCCCGACCCGGATGCTGGCCGTCGCCGGCGAAACCACCACCGAGGCCACCGGCACAGTCGTCACGGTGATTGCGGCGGTGCTGCTCTTGCCCTCGCTCATTGCCGTAATCGGCGCCGAGCCCGAAGCCACACCGGTCACCAGACCGCCGGGGCTCACACGTGCGACGGTGGTGTCGCCACTCGCCCACGTTACGGTCCGCCCGACCAGGGTGCCGCCGGCTGAGTCCTTCGGTGTGGCGGTGAGCTGCACGGTCTGCCCGACCCGGATGCTGGCCGTCGAAGGCGCGAGTGCCACCGAGGCCACCGGTACGGGCGACACGGTCACCGTGGCGCTGCCGGCCTTGCCTTCGCTGGTGGCGGTGATCGTCGCCGAGCCCGGAGCTCTGCCGGTCACCTGACCGCTGGAGCTCACGCGCGCGACACTGGTGTCGCCGCTCCCCCAGGTCACCGTCCGCCCGGTCAAGCTGGTGCCGGCGGAGTCTTTCGGCGTCGCGCTGAGCTGTCCCGTCTGCCCAACCCAGACAGTGGCGGTCGCCGGTGAGACAGTGACTGAGGCCACAGTCGCCGGCGTGCTCGGTGCGGGCGGCGCCAGTTCCCCGACTACCGGGACCGAGATGCCTATCACTCGACTCGCGACCGCGATCACGTCCGCGATGTCAATGCGCCCATTCGGGTTCTGCGGATCGGCGGGTGTCACGCCAGGCCGGCAGGTCGTGGCCGGGTCGCACGGTGGCATGCCGGTCGCCGCCGCACCGCCGTTCACAGGGCGCACGTTGCCGAGCAGGAAAGGCTGCGCCGCCAGCGTCGCTCCCGAGGACGCCCGATTGAGAAGCAGGACGTCCCACAGATTGATCAGTCCGTCGAGGTTGGCGTCCCCGAACCGGTACGCGCCGGTCGGGCCGGCGCCGGCCACGCGATCGGGGGCGCGCGGAGCGACACCCCACACGAGGCCGCCGTCTGGCGCCACGGCGAGCTCGACCGTGCCCCGGACTCCCTCAGCGTACCCATTTGCGATGACGGTGAAGACCAACGTGACCCCGGTCGGTGCGAGACCCTGCGGACTTGTCGCGAGGACCCTCAGGCTGCCTTGAGCCGCTGCCTCGTCGTTTACGACGACGAGATCGAGCCCGTCGCCTGGGCGCTCGTAACGCAGTCGCTGCGGATCGAACGCCACCGTTTCCTGGATTGCCGCCAGCCGCTCGGTAGCCCAGAGCTCGACTGCAACGGACCCACCGGGCGCGGCGTCGGTCGCCGAAAGGTGGATGGTCACCGGCGGCGTTCCACCCGCCGGGGGGGAGACCACGCCTTTAGCACAGGCGCCCGCGATCACGGGTGCCGCCACGAGGAGGGCGCGCGATCGCAGTCGCGCCACCCGCTGAGACAGCTTGAAGAGAAACGACATGTTGCGCTCCTTCCACAGTTGGTTCGTAGGCAACAAAAAGGGCCGCCGGGAACTCGAGGAGTTTCTCGGGTTCGCTGGCGGCCCGGCTGACGTAGCGACGTAGTCGCCTTAGTCCCGTGGCTCTGCGACACCGTCTTTCGACGGCTCTGCTCTGAGCAGCGCGATCGGATTTTTGTTGGCGGAAGCGCGACCGATTTCTCGCCCCCGCGGTGTGGCACTGTAGCAACAGGTCCGCGACACGCGCAAGTGGTGCAAGCTAGCGAACCGAAGGAATACGAAGTTGGAGGATCGCAGCGCCGAGGGAGCTACTTTATTGTGCAACTCTGCTGGAATTTTTGAAAGCGACCGCAGATTTCGGTCACATGTGTTTAGGGCGATCGCGCCTTCCCGCACAACGGCACCTGATGCCGCGTGACCCCGAGCCCCAGCTGCGCCAGCGAGCTCCGACGAACACCCGCTTGCGGTGCTCGGGGCTTTAAGGCCTCTTGTATCCGATCTCGGAGGCGTGTAATGAAGCGCACACTTCTGTCTCTCATCCTCGCGTCGTTTTCAGCGGAGCAAGTGGAGATCGAGCGGAGCGCTGAGCTCGTGGAAGCAAAGGCATATCTGGCTCAGAACTAGAGCTGGGCAAGGGCAGCTGTGATGCGACGCATCCGACGCCCCCCGCGCCCTCTCAAGAGAGTCGGCTATTGGCGGTCGCCTGCGGAGCCCGCATTGCCTGATCCACATGAGTACGTAGATGCATCGTGGGATGCAGTAGAGCGGGAGAGAGTCATCTCCTACCTGGATAACGGTTACTACCTTTACGGGTGGTGCGGGTTCTCTTGGTGTCGATTCGGCTGTCCCAATGATGCTGAGATGGGCTCGTCGGACCTCACCGACGGCACATGGCTCTTCCCTGAGGGTTTGGTCCACTACGTTCGCCGTCACGCGCTCAAACCTCCGGAAGACTTTCTACAGCACATGCGAGAGAGCGGATTTCTCGTCCCTGACCTCCCCGAGGACGAGATTGGACTGGTCGTGGAGTAACCGCTGATCGGAGCCTACGTTTGAATCAGGAGACGCCCCTGCAAGCCCTCTTGCTCAAGTCGCTCCTCGACTTGGTCGTGGCCGTGGCTTGGGTTCGCTGGCGGCGGGTCAGGGAGTGGAATGACGAGCGCGAGGCACGCGCGAAAGAGCAGACGCTCCGGGTCATACACCTCGAGCCGTGGCGCTGGACGCTGACCAGGACGCCGCCGGCGCTCCGGGTCGAGCCGCGGCGAGTGAGATGGGACCACGCACGCGTTGTAGCGGTCCTGGTGTCCCAGCCGCAAATGGCGCAACGGGTGCGCCGGGCGCTGGGTGAGCGCGCGACCCTGTGTTATGCGCAGACGTGGGCCGAGTTGCAGCAAATCGTGGCCTGCGTATCAGCCTCTGCCATCATCGCGGATCCAGCCGCGGACGAGCGCGGAGATCCCGCGCGACAGCTCGCCCGGTTCTCGCACGATTGGGGTATCCCGGTGGTTCTCTACACCCACCTGTCGCCGCGCAGTGCAGGCCTGCTGCTTCAGTTAGGTCAAGCCGGCATCCGGGGCACAGTCTTCTATGGGTACGACGACGCCCCACGCCGGTTTATCGACGCGATAGACTGGGAGACCAAGGGAAGTAGCGGGCCTCCGTTGGAGGCTGCCTAATAGGCGCCGCTGTACCAGCAATACAGATCGTTATCGGTTGTCAGCGCGCAGGCGCGGGCGGATCCGCCGTCCCCACCCGCAGCCAGCGAGCCGAACACCAGGTTCGCAAGCACCGGCGCGGGCGTCGAGCCGTAGCTCCCGCCCCAGCAGTATACCTTCCCGCCCGTCGTCAGACCGCAGGCATTCCACCGCCCGGCCTGCACATCGGTAAAGGAGAGTCCGCCGGACACCTTCACGGGCATGGTGCTGGTCACGTTCGCGCCGTTGCCGAGGTCGCCGGTGACTCCGTACCCCCAGCAGTATCCCTCGCCAGTGTCGCTGAGCCCACACGTGAAGTAACCGCCTGCCTTGACGGACTTGAAGACCACGCCGCCTTCGACCCGCAGGGGGATGTGGCTGCAGGGGTACCCTTGGTCGATTGGGAAGCCGCATCGATCGGAGGTAGAGTCGTTGCCAAGTTGGCTCGACCCATTTGACCCCCAGCAGTATGCCGCGCCGCTCGTCGTCACGCCGCAGCTGTGTTCCCACGATCCCGCACTCACGCGGGTGAACTTCAACCCGCCTGCAACGGGAATCGGCCAATTACTGCAACGATTGATGCCGTTCTCGAGACACGTGCTGGTCAACGTGTCGCGACCGAGTTGTCCGATGCCATTGTCCCCCCAACAGTATGCATCCCCGCTGATCTCGACCGCGCAGCTGTGGCTCCGGCCAGCGCTGATGCCGGTAAACAGATGGCCGCCCGCCACGGCGACGGGCTGGACCTGCCGCACTTCCGTCGCGTAGTTCGGGGAGCCATCGCCCAACTCGCCGCTCTGGTCGAGCCCCCAACAAAAGGCCTGGCCGCTCGCGGTGAGGGCGCATGTGTGCCAATCGGTGAAGGGCAGCCGCAACCCCAGGCCCGGACCGATCGGAACCGGCCGCGGACGGTCGATCCGGGTTCCATCGCCGATCGATCCCTGGTAGTTCTCACCCCAACAGTACGCATCGCCCGCGAGACTCAGCGCACAGGTGTGGCCGCCGCCATCGCTCACCGCGCTGAAACCGAGCACCGTGACCTGTACGCTGTCACCGAGCACGCCGACCCCGCCCGCAATCCACGTCGTCCCGTGGTGACGAGCCTGGACGACGCTACCAGAGACTCCTACGATGGTGCTGTCCCGCGCCCGCAGCTGCACGGGATTGATCTCGAGGTTGCCGTACCGGTCCCAGGCCTGGGCGCTGACGTGCACCGTGTCGCCGATCACGCCCAAGACCGGGAGACTGCTCGGCGTGATCGCGACCCGAGCCGGCGGTCCCGGCAAGGCCGTGGCGAACACGAGCGCGGGGGGGAGTCCCCGCACCAGGGCCACCGTCGTCTCCGGCCCTGCGACGGTACCCAACGTCCAGGTAGTGGTCGCCTGGCCGGCGGCGTCGGCTCGAGCGAACCTGGGCGAGACTTGGCCACCTCGGCTCAGTGCGCTCCAGGCAACCGTGGCTCCCGCGTCGGGCGTTCCGTCCGCGCGGAGCACCTGGACGACAAGGGGCAGGGCGAGGGTCCGGCCGACGGTGTCGACCTGCCACACGCCGCCGATCACGCTGAGGCGCTGCGCTAACGCTAGTTCGGCGTGCGCAGTGAAGATCGCTGCCGGCGCGAGGCAGCACGCTGCGACCACGCCTTGTGCGCCGGTGAGCGGAGAGCCGAGCCGCCAGAAGACGACCACCAGCCCGGTGCTGTCGGTTACCGTCGGAAACGTACGGGCGAGCAGCGCGCCGCCGCCCGCCCTCACGCTCCAGGTCACTGTGACGCCGGGCACCCCCCGACCCTCCGCATCGAGCACCTGCACCGTGAGTGGAATCGGCAACACCAGGTTCGCCTCGCCCGTCTGCGCGTTTCCGGTGACGATTTGGAGCGCGGTGGGAGGGCCGAAGCGCTGGAGCGCGGTCGGCGTGTCGCTACAGCCCGCGCTCAACGCCACCCCGAGGAGGGCGAGCGTACCGGCTAGGCGGACAAACGAGGACTCAGGCATCCGTATCCTGATGCGCGGACGCTGCAAGTGGCGCACCAAGTCTCGCCGCCTGGTCTCCCTGCCACCTGTTGCGGTCGCGCGGCAGTGACGGGTCGGCGATATTGCATGCGCATCGGGCGCGTTGCGGGCGCGCAGCACAACTCTTGCGGCAGGTGGAACTCGGTCTGGCTGCGCACCATCATTCCACGGGGGTATGGGGCATGACACCTCCGAAGCCTGCGGTGTCGACGACCGTGGTCGCCATGCTCTCGGTCGTACTGCTGCGCTGTAGCGGCGACTCGGCGCTCACGAGCTGGGTTCCCCGGGACGGGTCCATCGCCGGGGTCATCACGGTCACCGGGGCTTCGCTGGCGACGTTGCCGGTGGCCGACGGTGGGGTGGGGTCCACGACCCCAACCAGCGACCGGCCGTTCCCCGCTCCTCCGCGGCTCCCCCGAATCGCTGCGCCGGGACTCCCCAGGAGCGGCCGGCGTGCGCCGATTCTGGCAGTACGCTCGGCGAGCGCCTCGACCGAGCTGATCGTCACCTTCCGCCACGCGGCGATCGGCGCGCCGCCGGTAGGGTCTGCGGCGCTCAGGGCAGCCGCCGCGGTCGCAACCATTGGGCGGGTGATTCGCTCACACCTGACCGCGGCAGTGCCGCCGGGCGCCGACGTGGCAGGTGTTTCCCCCGCGATCCTCGCCGCGAAGATCCGCGTGGCTGATGCGACGCAGCGAGATGCGATCGCGTCCGCCTTGCGCCAGGACCCGATGATCGCGAGCGTCACTCCAAATCAGCTCGTCTCCTTTGGTGACCCGCCACGCTACGTGCGCGCGACAGCGGGCGCCGCTGCCCGCACGGGCACGATACCCAATAACCCGTTGTACCCGTTCCAGTCCTGGCACTACGGTCTCATCGACCTGCCGCGCGCCTGGGCCATTACGACCGGCAGTGCCGCAGTGCTCGTCGCGGTGGTGGACGACGGGATCCGCTTCGACCATCCCGCGATCGCCGCGAACCTCACTTCTGACGGATACGACTTCGTCAGCGCGCTCGACTCGCTGCCCCTGTGCGCCGGGGGCACGATCAGCAATGCGGACGATGGCAACGGCTACGACGCAGATCCGACCATCCCCGCGTCCTACCATCCCGACTCGACGGGTACCTGTTTCCTTCCCGACGATCTGGGCAACCACGGCCTCCACGTCGCCGGCACGATCGGCGCGGTGGGCAACAGCGGCCTCGGGGTGACGGGAGTGAACTGGACGGTGCGGATCCGTCCCGTGCGCGTGCTTGGCGTGGGAGGGTTCGGCACGAGTTACGACGTCGCGCAGGGGGTGCTCTATGCCGCGGGCCTGCCCGCGGACAACGGGGCGGGTGGCACGGTGCAGCCGAGTACCGGCGCCAGAATCATCAACCTCAGTCTCGGCAGCCTGGGAAATGATACGACCCTGCAACGTGCCGTCTTCAGCGCCACGCAAGCCGGGGTTCTTGTCGTGGCTGCCGCGGGAAACGAAAACACGTCTCAACCGTTCTATCCGGCCGCCTACCCGGGAGTTCTGGCTGTCGCCGCGGTCGGCCCGGACGGAATGCCGGCGCCGTACTCGAACTACGGCTCCTACGTCGGCATCCGGGCCCCGGGCGGCAACTTCGCCCTCGGGGACGCGAGTGACGGAGTGATGTCCACGATCTGGAACTTCGCCACCGCCTCGCCCGAGTTTGCGTGGGCCGCCGGCACGTCCATGGCGACGCCGCACGTTTCAGGCGTCGCCGCCCTGGTCCTCTCCCAGACCCCGTCCCTCGGGGCGTCGGACCTGCGGTCTCGGCTCACCTCGTACGCCGTCGGCCCCGCGACGGGATACGGCGTGGGACTGGTCAACGCGTATAACAGCGTGACCGAGCGCCATGGCCCCCCGACCCAGCTCTACGCCCGGCTCTACGCCGCGAGCACAGGGGCCATCGTGCAAATGGTCCAGGCGCAGGCCGCCGGATCCTTCCAGTTCACGGCGGTGGAGGACGGGTCGTATCTCGTGTACGCCGGCACGGACGAGGCCGGCGACCAGGCCGTCGGTACTCCGGGGCGATTGTGGGGCGCCTTCGGAGGGCCGGCCAGTCCAGCAGCCGTGACGGTCTTGGGCGCCGCGCCCAAGTCCGTTTCCTTTTCGATCGGCCTCCCGACAGGGTCCATCTCGAACCATACGATCGGGACCGCCAGCCCCCTGGTGATCGACGGATACCTGCAAGGGCGCATTGTCAATTCGGCGACGATCGACGTGTACAAGGTGAGAATCCCCAAGGCCGCGACCTATACGTTCGAAACGTCGGGCTGGGTTGCTGCCTGCGGTATCGCGCTCGAGGAAGCGACGTCCATCGGTCTGTTCGACGCGGCCGGCAGACTGCTCACGTTCACGGGCTTCATCGACTCGCAGCGTTTCAACTACTGCTCGCGCCTCACCCTGAACCTCAATCCGGGCCTCTACTACGTCGGCGTTGCCGGAGTGTTTGGAAACCGGTATCGCCTGGAGGCACGGGGCGGTACGTGAGGCTAGGTCGCCGACGGGTGACCGAATCGGACGCCGGCGGTGATCGGGAAAAACGCGGTTTTGTGGAACCCTGGGACGGCCGCTACCGCGACGTAACGAAGCTCGAGAAACACGGCCCGATAGGTGAGCTCTCCGCCGACCTGCCAGCCGAGCCTGGTCGCAGAGTTGTGCGTCGTCGTACCGCCCGTCGTGACCGCGATCGTCACGTGGTAGACACCGATCCCGCCGAAGACGGAAGGCGTTACGCGCTGGCCGCGCTTTAAAGCGTAGGCGACCGCCGCGCTGGCGCCGGGAAGCTTGATCGTCTCGTCGGCGGGTTGGCCGAACGACGTCGTAAGGTCGCTCTTCAACTGATCGTTTGCAGTGTGCGCGGCGTACACCGCTTCTATGCGCAGCCCCACGGGCCAACGCGGTGCCTGCAGCGTTACATGCGCTGTTCCGGTCCACGCGCCACTGAAGCCTTCACCCCTCGAGTCTCCGCGGAACGCTCCCGTTGGGATAGCGCGACCCAGCCCGACGCCGAACTGGGCCTGGATTCCCTGGGCTGTTGCGGACGCCACGCCTAGAGCGTAGACGACCACCAAGGCGCTCGCCGCGCGCCCCACGCGCGACATACGCATCAGGAATAGTGACACGGCCAACTTTGATAAGCAAGAAACGTCAGGCTAGCGCTGCGTCCGACCACGTTCGCGCCGGTGCCCCCCCTTGCTGGACCCCTCGCGCGGCCGACGGTAGTTTCAGGGAGCCACTCCCTACGTTCGGGTCAACTCGCCACACGGGAGGCCATATGCGTCACTGGGGTGTGTACATGGCAGCGCTCGTCGTTGCTGGATGCAGCGGTCCGACGCCGACGAGCGGGATGCGCAGGAGCGCTTCGTTGAGCGCGAGCGTGCAGAGCGGGCTGGTACCGCCCGTCGTGTTCAACACGCAAATGCGCTCGGAGCTTGAGTTCCCGGCCTGCGCGTCCGAATCGCAGGGGCATGCACAGATCAAGATTCTGGAAGATGGCACGATCGAGGCAGCGGTGACCATCAACAACAAGGGCGGCGAGAGCGTTCGGTTCGGGCATATCCATCACCTGCCCCCGGGGCAGGCCTCCGGCCCGATCATCTGGTGGCTCACGACCCCCGTGGGCGTGAACCTCAAGCTCACCGAGGAGCACATCGACGTGCAGCACGAGGGCGTGTTTGTCGCCAACCCGCACTTCGCCACCGCGGAGCTGGCGCTGGCCGAGCTGCTCAACGACCCGGGCAGCTTCTACGTCAATTTCCATTCGGATGTCTGCCCGGGAGGGTTTGCTCGCGGCTTCCTGCCCTGACAAGCCGTTCGTCAGCATAGCGAGATGAGGAAGACGAAGGGGCCCGCGTGGGCCCCTTTGGGCACTGGTCGGGCTACCGCCCCGTCCGGCGGAGCGGTACCTGATGCCACGTCACCGCGAGCCCCAGCTGCGCCAGCGAGACGCCGGGGCTGCTGTTCTGAACCTGTCCCCCGTTGAACTTGAGGGATCCCGCGACGATGCCGAACCCCACATTAAGGAAAGGGCTCACCAGGAGGTGCGGGCTGACGGGCCATTCGTATCCCACACCGAATTGCGGCCCGATGGCCGTGGACGTGATGACGTCCGTGCCGTCGTCGGCGCGATGCGTGAGGAAACCGAGTCCGAGCTTCAAGTAGAGCGGTCGGCGCCGGCTCGGGTACCAGTACGCCGCCACGCCGAACCCCGCCAGCGACTGGTGCACCGTGGCGGTGCCCGAGTCGATCGTCGCCCACCACGCCGCCACCTCGGCGCCGATCAGCACGCTGCGGCTCACGCCGCCGCCCAGACGCAACGCGCCGGACAGACCGCTGCGGTATGTCCCCTTGCAGATGTCGCACGACACGTGCGCCCAGCCGCGCCCGAGCGCGGCACCGAACCAGAAGCCGTCCCGCGCCTGGCGCTGCTGCTGGGCCGCGAGATCGCGACCGAGCGCCAGCACCACGAGCGAGCCGAGCAGCACTACCAGGCGGGTCATAGCGGGTGGCCCATTCCTAAGGACGCGCGCCCCGCGATGAGGTGACCGTTATCACCGCTCCGGAGCCCACGCTGCGGCGAAGCTGGATGCGGAGGTTGTACTATGTTGCGAGCCTCACCTTTGCCGGCGCTCATCGCCCTCGCGGCCGCGGCCTGCAGTGACAGCGTGTTCCCGTTCACCAACGGCCCGCCGATCGGCAACGCGGCGTCCTACGGGATATGGACGCCCGGGCCGCGCGACGACTGTACGGCCGAGATCCACAACAGCTATTCGGTGGTCGGCCCGGATCGCAAGCTGTACCCGACGTGGCACCCGCCGGTCGATCCGGTGACCGGGTGCTCGTTCGGGCACGATCACGGGCGGGACCCGCGCGGGTCGGCGCTGTACGCGACCGTCGGCCCCATTCCGTTCGGTTACGCCAACGAGCAG
>WNFS01004222.1_pt1 | contig 10949 bp, 18 predicted proteins | sample 5400141 | NCBI WGS metagenome assembly WNFS01 (sample SAMN13153358, study PRJNA577476) | soil metagenome | isolation source: 60 cm saprolite under Madrone tree | place: USA:California | collected 2016-06-14 | reverse complement strand
CGCGGGTCTCGCTGCGACCCCCGACTCTTCGTGCATCGGCTGTCGCTTTGGATGGGGGACGTCAGATTGGTGTGGGAGTTGGACGACGTCGGTCACCGGTGAGCCTCAGTCTTTTTCCCCTTCTGTTCTCGCTCCCAGCAGCTTTCTTTTTTGCCCGGCATCCCCGCGTCATTTCGGACCGCTCGCATACTGCAAATTCTCAGGTAAGTCCACATTATTTGCTTAAACGCTTGACTAATATCAGTGCAGCAAACCATCCCGCGTCACTTTGGACTGCTTGCAATTGCAAAATGTCAGGTAAGTCGGCATCATTTGCTTGAACACCTGACTGATATCCTTGCAGCGAACCTCAAAACTTTATCAAGCCATCAAGTACATCAAAGGTATGTAGCCTTGCGACAGTCGACACATCACTAAAATCCTTCGCAGATGCATTTCGTATATTTTTGTGGGTTTCTATTTCTGTTGTGACGGCTAGCGGACGGCTTGGCAAGGGACTGGCCACCCCTTGTCAAGTTGTCCGTTCGCTTTTAGATTATATATTTAATTCTTTTAATTATATAGTAGTCTGCTTAGTAAATGGTGTTTCGCACAAGATTCGTAGTCATGTGATCATGTTTATATACTAAAATTTAATCCGTGGTCATGTGACCGCATTTGTGTATCGAACAGGGGGACCGAGAAACGTAATATGAGATCACGTGACCACCTTGTTTTACTCCAGTTCGACGATCATCGAGGATGCGTAAGCATGTGCGATGCCGGTCAAGCCTCGATCGCACTCGCGATACCTGTGTGAATCGTCGGACAGGTTCCGTTGAATATTTTGTCAGTTGGAAGTCCTACATCAATGTTTTCCACCAAGAGTCCGACGAACGCTCAGAGAGTTGCCAGAATCTCTGGATGGGACCTACGAGCGTATACTGAAGGAAATCAAGAAGCCAAATAAGGACATCGCTCGACGGGTATTACAATGCTTGGTTGTTGCCTCCCGGCCTCTCTGTGTGGCGGAGCTTGCAGAGGTCCTTGCAGTCGACTTCGAGGATACGGAAGGGATCCCAAGGCTGAACCCAGATTGGTGGTGGGAAGACCAAGAACAAGCAATTCTAATTGCATGCTCAAGTCTGATTGCTATTGTCGAACCCGGCGATGATGAACCCAGCAATAGCGACTGGGAGGCTGAAACTGACGATAGCGACTGGGAGGCCAAAACTGACGATTGTGACACGGAGGCCAAAACTGGCGATAGCAGCTCGGAGGTTGGATTTGACGATGGCAACTCGGAGGCCGAAACTGACGATGGTGACTCGGATGTCGAAGCTGGTGATTCACGGGTCGTGCAATTCTCGCATTTTTCCGTCAAGGAATTCCTGACCTCGTCTCGCCACTGCAAGTGGAGAAGTCTCAAACTACCATATCGAATTGGAGCCTGCTCATACGATCAAATACAAGATAACATTAACAGACATACACTCAAGGACCATCCGGCTCGATACGCTGCCGAGCACTGATGGGGGCTTCTTCCAGACGGCAGATTTACTCCGTCATAACGGCGCAGACCTGGATGTCCGGGGCGAAATTGGGAGAATTCCATTGCATGCCTCTGCCTATTCTGGAAATTTGGAGGTGGTCCGGATATTAATCGAGTACGATCCCGCCAGCATCAATGCTTGGGATGAGCACTGGCGGACGCCGTTACATTTGGCATCAATAGGTCCTAATTTCAAAGACGGTTCTGTCCTTCGATTACTGCTAGAGCATGGTGCAGATGTAAATGCGCGTGGTCAGACCGCCTGGGCCCGTTGCACGTGGCCTCGGACTGGGGGAAGCTGGAGGTTGTGCGCCAGCTGCTCGAACACGGTGCTGATGTAGAGGTGAAGGACAATGACGGCGAGACCGCATTACAGTGTGCGACTGACGAAGGGTATGACGAAATCATGAAATTACTGCGAGAGCATGGAACCAAGTAGAAACACCTTGTAGCTTTCAGTACTTCCGTATACGTATCCAATTTCTTGTCGACGATAGAATCATAGAAATGCCGTTAAATTGCAGCGCCTGGGAAATTAAAGCGTGGGAAACTGTAAACCGTCCTGACAACCGAACCGAAAATTTTCGCAACTCGCAATACACCACATCCACAGTCGATATGGATATACATGTTCTCTTGGCCAAGGCTATACGCGACATGCTCCAGGCCGATGTCGGTCGCCGGAAGATTGTTGATGATGAGGGCGAATTTCTGATAGGAAAGCTCGGAGACCCAAAGTAAGATCTCCCCAGTTTTTGAAAGTTGTTGTTTCACATTAATGATTTTCAGGTTAAGGGCTCAAGCCCGGTTAGATAGGCAGACAAAAGCGATTAATGAGGGTGCTGCGGATGCAATGTCACACGATGCAGAAGTCGACTGCGCCGCTGCTGTCATTGTTGCTGCCTTTCTACACCAAAGTAAGCTGAATTATAGTATTATTATTATTGGAGTTTTTTTTGACTGTGTTGCTTTTTACCATAGAATTTATTGACTGGGATTACGAGAGGTTCGCGGAAGCATCGGCGGAACTTCGGAAGGAACCGGGAAAATATTTTGCCAAGGTTTCCATTGGTTTCGTTGACAGACCAACAACCTTTGTCGATAACAGTGGAAAAATATTCTTATGGCATCTTCCCGGCCTCCTCCTTCCCCCTCGAGTGGTGCGCTTTGCAGTTCCTGCCCAGAATCCCATGTTCTTGCTCACATTGCAGTCAGGCACAGTTAAACAAAAGCATTGAGCATATCAAGAAGGATTTATGTGCTGCTGCCAGGGCAGAGACCAAGAAGAAAAAAAAGGAGCAAAGCTGGCGGCTTGCAAATTTCACTCGCAATGAAGATTCCTATTTTGGCATCGGCAAGCTATCAATTTCAATAGGAAATTTTCAAGTTGGACACGCGGTGCGCATGCCTACGATCTGTGATACAAACTCCGCTTATCTCTCGCATTAGCGCCTGATCGACGAAATCACCAAGTCATCCTCCATCAAAAAAACAACTATTCAAGGTTGGCTTGAGCTCATCCACCCTGCTGAGCAGCTATTAGATGCTGTTTTGCAAGTAGTTCATCCCGAGATGTACAAGGCCAACCAGACGGCTGCATCCTCGCTCCTTCAAGACCTGGGCGAACAGTGTTTTATATGGCCAACCGTATATACTGGGTTAGATGTTATCGCGAACCGTCTCACCCCTGAGCATCGGGATAAAGGGGGCGCCAACACATTCTTTGACCACTTGGTCAATCTTGGTTGGGATAAAGATGTCCAACTCTGCGTTAAGGAACTGGATGCACGGTTTGCATATGGTCCTGGAACCTGCATTTTATTTTCAGGCAAAGCTTTTACCCATTCGGTTACTGCATGCTCCGAGGAGAGAGTGATGCTAGCTCACTACTCTAAGGAGGCCATTCATCATAGGTTAAAGGTGGCCAGACCAGCTATGCCAACTCAATTGGGTTGGTGGACTGAGTATGGCCAGACGCAGCAGCCAGAATAGATAAAAATTTCTGCTTTGTAATTTCAATATGCTTACTGAAAAATAGAGAATTTGTGACCGCTTTTGTATTGCTCGTGCGGCTGTTCTCTCTACTAAAGCTAACGTGCCAATGACTTATGGACGAAAGAGGTTTGGAGTTCCGCCCCGTGCCTGGAGCGCGTTGGCCTGCCTTTGCAAAAGATATGTTGCAGATCAAGATCGAAAGATACAAACGTGTTTGATCTCGATGCAATCGAAAGGCAGCCAAACAACCAAACCGGAGAGTCGCGACCCCATAGGCGATATCCTCAAGCGCGCACAGAAAAGCAGAGTCAATCGGCTACGAAATCAACAATGGCGAGTATCGTACATTGCACAACGGAAAGAAGCTACGTATGGCCTGTATAAGACGACCGCGCCTGCCCTTTATTCCTCGTGACAGCGGTCGTAATCTGCATTGAATAGTTCCTCGGCCGAAGGAGGCGGCATGGACGGATTGGCTGAGTTGGACATTGAGAAGAGGCATGAGCAAAAGAGGGGGTGGCAACGGCAAGCGAGCAGACGAGGCTATTTGACCCCCAATGCCTCGTGGCTGGCTAGCGAGGCGACGTAATTGAGTGGAGCAGCGAGCGGAGTCGACATCGCAGTTAGCCCAGGCTGGGCTGGCTGGCCTCGTGGCTTTTGCTCCGCCCGGTGATTCTTTTTGCGATATGCCATTGGACATGAAACGTAATAGTGCGTTCGGCACTTTTTGAGCATGGAATTTTGCCACGAGCACTCGGGTTGCCGCCTCGGGGAATAATTCCATTGCTCATGGCGTTCGCGGGTATTCCCATGTCCCTTCGGTACAATGAATCTTATCAAACGAAATAAATTCCTATTTATCACAATCTATGGCAAAGCATTCGAACAAGCGGGCGCGAATGTGTGATCTTTATCTTGATTGACTTGAGAAGTCGCCGATCGATCGGATAAGATTCTCTGTTTCATTTTGCACAACTGTACCTTGTGAAGGACCGCTTTTTTATCGGGCAGGCCTTCGCCGCTTCGCGGAATATGAAACTTGGTAGGAATGTTTGTTTAAATTATATGCACATATGGTCCGAGCAGCTAAGACCGCACGTAAATGCGGTGTTGTCGGGAAGAAGATGATAGGCTGCAATGTGCCGAAAACAATTGGGTTCGCAGACAATTGCGCACGCATATGCGCGCTTCAATATTTTCCAAATATGGCCACACTAGATTATCACACACTTTTATAGAATATCTAAAGCCGCGGACGTGTGCGATGCTGTTGGGAATGTGGGAGAGAGCCCCGAAGGAGATGCCCTGGCCGACCCCTCCGACACGCTGGCGATCCTTTGCACACACCACTGTGATTGAAGACAGCATGTTCAAGTCGAATTTGACGGGGTGCTTGTGGGCTGATGCAATTCCTTTTTTCAATTTGATCCCGAACATGCACGCTGCTTCACCGAACTTTATTTTTTTTTGGTATGGACTCTTATGGCTACGCTACGTAATATAGTTCAGATTAGCGTAGATCTTGAATTGCCTGATTTGATTTTGAATTGCCAAGAAGCGCTGCCTTTAAATCTGAAGCGATCCTCATTGCGCATATAGCTTGCTTAGCCCAGGGCCCCCGCGTCAGATTACCAAAATAAATAACCCTCGTTTTTTTTTACTTTGATTCTGCCAGACTTTGGACCTTAAAGGGCTTGGCAATGCTGTCGCGTGTTCGCCTCATCGTCGCCTACAAACCCACTCAGTTCTGCTGTATCTTACTCAAGCATTTCATTTCCCTTTGTTTAGCTTTGCAATCCGCTCCCTAGTGTCAAACGTGACTCGCTTGATGCCTTGCGCTCTCCGCTTAATTGCACACTGCCTCATTCATCTTTCACCCTTTTTTCTTCTCTTGCCCCATGACCAGCCTTGAGTCTACTATGCATTTCATTTCCTTTTGTTTAGCTTTGCGATCCGCTCCCTAGTGTCCAACGCGACTCGCTTGACGCCTTGTGCTCTCGCTTAGTCGCATACTGCCTCATTCATCATTCATCATTCATTCTTTTTTCTCCTCTTTCCCCATGATTAGCCTTGAGTCTACTATACCTGATCTGTAGCACAAAGGGTCTTCATGTATTTAAGTCCCTCAGTAGTGTCCTGTAATCTTCAGAGTCTCTTCGGTTCTTTTTGACATCTTCTATTGTGCACTTTGTCTCCGCTTATCTGACACACTACCAGCAATGACCCGTGCCGCTCCAAAGTCCAAGAAAGCCAGAATAACTGTTTACAAATCCAACAGCAAGAAATCTGTGCCCAGTTCCAAGACTATTCTTGTTTTTGCCCCTAGCAAAACCCGGAGGGGAAAGACCATTTATACTGAAGTAGATGGCGCCCCCCATCGTGATGAGGGAGGTGAAGCATCAAAGGGAAGGCCATTTATGACTCCATCCCGCTCTACAACAGCTGTTCCTTCCTCATTCTTGGACGATCAGGAGCCTCATGAACCGAGGATTACCAAAGTAAGATCATAATTGTGATATATAATTAAGATCTAACAAGAAGTAGTCCCAGAATGATTTTCTCTCAGAATGGATCCCTTTAAGGACTACCTATCTTTCCATTCTCCTGGATTCTGAAGCCCCGGAACAAGTGCAAGACAAATGCACTCTCTGTCTTCAAGCTTACAGTGAAATCCGCTGCCTTTCATGCATTGGGCATTGTCGATGGTGTCGTACCTGTGCTGTCAAAGCACACCTGTCTCTTCCATTCCATAGGCTTCAGAGGTGGAATGGTCAGTTCTATGAGGCTATATCCCTCGCGGACCTTGGCTTCATCCTAAACCTTGGGCATAATGGAGATGTCTGTCCTCTAAATACAGACAAAGGCGGATGCGGTGACAAAATAACCATGGTAGACTCAGCTGGGATTTTTGTTCACTTGGTGAAATGGTGCAAATGCAATGGAGCCAGTAGCCAAGACAAGCATCTGCAGCTTCTTCGGCATCGTCTTTTTCCCTCAACCACCTTCAAGCCTCAAACGGCCTTCACATTCAATGTTTTGGACGAGTTCCTCATAGACTCCCTGGAATGCAAGACTTCGGCATCCAGCTTTTATTCAAAGCTCAGAAGGCTTACCAACAATGCCTTTCCTGATACCCTCCCTGTACGTCTCCAAATTGTATCGTAGATAAAAGCTGACGCTGCAGTATTATTAGGATCGCTATCGTGAATTAATGAGAGTGTCGAGGACCTGGAGAGATCTTTCCAACCGAAAAAGGGCTGGGTTTGGTCATGATGCTCAGAATGACCCTGGAAAGGGGGAGTTGGCTGTCTTTTGTCCTGCATGTCCTCAGCCAGGTATCAACTTGCCTAAGGACTGGGCCGAGCGATATGATAGGTTTGTTCACTTTCATATCTTATTTAGATCATCTTCAAGCGACTGACCATAAACAGTGATGCTGTCTCATTGCACTATGTAGTGGATGGCAACTTTTCTGCTCAACACATGAAAATGCGCAAGCCTGAGAATGACGTACCTCTCTCCGATGGGTTGGCATATATGGTGGCCAATGAGCCTTATCGAGAGCATATTTCCCAGGCTGCAAATAATGAAGAGGTGTGTATTATTGGATTTCGAGGGAATGATTTGTACATTCATGCTCAATTTGATCTTTTAGAGGTCAACATGTCAGAACCACCGGGCTGTTAATGATGCCAACACGAATAAAACTCACTTGCGTGCCACTGGCGTCGGTGCTACTGCCTGTGCTCGCCATGGTTGCTTTGTTCCCCATGCTGTGGTTGACTTTTATAAGGGAGAACAGTAAATATGTTTCCTATATCTAGATGGATATATGCTGACTTTGGATCTGTTCAAAGGCAAAAAAATATTGACTACTCCATTTGTCAAGCAATTTCCTACAACTCTGATGGTATACAAAGAGCCCTCATCACCTATGATGTAGCTTGTCAGTGGCACAAACATTTCTTGGCCAGGGTGGACAAATACAATGGCTTGTCTTTGCCACAGGATTTGGAAGTGGTGCCAGCTGTTGGAAAGTTTCATCTCAGTGCCCACAAGGCTTCATGTTTCTCCAGGTTCAGCCTTATGTTTCTCAAAGGGGCAGGCCATATTGACGGAGAGATATTGGAAACCCTTTGGGCTTCTTTCAATAAAATATCTCCATCGGCAAGGTCAATGACTATGGCCCATCGTCAAGAGCTCTATGATGACCATATGAGAGACTCAAACTGGAAGAAGCTTGTGGGAATGGGTAAGTGATATTCTGATTCAAATATAAGTAAAAGACAAAACTTACTTAATAACAAACAGTCAAGACATTATTGAGGAAGCACAAAGCTGCCTCTGATGGAGTAAAGTCCATGGAAGGCCCATTTGAAGAGCTTAGCTCTTCCTTGGATCCTAGCAAGTTAGAACTCTGGACCAAAGATGCAGAGAGAGCTGATAATGAAAGAGGAGAAGCTTTGGATGCATATAATCTACAAATGGACAAAGGTTGCCCTTTTTTCTTTTTTCAGAGTACTCCTGCTGATCATTCTCCCATCTCTTTTATAGCCCCAACATTGGCAGAGATGAGACTTAATCTTTTAGATGCCAGAACACCAACCTCTGGAATACAAGGCTCTGTGACTTGGTTGATAGAAGGCATTAGTATAGAGGATGCCCAGTAAGTGACCAGGTCTCAGTCATGTAAGAGGCTTTAATATTGATGTTGCCATTGTAGAGATGCTTTGCGGGCAGACATACGTTGCTTGCCTACAAATCATACTACAACTCAAAAGGCCAACATTCTCGACAAGCAACAAAGACTTCATAGCAGAATGGCCAAATTCAATCGGATGGCACAACACTTTATGACTGATTTGAACATAGATGTTACCTTTTCCCATCATGACGATCCTGCTTTTCATTTTGAAGAGGAGGGAAGGAACCTGGATGATGAAGAGAGGGATGAGTATGCCGAAGAAGATGGATTTGAAGAAGATCCAGATGAGAGCTTTCCTGAGGACCCCACCCTTTCGATGCCATCCTGCATTGGCTCCTCCTTCCTAAAGAAGGCTGGCCTCGGAGATCTAGTACAAGAGGAGGTCCAATTGCGTATTGGGCAGGCAAATGACAGTTTGGAAAAACTGAAAACTCATTTAGGTCACAAAGCCATTCTCTATAGGATGAACTTCCGAAGTTCGACTTCTGTCCGGACTGACACCAGATCCAAACAAGACATTCGGAGGGTGACATTGAAGGTTAACAGGGATGTTCGAAGTTATCATAGGGCAAGAGAGTCGCTCTCCCGTTTGGAAGCTCCTCAAGAAATCCTTCAAAAGTATCAACCAATAAAACGTGAAGAACTAAAAGTGAGCAAAGAAATTACAGAGGAAAATCGGTTTGGTCAAGGTTCCGACATCCTTCCTTGGTTCTGGAGAATTGGTGGAAATCGGCCTGGACCAGCAGGCAAATGGAATGATGAATGTAAGTGCTAAAGTGCATTGAATGTGAATTTTTTCCTTGACATTTATACATTCAACTTGAAGTTCATAGAGTTGGCTGGTTGAAAGCCAGAGCAAGATTGGAAAGATGGAAAGAAGAGTTGGAGATAGTGAAACGTGAGATGTTTTGGACCACTTTATGGTTCAAACATCAGGAGGAAGAATGGTTGAGACGTTACAAAACATATCCAAAACCAGGACTTAGGGCATACTCTGCGAAGCAGAAGGATATTTGGAGGAGGTTTCGGGAAAATGCTGAAGAAAGGTTCGGAAAGTACATAACTCTGAGTAAAATCTAGCTTGGACATATAGAATATTTTCCCATCTGATGATTAGTCCAAGTGCAGATGCGAAGCGTTGGAGCTTGGAATGGGGTCTTGGTGGCTGGTTGAAGCGAATGTTGTGTTGTTCTCTCTTTCTTTCCTTCCCTCACATGCTGCACCAGCAGCAGCTAGTCGTACTCTCTCTGATCACATACTCTAAATACACCCTCCCTCCACTCCCCTCTGCCAATACAAGTCATTGATCCTTTGCAACCAATCACCTTGCACTACCACACATTCATGCTGGTAATTTACCACCAACTAACCTCCAAAGAATCACCTCCACCGCACAGCAGCAACTTCACAACCAGTGGGCCTCACGTATGTAGCACATGTCATCCACTCAAGCATACATGCTAACTCGCACGGGACCTGTTCCGCTCCCAGGCGCCAAGACCAAAGTCAACCTTTTTGAACTTGAATGCTCCGTCCACTCATCTCTCAGCCATGACTACTGCATCCTCTAGCACCATATGCAGCAATTCTCATGTTGGCGACATGACTCTTGACCACACTATGATTATTGATGATGATGATGATGAACACTACAGCACAGGATATAGCGAGTTTTGTGATAATTAACACAATCTTGGCTGCTAAACTTGAAAATGATTCATATTCATCCCCTTCCACCACTCTTGGAAAACGGAAGGCATGTGAGACCACCAACCCGTATATTATAGTAAGTCTCAATCAAATTCTCTCGAAGTGCTCTTAAAAGCCTCCATTTTGTCAATAGGCACACAACCCAAGTGTCCAACACATGATGGAGCAGAGCGGACTACCTTGGGGAGTCCAGTGGGAAATCACTTGTCTGGTTTCACATGAGCTTTGTACATGGGAAGACATTTCTATGGAGTGCCTCAATCGCCTTCGAGACAAGGGTTCCGTGATTTGTCAATTGTCCTTAATAAACCTATTGCCCCTTACATCGAGGACCTATTCAGGTGGAATAAAGAAGAATTCGGCCGCCAAAAACTGTTGAAGGAGGTTCAGGCAACTGTATGTTATAATTGTCACAGCCTGTGTAAAATAAACATATTGCAAAAGTGGTATTGGCTAGTATTTCAGGTTGGTCGGCCGGTACCACTCCTGCGTAAGATAGAAATATTGCAAACATGGTACCAGCCGGTTTTGTTATTCAGGCTGGTCGACCGGTACCACTTCTGTGTAACATAAACCTTCCGCAAAAGTGGTACCGGCCGGTATTGCTGATTCAGGCTGGTCAGCCGGTACACTTCTGCGTAAAGTAAATGCATCGCAAAACTGTTACCGGCCGGTATTGCTGATTCCCGTTGGTCGGCCGGTACCACTTCTGCGTAAAATAGACACATCGCAAAAGTGGTACCGGCCGGTATTGCTGATTCAGGCTGGTCGGCCGGTACCACTTCTGTGTAAACTGAACCTTCCACAGAAGTGGTACCGGCCAGTTCTGCTGATTCAGGCTGGTTGGCCGATACCACTTCTGCGTAAAATAGACACATTGCAAAAGTGGTACCGGCCGGTTTTGCTGATTCAGGCTGGTCGGCTGGTACCACTTCTGCGTAACATAAACCTTCCGCAAAACTGGTACCGGCCGGTCAAGGAGATTCAAGTCGGTCGGCCGGTACCACT
>WNFS01005401.1_pt1 | contig 10955 bp, 7 predicted proteins | sample 5400141 | NCBI WGS metagenome assembly WNFS01 (sample SAMN13153358, study PRJNA577476) | soil metagenome | isolation source: 60 cm saprolite under Madrone tree | place: USA:California | collected 2016-06-14 | reverse complement strand
GAGACATCGAAGCGATCCGGCAAAAAGGGCTGGCGGCGTTTCGTGAAGACATCGCGAGTGTCGCTCCCTTCCTGCGCGGGCGCACGGATGAGTTGAAAGATTGGAACGATATCAAGCTGTTGACGGTGGCCGTCGATCGCCTGCGCCAGTGGTGGCGGAGCGGCCTTTTGTGTCTGGGAGACTCCGCGCATGCGATGTCTCCGGTCGGAGGGGTGGGCATCAACCTCGCCATTCAGGACGCCGTTGCCGCCGCCAATATTCTGGTGCAGCCGTTATTACGGGGTGCGGTCAGGAACGAGCAACTGCGCGAGGTCCAGAAGCGTCGGGAATATCCGACGCGTATGACCCAACGGTTTCAGGTCTTCGCGCACAAGCACCTGCTTCGTCCGGCTTTGAGCCACAAAACCCAGATGCGTCAGCTTCCGCTGCCTTTTAAACTCTTGCTGCGATTTCCGGTGTTGCGCCGAATTCCGGCGCGCATGCTCGGCTTGGGATTTCGGCCTGAGCACGTGCGTACACCGGAGACACGGAGCGGGATTGCCACGATGCACGGGGTAAACTCCCATAAGCGCTAACTTAAGCAGGACGGACCAGAGTGGCCCCTTCCGGTTTCTGGGCGGTAACCTCCGGAGTAGCCGACAATCCGCCCACAACCCTCTCGCGTAGCGGCAGATCCGTCGAATTCACGGATCTGACACGCCGTCCCAGGCGCTCGCACTGAGCTATCTCTCTCACGGCCCCACCTTCGATACCACTGTGGACGTGTTATTCGCGGTGTTCGGATCGAACGTAGCCGCGCTGTGCTCAGTTGAGCACGAAGTTTTTTAGCGCAATTCTGGTCGCTTTCCAGGTGAAGCTCTCCGAGGCCGGCATGGAACTCTTGTAGCCACTCGGAGGTGTTACTTTAACTGTATAAGTTTTCCCGGTGGTCAATCCGCCAGTCGCGGCGAAATAGTAGAAGCCGGTCACATCAGTGGTGGTGGTGGCGACTACGGCTTTCGTCGAGTTCAGCAAATTGACTGTCGCTCCGGAAACGCCAAGCAGACTGGAGCTGAGGACGGAGCCCATGATGGGATCGGCTGTCAATTGGGCGCCCAAAGTTCCCAGCAAGTATTGGGCATCACCAATCAGGGTCTGCACCGGGTGGTACGTGTGCCCGCCAGCCGTGCAGGTCGTGGAGATGTGCTTGCCAGCTTGTGCCTGAACCTCGGCGATAAAGGCCGACAGGATGTTGATGGCGGTTTGAATCTGTCCGTTGGCAATGGCGTTCTTGACCGCAGCCATCTTGGAAGCGAGCGAGTTTGCGATTCCCGCATTGTCAATGCAGCCGAGTCCCAGAAATTCGTTCACCTCGGTTATAAGGCTGTCGGGCGTAACGACGATGGTAAAGGTCACTGAATTGGTGCCGGCGTTATTCACGTTGTCGACGGAGTCGACGGAGTAGGTGTGGGGACCGAGCGGCATAATGAGCAGCGGAATCATCTGCTTGTCCCCGGTGACCTGCGTGCCATCGGGGAGTGTGGTGGAGCCATCCATTTTTGGAGTGGAACTCTTGACGCCTGAGCCGGTTCCGTCGGAAACCAGATAGCTCACTGTCAGTATGTCGGCGTGAGTGTATTGGGTGGCGGTGGGCTGAGTGATGGTGGCCACGGGCGGAGTGTTATCCAGCGTCACCGTTTGGGTATGACGCGGCTCGAGAAGGTTCCAAACGCTCTGGGCCGCGTACTGGAGGTCGTAGGATCCGTCTCCGACCGCACTGGCGCCGTTGAGGTACACCGATACGGACTGTGAGTTTGCCGGAAGACTCGCGCTCGTCCAATATATTGGGAAGGGGGTAGAAGAGTAGATTGGCAGCGGACCGCCTTGCTGACGGAAGCGGTACTGGAAGTCCTGCACCCCCGAATCGGTGCTTTTCAGAGTGAACGGTGTGGCGGACGAAACGAAATTGTTGTAGTGGGGGTCACCGATATTGAGTGTGCCCGTTGGTGGAGTAGGTGCGGGGAGTTCAAAAGTCTTGAACGTCGTGGTGTATTTTCTTTCCGTCTCGGTCTCTGGAATCTCGACTGTACACTCGTTAGCGCAATCGCCAGGATAGAGGTCGAATTCATAGGTGCCAATGCGGGCAAGAGCGATTGCATCTGAAATCCCCAGCCCAATCAAATTCCAAAAACCGTAGTCGCAGTGGTCTCCGGAGTAAGCGTCACAATAGCCGCCATCCGAGGGACCGGAATCGTATCCGCCGACAGCGACGTGAATCGTTCGGCCGTCGATCACATCTACGATCCACGGCGTCTTCGTAAAATGGTAAAAATCGTTATCGCCGTTTTCGGTGAGCGGATCTCCGCTGCCAGAGTTGTCGCCACCGTCGAACGCGTAAATGCCGTTGTTGGTGTCGTACAGCCAGCTGATCCATCGCCACTGACCGGCGATATCGATGAAAACCCGCCAGTCGCCTTCATTGCAGCATCGGCCGTTCAGGTTGACTTTGAACTCTTCCAGCGTTACTCCCCTCCGGCGCATGGCCGGTCTTTGCCCACCATCCGGCACGTCGTCCCAGCCCAGCAGGATGCTTTGCGCGAAATACGTCGCAGCCGAGCCGGCAAAAGGAAGAATCACGCGCAGCCGAGTCGGAGTCTCGCCGGGCTGTAGCGCCGGACAGCTTGTACCGAGATTGGTTTGCGCCACCGGGTCGCCCGGTGTCGGCAGCGTAGATGCGCCGATCAGGCACAATACCGGCGGATTCAGATTCGGATCGAGCGGCTTGCAGTACGTTTTGTCCGGACCACAGGTGTGCTCTGGAATTAGGTCCGAATGATCCAGGATTCGCCATTGCAGCGACGAATCGGGAGTCGGTGGCGAGACTTTGAACGTGCCGTTGTTCTCTTGGGCTGTATAGTTCGTTCCCGGCGGATAGATGTCAAAGACGTAGTTGTAGCTGTTAATTGGGATCACAGGTCCCGTATGGCTGTACGGGGAGCAGTCTCCGGAGGAATCCGAGCGGTTGACGATATTGCAGAGATCGTTCGCGCCGCCGCCATTTCCGCTCACAAAGATGTCGGCTTGGGTGACTGGAATCAGCGTCGGAGGGGTCCACGGTGGTGTCCCAGCCTGCTGTGGAAGGGCGGTACCCGTTACCGGCAGCCAACTCGACGGCTCGTCCGACTGCGACCGGTACGGGTTCCCGCTGCTGGCGGTTTGCTCCAGGGAAAGAGAGGTGTGGTTCAAGCGGAAGGTCGCCAACGCTCGCGGAGGGTGAATTTCAGACTCGAATTTGACCCAATCGTTGAGGGTCGTGCCCGAGGGGAGCACGCCGAAGTCGCTGGCGTGACCCAACAGATCATTGACTCCGGTGTGACCGCAATCGAAGATCCAGCGGCCTTCGACCCAAACGCGATCACCGATCGAGGGCCAGGCGTATTCCGGCAGCGCCCCCCACTTGCGGGTATTGTTCGCGGAGTCGCTATTGACGTGCATCGCGCTTCCGTTTTCCCACTCGATTTCCATATCCGGATGGTGACACGAATCGCCTTGGGTGCCGTCCGGGCAGGTCTCGGCGGGAATCAGGAGGCACTTATTGTTGCCCTCATAGGTGCCGCCCAGATCGTAGCGGCACTGTTGATAGGCATCTAATTGCGTCCCACCAAGGGTGACAATCGCATCGGTGGGGAACCTCTTCCATGATGACAGAAGGTATTGATACGCAGAGTCGGGAACGACCTTGAAAGTGTAGTCGTGAGTGTAGTGGTTCCAGGGAACCTCTTCCTCGGAGACCTCGGCGGGCGCTTGCGAGTTCCGGTTTTCCGTCGACGGCACCGGGGCAACAAATCCTTCCACAATATTCGGCACATTATTGGGAAGGGGATGGCCGGCATCGACTTGTATCGGCGCCCATTCCGGGTTGAATCGCGTCGTATCGTGCGCGTCGGTGATATCGTTCAGATCGCAAGTCGAGCTGGTTGCGGGGACATAGTTCTGAGCCATTGTGGGCAAGGAAACCAGCCCGAAGCCTAGCCCCATCAGCAACACGAAGGTCGCTCGCCTCGAAGATATTCCCAAGCCTTTCATGGTTCCCTCGTTTTCAAGTTCGTTAGGAGAATTCGACCGAGACCTCATGGCTGCACCCCCGAGACGTGAAATCGCTCGATTTACGGAAAATTGTCCGGGCTGGCTTCGGACTCTGGTGGTAGAATTGGCGGCAATCCTGTGTTCCCGCGCCCCAGCGGGGCAAAAGCTACCTCCTATGCGCCGCAAATGTCCTAAAAGCAGCTCTCAATCTTTCTCAAAGTTTCTCAAAGCGGAGCTATGCCCAGCCTGACCAGCAACATATACACTTTCGGCGAATTCCAACTGGACCCGCAAAAAAGGGTGCTGCGGCGGGGAGAGGAGCCGATTGCGCTTACGCCGAAAGCTTTTGAAGTGCTGGTGCTACTAATTCAGCACAGTGGTGAGATCGTCAGAAAAGACGAACTGATGAAAGTAGTCTGGCCGGATAGTTTTGTCGAAGAGTCAAACCTAACCCAGACGGTTTTCATGGTTCGCAAGGCTCTGGGCGAGACGCCTGACCAGCGGTACATTCTGACAATCCAGGGACGCGGCTATCGCTTTGCAGCTGAAGTCAAAGACCTCTCCGAAAATGGTCACGCCGGGACCAACCCTTCGGCTTCGCTGAGCGCAGACACTTCATTAAGCTCAGGGCAGGCTCTCGTCAGCCCCTCCCAGACGGGGGCGTCGGGGGTTACACAACCTGTCAAGAAAGCCTGGCTGCTGTTAGGCGCCGCGGCGGTTGTTGTGGTAGCCGCCGGATTGGCCGCTTACCTCCGCTGGTCTGCTTCGCCAAGTCCATCGCAAGAACCACGCAGCCGCATCATGCTGGCGGTCCTCCCCTTCCAAAATCTAACCGGAGATCCGACCCAGGAATACTTCAGCGATGGCCTGACCGAAGAGATGATCGCACAGTTGGGCCACCTCGATCCGCAGCGTCTCGGAGTAATTGCGCGTACGTCGGTAATGCATTACAAGAACGGCCAAACTTCGATCGAACAGATCAGCCGCGAACTGGGCGTGCAATATGTGATCGAGGGCAGCGTGCGGCGTGATTCGAACAATGTCCGGGTTTCAGCCCAGCTCATCCGGACCCAGGACCAGACGCACGTCTGGGCGCGGCAATATGACCGCGAGCTGAAGGGCCTGCTAAGTCTGCAGGGCGAAATTGCCCAAGAAATAGCGGACGAAATTCAGCTCACGCTTGGGGACCACAAGGCAACTGCCGCGCCTACGCTCTCCCCTTCGCAGTACGAAGCCTATGACCTTTACTTGAAGGGACAATACTTTTTCGGCAAGAGAACGGTTCCGGGCTTGGAGGCGGCCATCGATTACTTTCAGCAGGCCACGGCCAAGAATCCGAACGATGCGCGAGCCTATGCTGGGCTGGCGGACTCCTACGCGCTGATGGCTGGCTACAGCTCGCGCCCGCAGAGCGAATTCATGTCCAAGGCCCGCGCCGCGGCACTAAAGGCACTGGAGATTGACGACCGCTTGCCGGAAGCACACACAGCGCTGGCATTAATTGTTCAGAATAACGACTGGGATTGGCAGACTGCCGAGAAGGAATTTCGCCGGGCTATGGAGTTGAACCCCAACTACGCGACCGCCCATCACTGGTACGCTGAGCATTTGATGTGGCGCGGCCGTTTTGGTGAAGCGCTGCAAGAGAGTGAGCGGGCGCGCCAGCTTGATCCGCTTTCCTTGATCATTGCCGCCGATAACGGCGCAATTTTGTTCTTCTCACGTCAATACGATCGTGCAATTGACAAGTGGCGTTCGGTGCTGGAGATGGATCCGGATTTCCCCCGTGCACACCTCATTCAGCATGCCTTTGTGGAAAAGGGAATGTTTGCCGAGGCGCGCGCTGATCTTGAAAAGGAGCGCCCCAAAATGGCGGCGCCTTGGTATTGGTGCAACCTTGCCTATATTTATGGGCGCTCGGGCCAAACGGCGAAGGCACGCTACGCGCTTCACGAGTTGCTTCAGGAGAGCCGGCACAAGCCCGTCGACGCGAGAATTATCGCTTGGGCCTATGTTGGTTTGGGAGACAAGAACCAGGCCCTCGCTTGGCTCGAAAAAGCTTATGCGCAACACTCCAATGAACTCACCGCACTGAAGGTAGATCCTGGTTACGATGATCTTCGCTCCGACCCCCGATTCCAGACCCTGCTTCGCCGTGCCGGCTTGGCCAATTGAACGCAGCCTGGACCGCGGCTTTTGTAAGGCACCGCTGTAGTATCGCCTCGTTTACGAACGCTTGCGTGCCGCCCCAGAGTTGTGGGCGAATCACGGGCTACCCGGAAGTAATTCTTAGGTTAGCGCCTATGTGGGGTAGGTCCGGGAAGCGGCGTCCTTTAGAGTTCGGATGCACGCCAGGTCTGGGCCATCTGGTGGATGTGACGGAGTTTTTCCTCCGACAGGCCTTGTAGGTCTTGTTCGCGGAGGCGGCCTTTCTGGATTAGGGCGGCGAAGACGTTGAGGAGGACGGAATAGCGGTAGTCGTACTGGCGGTCGATGCGGCGATTTCCGGTGTTGCGCCGGATTCCGGCGCGCATGCTCGGCCTGGGATTTCGACCTGAGCACGTGCGTACACCGGAGAAGATGCATTCCGAGTTTTAGCGGGTCTTCTTCGAGACACGAGCGACCAACTCGTCCAATCTCGAAAGCAAAAGCTTTAGGATGGGAGACTCGTTCGACTTTCTGTAGCCGAGGACCAGATCCACAGTCGGCGTATCTCCCTTCAGGGGACGACTCGTTACAGACGAAGGGAGAAAGTTCTGTGCGTAAGCAGGTAACAGCCCCACGCCACGCGTCGACACTATTAAGGACATTCCCATGGTCACATGGTCCGCCTCGTGAGCTGGCGTGATTTTGATTCGGGACCGCTTCAGGTAATTGTCGATCACCCCACGCAGGACAGGGGCCGTGTTCGACACGGTCACGAATGTCTCGCCCACCAGATCCTGAGGAGCGATTGCTTTAAGCGCAGCGAGACGGTGGTTAGCAGGCAAGACCACCACCAAGGGCTCCTTGACGAGAAGGCGGAACGCCAAGTCTGGCGTCCCCTGCTCCCGCCGAAGAAAGGCCGCATCGATTTTTCCTTTTGAAAGGCCGTCCGCAAGCCGAGGCGAGTATTGACTCGAAATCATCACGTCGATGTTAGGCAGCGCATCGCGCAAGATCTGCAAGACTTCGGGCATCCATGTCAATTCGTGTCCGGTCAGAAAACCCATCGAGAAGCATGGCTTGGCGGGATGAGCGACCCGGTGCGCAGCCTCGGCTGCCGCTTCAACCTGCGATAGCGCCAAGCGGGCGTGCTCGAGAAAGGCTCGACCCGCAGGTGTCAGATCGATGCCGCGAGCGGTACGCGTCAGGAGTTGGGCACCTACCTCGTCTTCAAGATCCCGAATCTGCCGGCTCAACGAAGGTTGTGACGTGTGTAGTTTTCGCTCTGCCGCCACCGTCAGACTTCCTGCCTCGGCAACCGCGACAAAATAGCGAAGATGTCGTAATTCCATTCCGACTCCCATACTTGTGAGGCATCGATGCCAGCTTAACAAAGTATGCTCCAAACGCGCTACCAACACTTGACTTCGCAATCTAACTAAGTGATCTGAGCTATCCTGGAAGCAGCTTCTGGCGGACACCCAGTCATGCCTGACCTGCATGGGTTCCAGATCAAAGGAGGAGTAGACATGAGTTCACCAGTTGTTTTAATTACCGGCGCACTGACCGGCATCGGTCGCGCCACGGCCCTGGCCTTCGCGCATGAGGGAGCGCGGGTCGTTGTTTCCGGTCGACACGAGGATGAAGGTCAGAAGCTAGCCACTGAACTACGCACCCTCGGCACTGAGGCCGAATTTGTGCGCACCGATGTGCGGCATGAAGAGGAAGTCAAGAGTCTCGTCGACAAGATCATCGCTCGTTTCGGCCGCCTCGACATTGCCGTCAATAACGCCGGCACCGTGGGCAATCCCGGTTCGGTTGCCGATGTAACCACCGAGAGCTATCAAGCTATCTTCGACACGAATGTGCTTGGTGTACTTCTGTGTATGAAGTACGAAATTCGGGTCATGGTTCAGCAAGGCAAAGGCAGCATTGTCAACATCTCGTCTTCGTACGGCAAGGTCGGCGGCCCGACCGCGGCGGTGTATGTCGGCAGCAAGCACGCCGTGGAAGGCATCACGAAGTCTGCGGCCATCGAACTCGCCGGCACAGGCGTTCGTGTCAACATCGTTGGCCCTGGTCCGACGGAAACGGGGATGTTCAACCGCTTTGCGCAAACGAAGGAAAACAAAGCAAGTTTCATCGAGACACACATTCCTACCAAGCGCATGGGAACGCCCGAAGAGATTGCAAATGCCATCGTGTTCATTGGCTCGGACAAGGCCTCTTACATCATCGGTGCGTCGCTGGCGGTGGATGGAGGGATGCTCGCGGGGTGATTAAAGACTCGCCTCCGGATGGGGATCTCTTATGAGTAATTACGCGCACCAGACCGCGCCGATCGAATTTGTTGCAGATCAGGGGCATGTTGCGTTCTATCCCGAGCGGGGTAGATGAGATAGCAGAGGAGTTCCCAACGTGAAGAAAGATTGACCGACTGAACGAGGTGGCAATGGGGTGGTGCACTAAACTCGGTGCACTAAAACCTCGGTGCACTAGACAATGATAGGAGAGATCTAGTTCATCAGAATTGGGAGGGTCTGTATATGGCTTCACTGCAAAGCAAAACTGCGCTGGTGACGGGCGCATCGAGGGGAATTGGCCGCGCCACGGCATCAGCACTCGCGGAGGCTGGGGCACATGTTCTGGTTCACTACGGCCGTTCTGCACAGGACGCGGAATCGTTAGTCGCCGGCATCCACGCAAAAGGGGGACGCGCGGATGCGATCAAAGCGGACTTGGGAACTCCAGATGGAGCAACATTGTTGGCGAGGCAAGTTCGCTCGATCGTTGGGGAGCGATTGGATGTGCTCGTTTCCAACGCCGGGATAAGCAAGGCTGCAACCATCAAGGATCACACGGTGGAGGATTTTGACAACCTCTTTGCAACGAATGTGCGCAGCCCGTTTTTCCTGGTGCAGCAACTCCTGCCCGTCCTCGGTGATGGCTCGAACATCATTGTGATCTCTTCGATCGGGGCGCACGCCGTAGTTGGGAAGCCCGGCTTGGACAACCCTTCGCTCCTTGCCTACGCCTCGACCAAAGGAGCGTTAGAGACTCTGGTCAAAAACTGGGCTGCCATTCTTGGGCCCCGGGGCATCCGCGTAAATGCAGTCGCGCCAGGCGTGATCGACACAGACATGTCGAATTTCGCGAAGACCGAGGCAGGCCGGGAGGTGACGCTTGGAATGCAAGCACTGAAGCGAATCGGCAAGCCGGAAGATGTTGCGGACGTCGTCGTCTTCCTGGCGTCAGACGCAGCCCGCTGGATAACGGGAGCGAGCATTCCAGTGGACGGTGGGTCGAAGCTTTAAGAACCTGGCATCTTGCCAGCGAATTGGAGGAAATGAAAGTGGTGAGTGAGAAGATCGAATCGAAAAAGCCTTCGACACACTGTTCAACAAGCGTGACTACGCCGCGGCCGAGCGCTACTGGTCCCCTCACTACATTCAACACAGCGCTCATATCGCGCCTGGCCGTGAGGGTCTGTTCAATCTCATCAAGAGCCTTCCCCCGACGTTGAAGTACGAACCGGGAACTATCGTGGCTGAGGGAGACCTTGTGATCGTGCACGGGCGATTTAGCGATTTCGGCGCTCCTGTGAATTGGATTGCCGCAGATATTGTGCGCATTCAAAACGGAATCCTTGTCGAGCATTGGGACGTCATTCAAGATGAGGCCACAGAAGAGCAATCGAAAAGTGGCGCTCCCATGTTCGGCAAGACTTTCCCAAAGTACAAATGAGAGAAAGCTGACAGTCTGTTTAGTGAGTGAGGGCATTCGATGACTAAGAATAAGAACCGCCAATGGATTTTGAACGTTCGTCTCGCGGGCACGTCACGCAGTTCCTGAAGGGCTGAGCACGGCTAGAAAGGGGAGACCGAAACATGAAAGAAAAACAGATCAAGCTTCCAGGTCGAGATCATCCGATTTCCATCCAGCGCAATCCCGCTCGCGTTGTCGTGTCCGTCGCGGGCGGTGTGGTTGCCGATACACGCAACGCCCTGACGCTACGCGAAGCGGCGTATCCGCCCGTTCAATACATTCCAAGTGAGGACGTTGATTTTTCGCAGTTGGAACGGACGGATTACGCCACCTACTGTCCTTACAAAGGCGATTGCAATTACTACAGCGTTCCCGCTGGCGGAAAGAAGTCCGTCAATGCGGTGTGGTCGTACGAGGATCCGTTCCCCGCTGTTGTGCAGATCAGGGGGCATGTTGCGTTCTATCCCGAGCGCGTAGATGAAATAGCAGAGCAACTCCCAACGTGAAGAAAGATTGAGCGACTGGATCATTGCGTCCAGACTGAGGCCGGGCTTTCCTGTGTCGCCGCTTCGCGGCTGGAGGAGTAGCGGTCCATTTTTTTGCGGCCCTCCGGGTTGCGACGCAAACTCGTAGCTCTGGACAGGGTGCCCTTTAGAGTTCGGATGGACGCGAAGCCTGGGCCAGTTGGTGGATGTGTCGGAGCTTTTCTTCCGACAGGCCTTGTAAGTCTCGTTCGCGGAGGCGGCCTTTCTGGATTAGGCCGGCGAAGACGTTGAGGAGGACGGAATAGCGGTAGTCGTACTGGCGATCGATTTCTTTGCGGCGGTCGGTCAGATAGCGTTCCAACTCCCACAGGTCGGACGGTTGCTCGATCCTTCCTGCCATTTTCTTTGCTTGCCGGATGATTGCTTCCAGATCCTGCTGTAGCGCGCGTTCGAACGCCTTCCTTGCGATGGCTTTTTCTGCGTCCGACCACTTCA
>WNFS01015258.1_pt1 | contig 10956 bp, 11 predicted proteins | sample 5400141 | NCBI WGS metagenome assembly WNFS01 (sample SAMN13153358, study PRJNA577476) | soil metagenome | isolation source: 60 cm saprolite under Madrone tree | place: USA:California | collected 2016-06-14 | reverse complement strand
TTGGATCGGTACCGGCTTCGGTGATGACAGCGCCACCGTAGGAGTGGCCCACCAGAATCACCGGGCCATCCTGTTCGTTAATAACGCGCTTTGTCACTGCGACGTCGTCAGCCAACGAAATGGTCGGATTCTGGACTATCGCGACATTGTAGCCATCCTTCTTCAGCAGGCTGTAGACACCTTCCCAACCTGAACCGTCTACGAAGCCGCCGTGAACGAGAACGATATTCTTTGTTGATTGAGTCATGATGTTTCCTTTCCTTAGCTTTCAGTCGTATGCGATGGGTTTTTCGCTGGTGCGAGGCCGAGTCGCACCGCGGTTTTTACCAGGTCAGCGAGGGAATCAGCCTTCATTTTCTGCATCATCTTGCCTCGATGAGCCTTGACCGTGATTTCACTGATCCCGAGTTTCAAACCGATCTGCTTATTTAACATTCCAGCAACCACTAATCGCAGCACGTCCTGCTCACGAGGCGTGAGTGATTCGTAACTGTTGCTCAGCGCCGCGATTTCAGCTTGATCGTCGAGGACCGCCGCGCTCCGTTTGATGGCGTGCCGGATGGCATTTAACAGCACTTCGTCGTCAAACGGCTTGGTTAAGAATTCAACGGCTCCCCCTTTCATAGCCCGCACTGTCATAGGAACATCGCCATGTCCCGTGATGAAGATGATTCTTCTGCAACTCAAGACCGTTTAGATCTGGAAGAGAAATGTCGAGCACTAAACAGCTTGGTATCGTTGTGCGCGGGTGCCCCAGAAATTCACCTGCGGACGCAAAGGTCTCCGGCTGCCAGCCCGCAAATTTGATCAGCAACTCCAGCGATTCACGTACCGAAATGTCGTCGTCAACCACAAAGACGATCGGCTTCTGCTGTGACTTTGGTGCTGCTGACATCGTGTCGGTACAGATACTGCAATAATCAACTCGCTCGCAGCGCGGTGTTGAGTGCCTGCAAGAGATCCGTGGGCTCGAACGGCTTGAACAGACAATCCACAGCGCCCTCGGCGATCAAACGTGGACGGATCGCTTCATCTCGTTGGGCCGTGATGAAGACGATCGGGATTGATTGATCGCGACGCGTTAGCTCTTTTTGTAGATCAGGCCCGGTCATGCCGGGCATGGCCACATCGAGAAGCAGACATCTTGTCTCCGCGATCGATTTAGAAGCCAGGAACTCTTCAGCGGACGAAAACGTTTGCGCCTCGAAACCAAATTCCTTCAGCAAATCAGGCAAAGACTCGCGCACGGATTCGTCGTCATCAACCACTGTTATTAGTGGACGTGTAACCATTAGCTATGACTCGCGACTCGTTTTCTCATCCATCGAACGGTAGTTACCGAGAATGCGCCTAATCAAAGCCGGATGTCTATCGTACTTTGGTATCGGTATCGACCGCGACCAATACCAAGGTATCGATCGATACTTTGGTGTAATAGATTCTTATTTTTACTTGTGATTTACTCCCGCCGGCTCAGTGAACCCGAGTGAATCGGATGATCGAAGGAGAAAGACTCGTCTCGAATTGAGATGGTGATCAAGGGATCAAAAGTCCAATCTCCTCAATAGGGAGGACACGATGAAGCAAACAGATGACGGATCGCGCCGGCGATTTCTCAAGAGTTCGATGTTTAGTCTTGCCCTCGCCCTCAGCCCAAGTGGGATCACGGAGGCATTCGCAGATTCAAAATCCAGAACTATTCAGGAGGAGGAAGACATGACTCAATCCAGTGCTACACAACGAGCCAGCGCAGAGGTTAATGACAAAACTTCCATTCGTCCGTTTCAATTCAATTTTCCAGATGCTGAACTTGCCGATCTACGGCGACGCGTCGAAGCGACCAAGTGGCCTGATCGAGAACAAGTCGCCGACGCGTCGCAGGGAGTTCAACTGGCGACGATGCAGAAGCTCGCGCAGTATTGGGCGAGCGAGCACGATTGGCGCAAGTGCGAGGCAAAGATCAACGCCGTGCCGAATTTCATTACTGAAATCGACGGGCTCGACATTCATTTCATTCACGTTCGTTCGAAGCATGAAAATGCGCTGCCGATGATCGTCACGCATGGTTGGCCCGGTTCGATCATCGAGCAGATGAAGATCATCGAGCCGCTGACCAAACCAACCGCCCATGGCGGAACCGCGGCGGACGCCTTTCATCTGGTGATTCCGTCTCTGCCGGGCTACGGGTTCTCAGGCAAGCCGACGAAGCCGGGATGGAATCCCGTTAGCATTGCGAAAGCGTGGGCGACGCTCATGCAACGCCTCGGCTACACAAAATACGTGGCGCAGGGTGGCGATTGGGGCAATTCGGTTTCTGAGGTGATGGCTTTGCAGCAGCCGCCCGGATTGCTCGCCATTCATACCAACATGGCGGCGACGGTTCCGCCCGATGTTTCGAAGGCGCTTTCCGCGGGCGGTCCGCCGCCGGCCGGTCTTTCGCCGGAGGAAAAGTTCGCGTGGGATGGGCTCGATGACTTCTATAAGAACGGGCTGGGCTACGCCAACGAGATGGCGCTTCGTCCGCAGACGCTCTACGGAATCGTAGATTCGCCGATTGGCCTGGCGAGCTGGATACTCGATCACGACATTCGCAGCTACCAGATGATCGCCCGGGTTTTCGATGGCAAGCCTGAAGGCCTGAGCCGCGACGATGTTCTCGACAACATCACGCTTTATTGGTTGACGAATACCGCGCTCTCTTCGGCTCGTCTCTACTGGGACACGGCGCATAATTTGCCGGCAGGCGGCTTCTTCGACGTAAGAGGCGTCAAGCTTCCGGTCGCTGTGAGCGCCTTTGCGGAAGAGATTTATCAAGCGCCGAAGAGCTGGTCAGAGAAAGCGTATGTGAAGCTCATCCACTACAACAAGTTCCCCAAAGGCACCCACTTCGCCGCGTGGGAACAGCCAGAACTTTTTGTGGGCGAAATGCGCGCGAGTTTCAAATCGCTGCGCTGAACAAACTGGTCCGTTCGGTGAGGGGTGTAGTCTTGAATCAGCTGAAAACAATTCTGCCGGAAAACATAGACTGGCAGCCTTTTGCCGCCTTTCCATCTTCAGTGCGCCTTGCTGTCATCGCAGGTCAGCCATCGGAACCTGGACCGTACACGATCAGGTCAAAGTGCCGGGTGGTGTCAAGCTGATGCCGCACCGGCATTCCGAGGATCGCATCTACACAGTCATTTCCGGCGTCTTTTACATCGACGTGGGCGAAGAATTCGACTCCGACAAACTCGAGGCGTATTCACCAGGAGCGGTGATTGTATTGCCCGGCAACACGTCACACTTTCACTGGGCACAGTCGGGCGACTACATCTCGCAAGTCACGGCGATTGGGCCGCTGGGCTTTGAATACGTGAACTCGAAAGACGATCCGCGAAATGAAAATTCGACGAGGCGAGGGGCCAGATAGGAGGAGGTAGTGGGATGGGAAGAGTGAGTGCGGGAAACAAACTCAGCGAAGGCGAAATGCGCGTCTTAGATATCGACGGAACCAAGGTTAGCGTTGCGGCTGCTGGAGGAAGTCTATATGTGTTCGATGACGCCTGCACGCACATGGGGTGCTCGCTCGGAGAGGGTAAGCTTGAGGGCCGACCGTGACGTGCCCTTGTCATGGCAGTCAGTTCGATGTGACTTCCGGGGCCGTATTCGGGGACCGGCACAGCGGCCCGCACGTGTCCGTTCTGTGCAGATCGAGGGCGACGACCTCCTGGTTGAATCGTGAGATAAGGTTGAACGCGTGGAATCCCATAAGACTTTGGCTCGAATGGAGAACTTATGTCAGACGATGATCAGAAATCGCGTCCGCGAAATCCGACAAGGCGCAAGTTCCTTTTGACCTCCGGAAGCGGCGTGGCAGCGAGCCTTGTCGCGGGGTATGTACCGGCAATCGCGAAAGGCGCTACCGAAGAGAGCACCTCGGCTCTCACCGAGCAGCCAAACGTCGAGGGCGCCGTCCCCATCACCCTCCGCATCAATGGTAAGGAGCACTCACTTCGAATTGATCCACGCACAACGCTGCTCGATTGCATCCGCGAAACTGCTGCACTGACCGGAACCAAAAAAGGCTGCGATCACGGGCAATGCGGCGCGTGTACTGTGCATGTAAATGGCAGGCGCGTGCTTTCGTGCCTCAACCTCGCGCTGGTGCACGATGGAGAAGAGATAACTACTGTGGAAGGCCTGCGTACGCCCGACGCAATGCATCCGATGCAGGCGTCATTCCTTGCCTGCGACGCTTATCAGTGTGGCTATTGCACGTCAGGTCAGATCATGTCGGCGGTCGCTCTGCTCAAGGAACAGTGCGGTCCCGATGACGCGTCGGTGAAGGAACTGATGAGCGGCAACATTTGCCGCTGCGGTGCTTACTCCAATATCGTCGAAGCGATCCAACAAGTTCGCAAAAACGCCTAGCGAAGGAGGATTTTCGATGCACACCTTTGAGTTCATCAGACCAACAGATCCCGGATCGGCCGTTGCGGCCGCCGCGCAATCGAAAACGGCCCAGCAGGGCGCGGACGTGCGGTTCATGGGTGGAGGCACGACGCTGATCGATCTGATGAAGCTGAACGTGGAGACGCCCGACCGTGTGCTCGACATCAATCGTCTCCCGCTGGACAAGATCGAGGCCACGCCTGATGGCGGTCTGAAGATCGGGGCGACGGTTCGGAATTCCGATCTCGCGCATCACCCGAAGGTGCAGAAAGACTATCTCGTCTTGTCGCAGGCGATTCTGAACGGCGCCTCGGCACAGATCCGCAATATGGCCACGGTTGGCGGCAACCTGCTGCAGCGTACACGCTGTGTTTACTTCCGTGATACGGCCATGTCCTGCAACAAGCGTGAACCCGGCAGCGGCTGTCCGGCGATCACTGGCCACAATCGCACGCTTGCAATCCTGGGTACAAGCGAACATTGCATCGCGACGAATCCCTCGGATATGTGTGTGGCGATGGCGGCGCTCGAGGCGACGATACACGTGCAAGGGCCAAAGGGATCGCGCGCCATTCCGTTCGGCGATTTTCATCTTCTTCCGGGCAACACGCCGCACCGCGAAACCGTTTTGGAGCCGGGCGACCTAATCACAGATGTAACGCTACCGCCACCAATCGTCGGAAGCAAGCAGCTGTACTTGAAGCTGCGCGATCGCGCGTCGTACGAGTTCGCGTTGGCGTCGGCTGCAATAGTGCTCACGATCACCGACGGCAAAATCACCCGTGCCCGCGTCGCCCTCGGCGGTGTAGGCACGAAACCGTGGCGATCACCAGAGGCTGAACGTGCACTAACCGGCCAAACAGCAAACGAAGCGACCTTTCATCAAGCGGCCGAGGCGGCGCTACGCGGCGCTAAGCCGCAGAGTGAGAATCGCTTCAAGATCGAATTGGCCAAGCGTTGTCTCACGCATGCGTTACGAACGGTGGTAATCACCTGACGGCGGAGGATCAAACCATGGCGACAACACAGCAATTGCCCGCGACTTCTCCGATCGGCCGAGACACACCTCGTATAGATGGCCCGCGCGAAGTCACTGGTTTGGCGCAGTACACCTCTGATTTTAATTTCCCCGGAATGCTCTACGCCGTTCCGGTCGAAGCGACGATAGCAAATGGCAAATTGCTAAAGCTGGATACTACTGCCGCTGAAAAGATGCCGGGTGTGCGCGCCATTTTTCATCGCGGGAACATTGGAAAGATCTTTCGCTCGACTCAAGCGCCCGGCTTTGATCGCGTTTGCGAAGAACGCCGGCCACCATTCGAAGACGATGCGATCCGCTACTACGGTCAGTATGTTGCAATGGCCGTGGCGGAGACATTCGAAGCCGCCAAAGCCGCAGCTGATGCCGTGCTTGCAACATACACCAAAGAAAAGCCGAATGTAGAAGCTCGACTTGAAGCCGGCAACGATCCAGACGTGGTGCTCACTACGTACGGACCGGTGCCAAGGGAGCAAAGCAAACGGGGAGACCCCGAAGGAGCATTCGCCAGCGCTCCGATGAAGCTTGACGAAACGTATGTTACGCCGGCGGAGACTCACAACCCGCTCGAGTTGCACGCTTCGACCGCGCTGTGGGATGGAGACATGCTGACGGTCTATGACTCGACGCAAGGCGTCGTTAATGCGCGCAGCGTGCTGGCGCAAATGTTCGGCTTGGCGAAAGAGAATGTTCGGGTTATCGCAAAGTTCCTGGGGTCGGGGTTCGGTGGAAAGCTTTATCCATGGACGCATGTTCCGCTCGCCGTCGCTGGCGCGCGGCAGCTGGGCAAACCGGTGAAGCTGGTGGTTAGCCGCAAGATGATGTTTCAGACGGTCGGGCATCGTGCGCGTACGCAGCAACGTTTGCGCCTGGGCGCGACCAGCGATGGCAAACTCGTTTCGCTTATGCACGACTACGTCTATCACATGTCGGTGCTGGACGATTATCATGAAGACTGTGGCGATGCGACGCCCTTTCACTACAGCACGCCGAATTTGCGCGTGAGCTTCGGGCGCGCAAGACGCAATATCGGTGCAACTGCCGACATGCGCGGTCCGGGAGCAGTGCCGGGACTTTACGCGACTGAATCGGCGATGACTAATGGTCTGCCTTTTTCTTCTCGCCATTACGTTGAATGCCTGAGTATGGCCGTGGAGAAATTTGGATGGTCGAAGCGCAACCCAACACCCGGATCGATGAAACGCGACGGATTGACACTGGGCTGGGGAATGGCCGGGGCCGCTTGGCCCGCCGATCGCTTTGCTGCGGAAGCAAACGTGCAACTGCGCGACGACGGTACTGTACGCGTGGCCTCGGCGACGCAAGACATCGGCACAGGCACGTATACGATCATGGCGCAGCTTGCGGCGGAGAAGACAGGTGTTCCGCTCGACAAGGTCGAGGTTGTGTTAGGCGATAGCTCATTGCCAGATGGTCCGATCTCCGGCGCTTCGATGGCGACTGAGTCTTTAATCCCAGCGATCTTTGGAGGAACGAACGAAGCGATCGCATCGCTGCTAATCATTGCGGTTACGAGTCCACGCTCGCCATTCCTCGGACACAAGCCTGACGATCTTGCACTTGCCAATGGCCGCGTATTCGTGAAGGCCGAAGGCCATGGGAAAGGTATTCCTTTTGAAAATTTACTTCGGCGCGCCAATGTCCGGTTAGTGACCGGCCACGGCAAGGGCGAGCAGACGTTTTTTGTTCCGGGCGCGAAGTTCTCCAAGCATTCGTTCGGCTGCCACTTTGTAGAGGTAACGTGGCAACCAGACATCGCGCGGTTGCGCGTGGGCCGGGTGGTGAGCGTAATGGATGCGGGGCGGATCTTGAACCCCTTAGCTGGCCGCAATCAGATCCAAGGCGCGGTAGTGATGGGGATTGGTATGGCGCTGTTCGAAGAGGCTATTTACGATCCGCAGAACGGTGCGCCTATCAACAGCAACCTGGCTGACTACATGGTGACGGTAAATGCCGACGCACCGCCCATCGACGTCACGTTTCTGGATTATCCCGACAAGGAGATTAATGAACTTGGCGCGCGCGGAATCGGCGAGATCGGCCTGGCCGGTATTGCCGCCGCCATTACGGCAGCGGTCCATCATGCAACTGGAGTTCGGGTGCGCGAACTTCCGGTGAAGATCGAAGACTTACTTACGTGAGAAGTAATACCGTTGACGCGAGGGGATCCGCGAACCAGACTTCCCAAGCCGTGTGATTGTCAGTTTCATGCTGAGGGTGCAGATGATGGCAAGCGACGATGGAGTCTCAGTATTTGAGAGTGTCAGGCCTCGCTTGTTTGGGATAGCGTATCGCATGCTCGGAAGTGCAGCCGAAGCTGAGGACATTGTCCAGGATGCATGGTTGCGTTGGCAGGGCACCGATCGCAGCGCTGTTGTCGATCCGCCGGCGTTCCTCGCGACAGCAACGACGCGATTGGCGATTACCTTCGCCCAGTCCGCACGATCTCGACGTGAAACCTACATCGGGCCTTGGTTGCCTGAGCCGGTAGACACCTCGGGTGATCCGCGCCTCGGCGCCGAACGCGCTGAAGCATTAGAGTTTGCCGTCCTGCTGTTACTGGAGAAGCTCTCTCCCACAGAACGCGCCGCATATATTCTGAGAGAAGCGTTTGACTATTCCTACGATCAGATCGCTCACATCATTCGATCGACAGAAGCGAACGCTCGACAACTTGTGAGTCGCGCGCGCAAACACATTAGCGATGGGCGTCGCCGGGCGGTTAGCGCTAATGAACAAAAACGGCTGCTCAATGCGTTTGTCGAAGCCTCACAGAAAGGCGATCTTCCGGCTCTGGAAAGACTCTTTGCGTCTGAAGTTGTCTCGTACACGGATGGCGGCGGCGCGATACACGTAGCACGGCAACCCATTTCTGGACGTGAGCGCGTTGCTAAGTACACCGCCGCAGTCTGGCCTATTGCCTGGTCGGGTGTCACGGGTGAGTGGGTCGAAGCAAATGGCCAGGCCAGCGTACTTATGTTGCGCAATGAAGCCCCTATCGCCTTCGTAACGGTCGAGGCCTCGGACGAAGGGATCGTCAGCATCTGGTTCGTTGGGAGACCCAGCAAGCTCAAAGCAATCTCGCGCTCGCCTGAGACAAAACGCGAGTCTGAGTCCGAATCTTAACCTGAGAACCACGGCGGCAGATCAAGCGCTACTCACCGGACATCTTTCTCTCGATGCGCTTATCGGGAATCAGCCACATAATAGCGACCAGGATATAAAGAAGGTACGCGAGCCGGGGACGGACAAACGCCACCGGAATCGCTGCCAGATAACCCACGATCGAGATCTTCCCTTTGAAGTCCGGCCCGAGCGCGGCGGCCAGCAAAGTGTTGCCGTGTTCCGCGAGCAGCGTACGAACAAGGATGGTGTAGGCGATGCCCGCAAGTAGCAGCAAGCACCCGTACAGCGCTACCGGCCACGTCGTGAAGTTGTTCTCACCCATCCACGCGGTCGCAAACGGAATCAACGAAAGCCAGAACAGCAGATGCAGGTTGGCCCAAAGAACCGTGCCCCTCACCTCTTGCGCCGCGTGCAGCAGGTGGTGATGATTGTTCCAGTAAATCCCCAGAAAGATGAAGCTGAGCACATAACTGCCCAGCACAGGCAGCAGCGGTCGTAGTCCCGCCAGCGACGCATCATGAGGCGGCCGCAACTCAAGCACCATAATCGTCATGATGATCGCGATTACGGCATCGCTGAATGCTTCGACTCGTGCGGTAGTCATAAGTTGAATCCGTGACTAGTTCTTCAGAGACGTGCCCTCGGGAAGTTCTTCAAAGGCCGGTTGATGGTCCTGTGTGTTCATGCAGATTGTCGCATACCATGTTTCGTAACTGATTGCTGACCGCCGGCGCTCGTGACGTCACTAGTTTAATCTCCCTTTTCTTCTAGAACCGCCGATACCAAGGTATCGATCAATACCATCGTCCAATAATTTTATCGCTCAAGCACAGACTGCGCAGCCCGTTGATTTGTGACAGATCATCTTCATATCCCACATCACTCCGAAATAGATACGTAAAGTCATAAAAAATTAATGTCACAAAGCTGAGGGCTGTTTAGTCTTAGCGATTAACGAAACAATAACTGGCGGTTGCGAATGCTTCGGCCGCGAAAACTGAAGGGGGAACGATATGAAGATCGTAGTTATCGGGGGTACCGGTCTCATCGGATCAAAGCTCATCACAAAACTCAAAGCCAGCGGACATGAGGCTGCGGCAGCGGCACCTAACACAGGTGTCAACACCCTGACGGGCGAAGGACTGGCGGAGGTGCTTAAGAAGGCCCAGGTTGTTGTCGATGTCTCCAATTCACCATCCTTTGAGGATGTAGCGGTCATGAATTTCTTTCAGACGTCCACTCGCAATCTGCTCTCTTATGAAGCCGCGGCTGGAGTGGGCCATCACGTTGCCCTCTCGATCGTCGGGAGTGAGAGCTTGCCTGAGAGTGGCTACATGCGGGCGAAAGTCGCGCAGGAGAAACTGATTAAGGAAGGTTCGATCCCTTATTCGATCATTCACTCAACTCAATTCTTCGAATTCGTCAAGCGCATCGCCGATGAGGCCATCGTAGGGAATAGCGTTCACCTGCCGCCAGTACTGTTCCAGCCAATCGCCTCAGACGATGTCGTGAGTGCGCTGTTTGAAGTTGCCACGAGTTCACCACTGAATGGCGCAATTGAAATCGCCGGCCCCGAAGCGTTTCGTTTCGACGAGCTTATCCGGCTACAACTGAGGGCGCTCAATGACGCGCGCGAGGTTGTTGCCGATCCACAGGCGCGCTACTTCGGCACGGAGTTAAGCGAACGGAGCATCGTTCCCGGCGATAACGCCCAGCTTGGCGCGACGCGCTTCGAAGATTGGCTGAAGCGCTCGACTGTGCCCGCGAAGACGGCTTCGCAGAGCGCGTGACACCAGGAGCAAAGGAGCGTCGCAACCATCCCCTTCGTTTGAATTCGGAAAATTTTAAGTTACGAAAACTGCAGAAAAAGGAGAGTGTCATGAGTACGATCACAACGAAAGATGGAACGCAAATTTACTACAAGGATTGGGGCACTGGACCAGTCATCACGTTTTCCCACGGCTGGCCATTGAATGCCGACATGTGGGACGGGCAAATGCTTTTCCTCGTACAGAACGGCTTCCGCTGCATCGCGCACGACCGTCGTGGACACGGGCGATCCACTCAGGTCTCATCCGGCAATGACATGAACGGCTATGCCGACGATCTCGCGGCAGTGATCGAAGCTCTCGATCTCAAGGAAGCCACGCTGGTGGGACACTCCACTGGAGGCGGAGAAGTCGCGCGCTACATCGGTCGGCACGGAACGAGCCGAGTCGCCAAGGCCGTCCTGATCGCCGCAGTGCCGCCGCTCCTGCTGAAGACCGACGCCAATCCCGAGGGAATACCCATCGACGTGTTCGACGGTCTGCGTGCGGGCCTCATGAAAGACCGCTCGC